>SWCD01011412.1_pt1 | contig 19857 bp, 19 predicted proteins | sample 4693011 | NCBI WGS metagenome assembly SWCD01 (sample SAMN10267278, study PRJNA491770) | bioreactor metagenome | isolation source: DHS bioreactor inoculated with marine | place: Japan: Omine Ridge, Nankai Trough | reverse complement strand
CCCCCCCCGCCGAATGGCATCTTACCGGCCAACCCGGCGCATGGGCGCTCAAGCAAACGTGACATCCGTTTGCCCACAGCGCGCGTATTCTTTCTCATGATCCGCCGCATCGCCCTCGCCTTCTGCCTGATCACCACGCAGGCCACCGCCGCACCAGAGGCTTACCGCCTCGACACGGCCCGCTCCACCGTGGGCTTCACCTATGACTTCCCCATCGGCGACAATCGCGGCACCATGCCGATCACAGCGGCGGATATGCGGATTGATCTGGGCAACCTCAGCGCCAGCCGGATTGATGTGACCCTCAACGCGACCGGAGTCCGCGCCGGGTTTCCCTTCGCCGCAGAGGCGATGAAGGGCAGCGAATTGCTCGACGCCGCCCGCCATCCCGCCATCACCTTCCGCTCGACCGCGATCACCGGCACCCTGCAAGAGGCCCGGATCACCGGCCTCTTGACCGTGCGCGGCGTGACCCACCCCGTCACCCTCACCGCCGGCCTCTACCGCCAAGCCGAAACCGACCCCAAGGACCTCTCCCACCTCACAATCCTCCTCACCGGCACCCTCAACCGCCACAGCTTCGGCGCAAGCGGCTATGCCAGCCTCGTCGGCCCCGAGATCGGGTTGAGGATCGTGGCACAGGTGGAGAGGTAGGGGTAGAACGCGGTCGCTCGCGGCACAAAGCCCCAAGAGCCGCTTTGCCGGACCAAGCGAGCTTCGCTGCGCCAGCCATATAGACGCAGTGGCAAAAGTGCTGGATCAGATCACCCGTGAAGAGATGTCAATGTTCGAACCCGAAGTTACAATCGGTAAGATCCGGGCGTCCGGTTGGTCCACTTGTGAAAGGCCCGGTGGAAGTTCGACGGTGCGGAAAAGCCGGTGTCAAAGGCGATCTGTTCGATACTGTCCGTCCCTTGCTGAAGCGCGCGGATAGCGATGTCGCGGCGCAGAGCGTCCTTTATGTCCTGAAAGGATGTTCCTTCCTCCTTCAGGCGGCGGTTCAACGTTCGGGGCGTCATCTTCAGGGCGTGGGCCGCATCCGGGAGTTGGCAGCACTGCCATGTCGCTCCGTAAAGAAAGGCGCGGACGCGAAGGCTATTCGTGTGGGCGCGCGAGCTGGTGAAAATCCAGTCAAGCGGCGCCCGTTGTAGGAACACGGATGCTTCGGCCGGGCTGCGGGTGATCGGACGGGCAAAGTGGCGCGGATCGAATAGGATGCTGGTATGCTGTGCGTCGAACGCGACCGGGCAGGGAAAAACCACCGCGTAGTCGGCCGCGAAATGCGGACGGGCAAAGGCAAAGCGTATCTCTTTCACCGAGGTTTCCGACCCGCCCAGCCAAGACAGAAGCCCATGCGCCAATTTGAGGATCAGCATATGACCAAATCGCTGAGGCTCGGTGTCCGGGGAGCAAGCGATCAATGACAGCTCCACCTCCTCATAGCTGTTCCGCAATTCCAGGCGAAAATCATCCAGGAGCAGGTTCCAGAACGTCGAGAACCGAAACAGCGCTGAGACCAGGCTGCTCGCCTCACGCTGCACGGTCAAAAGATGCTGCAAAGCGCGAGGGCGGATCGGGCGGCTCCAGAGCCCCATCATTTCATCACCGGTCTCCGGCGCGGCCAGCTGGTAAAGGGTGGCGATTTCCTTGAGCGTCACGCGCTGCGTGGCCACCATGGGGTTGGTTTGCAGACCCGAGCGCTCTAGCAGAGAGGCCATCGCCTGCGGTGTGCATCGAGATTTCAGCGCGTCGAGCCAGTCCTGGATGAACCCCGCCGAAACGGTCGTCAGAGAGATAGGATCATGACTGGTCATGGGGGCTCTGATGGCGTGATCTGATATGATTTTGGCATAAAATGAGCTTATTGGCAAGTTATTCACCAGCTAAATGACAGGAAGCAATAGTTACCGTGGAGAGCCTCGAATGTCCTATCTGCCGCCCGTGCAAGATTTGATGTTCTGTATCGAACACCTGTCCCATTGGGAAAGGGTGTCCGCTATGGACGCGTATTCTGACTGCGAGCTGTCGGATATTGGTGCCGCACTGGAAAGCTATGCCCGGTTTTGCGCCGAACAGATCGTGCCATTGTCTCATATAGGCGACACCTTGGGTGCCCGGTTTGAGAATGGCCGTGTGACCATGCCCGAAGGTGACGCGCAGGCCTATGCACGGTTTATCGAAATGGGCTGGCAGGCGCTGACACATCCGGCGGAATATGGCGGCATCGGGCTGCCGCGTGCCGTGGGCGCGGCGGCGATAGAGATGCTAAATGCCGCCGACATGAGCTTTGGTCTTTGTCCTCTGCTGACCGACGGGGCGATCGAGGCGCTGCTGCTGACCGGCTCGGAGGAGCAGAAGGCCACCTATCTTGGGCCGCTGATCGAAGGGCGCTGGTCCGGCACGATGAACCTGACCGAACCGCAGGCGGGCAGCGATCTGGGCCGGGTGGCAACAAAGGCGGTGCGGCGCGCCGACGGCACCTATGGCATCTCTGGCACGAAGATTTTCATCACCTATGGCGCCCATGACCTGACCGAGAACATCATTCACCTCGTGTTGGCGCGCACACCTGATGCGCCATACGGGCCGAAGGGGTTGAGCCTTTTCATCGTGCCGCAGAAACTGGTGGAACCGGACGGTACGCCGGGTGCCGAGAACGCGGTCAACTGTGTCAGTATCGAACACAAACTGGGCGTGCGCGCCAGCCCGACGGCCGTACTGGAATACGTCGATGCCATCGGATTCCTGATTGGCGAGGAAAATAGCGGGCTGGAACACATGTTCATCATGATGAACGCCGCGCGGTTCTCGGTGGGTGTGCAGGGGATTGCGCTCTCCGAGCGGTCCTATCAGCGGGCTTTGGCCTACGCGCGCGACCGCGTGCAGAGCCGCCCTGTGAATGGTCAGAGCAAGCACGCCGTGCCGATCATCGAACACCCTGACGTGCGCCGCATGTTGATGCGGATGCGCAGCCTGACCGAAGGCGGACGGGCGATGGCTGCTGCGACTGCGGGGCTGTTGGACATGGCGCACCACAGGGGTGATCCCGAGACCATCGCAGAGGCCGAATTCATGGTCCCGCTGGTCAAGGGCTTTTGCACCGAACGCGCGGTCGAAGTCGCATCGTTGGGCATACAAATCCATGGCGGCATGGGCTTCATCGAAGAAACCGGCGCAGCACAGCACTACCGCGACGCTCGCATCCTGCCCATTTACGAGGGCACCACAGCCATTCAGGCAAATGACCTGCTTGGGCGCAAGGTGATGCGAGACGGGGGGGCAATCGCCCGCCTGTTCGCCGCCCGAATTGCGGAAACCGAAGCAAGGCTGGCAAGCGGCGACGCATCGGCCCAGGCAATCGGCACAAGTCTCGCGCAGGCGCGCGGCGCTTTCGAAGCTGCCCTGGACTGGATGCTGGAAAACAGCCGCAAGGATATCGACGCGGCCTTTGCGGGCTCTGTCCCCTTCCTGATGCTCTCCGGCACACTGGCGGCGGGCTGGATGCTGGCCAAGGGGGCGCTGGCGGCGCAAACCGCGCGCGACGCGGGACAGGACACTGCGTTCCTGACCCAGAAGATCGCCACCGCGCTGTTCTATGCCCAGCACATCCTGCCCGAATGCGCCACCGAACAAGCCCGCATCCTTCACGGCGCACAAAGCCTGCTGGACGCGGCCTTCCCCGATTGATCCATCGAAAGGACCTAACCCATGAATGACGTCGTGAACCCCGACACCTACGAACGCCTCGCGATTTCCGCGCGTGACAATGGCCTCTATGTGGTGACGCTGAACCGCCCTGACAAACGCAACGCGCTCGATGTGCTCACCATTGAGGAGCTGATCCGCTTCTTCAGCGGCGCTCGCATGGCGGGCGTCAGGGCGGTGTTGCTCGAAGGCGCGGGCGATCATTTCTGCGCCGGTCTCGATCTCGTCGAACATTGGAAGGCCGACCGCAGCGCCGATGACTTCATGCACGTCTGCCTGCGCTGGCACGAAGCCTTCAACAAGATGGAATATGGCGGCGTTCCGATCATTGCCGCGCTAAAGGGCGCGGTTGTCGGGGGCGGGCTGGAACTGGCCAGCGCCGCCCATGTGCGCGTGATCGACCCCGGCACCTATTTCGCTCTGCCCGAAGGCCAACGCGGGATCTTTACCGGTGGCGGCGCGACGATCCGGGTGTCTGATATGATCGGCAAGTATCGCATGATTGACATGATCCTCACGGGCCGTGTCTATCAGGGCCAACAGGCCGTCGATCTGGGTCTGGCGCAATATATCACCGAGCCGGGCGGCAGCTTTGCCAAGGCGATGGAACTGGCGGACAAGGTCGCGCAGAACCTGCCGCTGACGAACTTCGCGATCTGTTCGGCCGTCAGCCACATGAACAACATGTCCGGCATGGACGCCGCCTATGCCGAGGCCTTCGTGGGCGGCATCGTCAACACCCAGCCCGCCGCGCGCGAACGTCTTGAAGCCTTCGCAAACAAGACCGCCGCCCGCGTGCGGCCCAACGGTTAAGCCAGGCGGATCCGGGATGCGTCAACATTTCGAGGCTCTTCAAAAGACAGGGGCCAACCATGTGCCCTTGTCGCCTCTGTCCTTCCTGCGCCGCGCCGAAAGCCTGCATGCCGCGCGCACGGCAGTGATCTATGGTGACATCCGGCGCAGCTGGGCCGAAACCTGTGACCGCATTCGTGCGGTGGCGGCAGGGCTCATGGGGCTTGGCGTTGCGCCGGGCGATACCGTCTCGGTGCTCAGCCCGAACATTCCCGAACTGTTCGAGCTGCATTTCGCGCTCCCTCTGACAGGCGCGGTGCTGAACACGCTCAACACCCGGCTGGAACCCGAAACCATCGCCTATATCCTGGATCACGCGGATACCAGGCTGGTGGTTGTCGACCGGGAACTGGTGCCGCTGCTGTCACAGGCCTTTGACCGTCTTGGCCGCACGCTGCCCGTGGTCGAGATCGCCGATCCGAATGCGCCCGGCGAAACCCTTGGCGGCCCGACTTATGACAGCCTGCTGGCAAACGATCCCTTGCCGGTTGTCCTGCCGGATGATGAATGGAATGCGATTGCGCTGAATTACACGTCCGGCACCTCTGGGCGGCCCAAAGGTGTCGTCTATCACCACCGCGGGGCCTACCTGATGGCGCTTGGCACCGGAACCGCGTGGCAGATGCCACCTTATCCGATCTACCTTTCGGTCGTGCCCATGTTCCACTGCAACGGTTGGGGGCATCCTTGGCTGATGGCGATGCTCGGGGGAACGATGGTCTTCACCCGCGTTCCGGCAGCAGACCGCATCCTTGCCGCGATCCGCACCCATGGCGTGACCCATTTCGGCGCAGCCCCCATCGTCTTGCAGATGCTTGCCGAGGGCGAAAGCAACGCCACGCCCTTTGATCCCGCAATCCGCGTTCTGACCGCAGGCGCACCGCCGCCACCTTCGGTGCTGGAAAAGACCCGAGCCATGGGGTTCGACGTCATGCAGGTCTATGGCCTGACGGAAACCTACGGCCATATCTCGCAGTGTCTATGGCAAGAGGACTGGGACGACCTGACTCCTGCGGAACAATCCGAATTGCAGGCGCAACAGGGTATTGCCTTTCCCATGGTCGAAGAGGTCACCGTAATCGACCGCGCAAGCGGCGCGCCTGTTCCGCTCGACGGCACCACCCAAGGTGAAATCGCAATTCGCGGCAATACAGTCATGGCGGGCTACTACAAGGACGCCGAGGCCACCGCAGCAGCATTTGCAGATGGCCGGTTCTGGTCCGGCGATGGCGCTGTCGTTCATGCAAACGCCTATATCCAGATCCGCGACCGCCTGAAGGACGTGATCATCTCGGGCGGGGAAAACATTTCCTCGGTCGAGGTTGAGGCCGTGCTTTATCGCCACGACGCCGTTCAGGCTGCCGCCGTGGTCGCCATGCCGCATGAAAAATGGGGCGAGGTCCCCTGCGCCTTTGTGGAATTGCGTGACGGGGTACAGGCCACTTCGGACGAACTCATCGCCTTCTGCCGGGCCAATCTGGCTGGCTTCAAAGCCCCCAAGTCTGTCATTTTCGAAACCCTCCCCAAAACATCAACCGGCAAGATCCAGAAGTTCCAGCTTCGCAATCGCGCCAAAAGCCTGGAGTAACCTGGAATGGCCCTGATCTCCCCCTCACGCCGACTGCGGCGCACCCCCTTTTCCGACGGCGTCGAGGCCGCCGGAGTAAAGGCCTATACCGTCTACAACCATATGCTGCTGCCGACGGTCTTTCGTTCGGTGGAGGAGGATTACCACCACCTCAAGCAGGCTGTGCAGGTTTGGGACGTCGCCTGCGAACGTCAGGTCGAATTGCGCGGCCCCGATGCCGGGCGTCTAATGCAACTGCTAACCCCGCGCGACCTGCGGTCAATGCTGCCCGGCCAGTGCTATTATGTGCCCATCGTCGACGAAACCGGCGGCATGTTGAACGACCCGGTTGCGGTCAAGCTGGCCGAGGACCGCTGGTGGATCTCCATCGCTGACAGCGATCTGCTATATTGGATCAAGGGACTGGCCTATGGCTATCGCCTTGACGTGCTGGTGGACGAACCCGACGTGTCACCTCTCGCCGTGCAGGGCCCGCGCGCAGATGACCTGATGGCGGCAGTCTTTGGCGATGCGGTGCGCGACGTCCGCTTCTTCCGTTTCGCACATCTGGATTTCCAGGGGCACGACATGGTTGTTGCGCGATCGGGCTACTCGAAACAGGGCGGTTTCGAGATCTACGTCGAGGGTGAAGACCTTGGCATGCCGCTTTGGAACGCCCTGATGGAGGCCGGCAAGTCGATGGACGTTCATGCCGGCTGCCCCAACCTGATCGAACGGATCGAGGGCGGTTTGCTATCCTACGGAAACGACATGACCGACGACAACACGCCGCACGAATGCGGGCTCGGAAAGTTCTGCAACACCCAGACCGCCATTGGCTGTATCGGCCGCGATGCCTTGCTGCGCGTCGCCAAGGAAGGCCCGGTCAAGCAGATCCGTGCGCTGGAGATCGACGGACCGGCCGTACCCGGATGCGACCGCTGGTGGCCGCTGAAGCACGGGGCGAAAACGGTCGGCCGCATCTCCTCGGCCGCCTGGTCGCCGGATTTCAAGACGAATGTCGCCATCGGCATGGTGCGCATGACCCATTGGAACGACGGCACCGAACTGACCGTCGAGACGCCGGCCGGGCCGCGACAGGCCAAAGTTCGCCAGAATTTCTGGGCATAGCAGCGTTTCGCAACAACATTGGAGACAACACGCAAGCTCTTGGCATGGCCAAAGGGTTCATTCGAGCAGCACTTCGGGTTCAACCGAAAACCAGATCAGTGCTCGAAGTCTTGGCGTTGTCTCCAATGGTCGCGTTGGCAAAGCCGTCCTGCTGCAAGACGGATGCGCCTCCCCGCAGCGGTATCGAGACTTCTTCAATTTGAAGAGGTCGCCTGCCGACCAGCAATGGGAACGCCCTGAGCCTAGAACGGTTCGCGTTCCGACATGGCAAGTGCGTTTTCATGAAGAGATCGCCACATCTCTTGTCAAACTTGCTTTGCATTCTGATTTCGATAGGTGCGCGTAAGGCTCTGTCTCGTGTTTTTCGAGTGCCGCTCAGGAAAGCTTCGGGCCGATGTTCCAGATAAACAAACCCATCACGACGACCCCAAGGGCGAGGGCGTCCGACACTTGAGGAACTTGGCCGAGGACCGGCACAGCCAGTACGGCCGCGACGCCGGGTGTCAAGGCCGACAGTCCGGACGCCTGCCTACCGATGAGACGAAGCGCCCGGCCGAAAGCATATACTGAAATCATGCCCGAAATGATGCCCTGAAAGACGGCCTGAAAGGCAATGTCGGACCATTGCGCCGCGGCAATGTTGGACAGATCGGAAACGATCCAAAGCGGCAACAGCCAAATTGTCGATACAGCGCCCACTATGGCGGTCGCTAGGAACGCAGGGATTTCGAAGGCTCGGATCGTTACGGTGAAACAGGCCCAACAGAGCGCACCCAACAAGAAGAGAAGGTGTCCAAACCGCACATCTAGCACGGCCAACTGATCCGAGCCGCGCAGAAGGATTGTCACTGCGCCGGAAATGATGAGCATGAGGGCAACAGCATCGCCTTTGCTCAACCTCTGGCCCAGGAACAGACAGGCCAAAGCAACGGCAAAAACAGGCATCAAGCCAGGAACCATGGCACCCGCGTGGGCCACCGGCGCAAAGCCCAATCCGTGGCCCACGAGCAATGTGAAGGGTGCCCCGTAGGCGGACAGCAGCAAGCATCGTGCTGCGCCCAGTCGGGCAACAATGCGACGGTGGCGCCAAAGCAAAGGGCCCAGCACCACCGTCGGGATGACGGCGCGAAATGCGGCAAGATCCAAGACCGAAAGAGTCGTCGTGCGCCCGGCAGAGGTCAGCACCAGCCAACTCGCCCAGATCAACACGGCGAGCGACATCCAGGCATAGCCCGCTGCCGTTGCACTTCTTTGGCGGGCCGTTTGCCTGTCACGCCCCTTGCAGGGCGGATAGCCCGCACGTTGCGTCGAGACGGCAGTGTTCCGATCGGCGGGCGGCCTTGAAATGACCCAAAGATTTCCTGACATCGGACAAGCCTTTCCTGCCGGGGCGCCTGCAACCGCACCGTCGCCATTGGATGATTGCATGGGATCCGGGTGGTCAGGTCCGTTCCGCGCGAATGGTGCTGACTTGCCGACCCTCTAAGCCCCAATTCTCGAGTGGAACTTCATCGATGACAACAAACGTGGTTGCCGGGGTCTTGCCCAGAACTTTAAACAGCAGATCCGTGACTCCGGCGACGAGCTGTCGCTTTTCTTCCGTCGAAGGGCCCGTACCTGTCGGGCCACCTTCTTGCGTTACCTTGATGTTTACGTAGGGCATTCGTTCAGTCCTTTCGCGCAACGAATGAGAAAACCTTAGTGAGCACGCGCCACCCTTCATCCGTATTGATGATCGTCAGCAAGTCTTGGTAGTTGCGGCCCATCATCGTCATGCGAGCCTCGACAATGCCGATGCGATCTCCCTTGAACTCGATCCGTTCGACGATCTCTTCTCTGGCGTCGCCGCGTGAGGCTGGTGGCGTCCGAGCATCGATCCGCGCCATGTAGTCTTCAAGCCCCATATGCTCGTAAGTATCGGCAGTCGCGTTCACATAGGCGAGATCCGTGTGAAAGACGGATCGCAAAACCGTGCTGTTTGAGTGATAGAGACCATCGAAGTAGAGCTTCATGAGTTCGCGAACTTCGGTTTCATTCGATCCAGTCATCGCGCAAGACTTCCCGTCACAAAGATAGCCTTCGCCATAGGTCGAGGGCCGAGATCGCGCGGCTTGCTGTGATCGGCAATGCCCCGGGTCCAAGATTTGGAATACAGTTTCATCAAACGCTCCGTTCTAGTGTCTTGCGCAGACCTAGCAACAAAGATCCTCAAATGATAATATCGAGTTTTCATGATTGTGATCGTGAAAAAAGATCATGTTATCCACGTTACGTCCGCAGTGCGTCATCAAGCGTGTCAGGTGCCGACAAGGGCCAGTTTCGGGACTGCGGTCCGACAATACCCGCGTCACACGCGACCAACGGCTTTTCACCTCAACGTGGCATTTCCGAAAATCTTTCCCAGATGCTCGACATGACTTTTCCCATCGGGCGATCCCGGCGTCTGATTGCGAATATCTCCGTGCGGCGTGGAGGGTAGCCCTCGACGGCGAGGCTGACGAGCTCGCCTGACGCCAACTCTTCGGCCATCAGGTGTTCCGGAATTCCACCCCACCCCAAGCCTGCCTTGATAATCGATTTCTTGGCCTCAAAATCCGAAACGGTCCATCGCTGCCCGCCAGAGAGCAAGTCACGACTTTGGTCGTAATCCTTTCCGCCCGTTCCCGAAACGATGACTTGAGTGTAGCCCTGCATCTCGCGCCGCGACCTGACGCCTGGCCGGTAAGCTGCTGGAAACCCGGGGCTGGCCACGGGTCGTATCGTGATCGTGCCAACCGGGAGCGTTTCGACTTCGTCGATCGGTACGCCATCAAGCCCCGCAATGATCAGGTCGGCTTCACCCTTCATGAGGCGCGCCAACGGACCGCCCATCATTTCGGTCACCAGCTTGACATGTGTTCCGGGAAAGGCGCGCCCGACATCTCCCAAAATGCTCAGGATCGGATCGAGAGGCATTGTTGCTGTCATCGCGATCGAAATCATGGGCTCCTGCTCACTCCGGAGTCCGGCTGCCACAGTTTTCAATCCATGAACTTGCTCTAGAACCCGCGTCACTTCGCGAAAGAAAACCTCGCCTTCCGGGGATAACCTTGGTCTGTAGGAATCGCGCAAGAAGAGATCGAACCCCAGTTCGTCCTCAAGCTTTTTGATTTGATGGCTGACAGCGGACTGCGCCTTGTTCAGCCGATCAGCCGCCCCGCGGAAGGTTCCGGAGGCAACGATCGCGTCTAGGGCTACGAGTTGATCCAAGGTCATATGGCGGCTCAGGTGATCTGTTTTGTAGATCATAACCATGAAAACTCGATATTATCAACTCGCGCTCCTCATCGATATCTCCCTGCAAGACATCGCAACAGGGGTTTGGACAAAGCTCTTCTCCAAGAACCTGGTGTCGCTTGTAACAGCAACCCGACCCGCGAGGTCGACGCAACTCACAAGGAGAAAGAAATGGTGAAGATAGCAATCGTCTACCACAGTGGATACGGCCACACCGCAGTTCAGGCCCAAGCGGTTTTCCGCGGCGCAAGCGAAGTTGCCGGTGCAGACGTCACACTGATCCCGGTCGAAGAGTGCGCGACGCATTGGGAGGTTTTTGACGCGGCCGACGCTATCGTCTTCGGCGCACCGACATATTTCGGAAGTGCATCCGCGCAATTCAAATCCTTTCTGGACGAAACGTCGGGCCGGTGGCTCGAAGGTCGATGGGCCAACAAGCTGGCCGCCGGGTTCACCAATTCGGCCGGCATGAGCGGCGACAAACTGGCGACACTTCAACAGCTCAACCATTTCGCAATGCAGCACGGTATGGTCTGGGTCGGGCTGGGGCTGCCGCCAGGGAACAACACCAGCACAGGCTCGCCCGAGGATCTGAATCGCCTCGGCGGGTTCTTGGGCGCGATGTCGCAAGCAGATGCTGATGTTCCGCCCGAAGTTGCACCGTCGGGCTCGGACCTCAGAACCGCCGAATACCTTGGCCGCCGTGTCGCAGAGGCCGCGCATCGCTGGCAATCAGGCCGGGGAGTTGAGGCTGCGACCGCCTGAAACAGGATCAAAGGGATAGTCTCTGTCGCTTCGCACACAGCAACGAGGGCAACCGAAGGCCCGTTTCATCCGAGTGCCGCTGTTTGGCGGTCTCGGATGCAGCTGGTTTACCGCAACAGCGGCACGCTTTGCACACTCGGAAAGAGAGACCCGGATATTTTGGGCGCGGCTGCGTGATCGGACGACTGGAACAATAGGTTTGCCCCCCTATCCGAAAGCACGCGCCCATGAAGCAAAGCGCTCCACTTCGGCAAAACGCGGATGATCGCTGCGGCTCACCGCCCAAAAAGTTCTGCCGGGCAAAACCGCGTCAGACAGGCACACGAGGTGCCCGGCGGCAACAGCGGCACCAGCCAACACGCTAGACGCCAGTACCACGCCCTGACCTGCAAGCGCCGAGTCAATGGCATTGATTTCCTCGGAAAAGTGCTGTGTGACCTCTGGCACCGCATCCCCGAGCCCGGCTGCGTGAGACCAGCGCTGCCAGCTAGGCGACGCTTCCGCGCCGCAATTCCAGCGGTACTGGATCAGCGGCAGGCCCAAAATACCGGCGTCATCTTTGATCGGAATCCGGCGCAGCAGTTCCGGCGCGCAGAGCGGGATCAGGCTGTCTTCGAACAGCGGCAGCCAACGATCTTCGGGCTGCGCCTGGACTGCGTAGCGAACCGCAAAGTCGACACCGCTAGCGGACAGGTCTACCGGCTGGTTGTCGGCCTCGACCTTCAGGTTCAGCCCGGTCTGACTACGCAATGCGGGCAGGCGCCGCATCAGCCAGAGGCTTGCGAAGGCCACCGTGACGGAAACCGTCAGCGGGCGGTCCGTATCCAGTTGCGAAATCCCTGCGATGGCGCTGCTCATGCGGTCGAAACTCTCGCGCAGCACCGGGTACAATGCCGCGCCTTCTGCCGACAGTCGGATCGGGCGCGGATAGCGGTGGAAGAGTTTCACCTCGAGGATCTCTTCCAACTGGCGGATCTGGTGGCTGATCGCGGTTGGCGTCAGGTGAAGCTCGGCCGCGGCTCGGGCGAAATGCAGATGCCGGGCGGCGGCTTCAAAAGCGCGTAGCGCGTGGAGTGGAGGCAGGCGCCGCATCGGTTCTATCCTTTCAGTTCGGGGTAGCGCCAAGGTGAATTTCATTCATCCTGGCCATGAAAAATTCGCCTTCGCCAGAAGGGCGGCCGCTTGGTAGGCACAATGCGCAATGCATAAACTCAGGAGATTGCCTATGCCCACTCTGTTGCGAATCGATGCAAGCGCTCAGCTCGAAGAACGCTCCCTCACACGTCATCTGACCGGACTGTTCACGCAAAACTTTCTGGCTCAAGCACCGGACACGAAAGTGATCACCCGGGATGTCGGCTTGAATCCAATTCCTGCGATCGACCATAAATTCATTCACGCGGCCTTCACCCCGCCAGAAGAGCGCGAACCGTGGATGCACGAGCGTCTGGCGCTGTCCGACGAGTTGGTCGATGAGGTGATCGCGGCGGATATCGTCGTCCTGGGCGCGCCGATGTACAACTATGGAATGCCGACCGCCCTGAAAGGCTGGATCGACCACATCGCACGGATCGGTCGGACATTTTCTTTTGACCTTGCCCGCGGCGACACACCGATCGAGCCGATCTTGTCGGGAAAACGGCTGGTGGTGCTGTCGTCGCGTGGTGAATTCGGCTTTGCCCCAGGTGGTGTGCGTGCCCATCTTAACGCGCTTGACCCGGCTCTGGCGGCTTGTGCGCATTACTTCGGCGTTGCTCAGGCGGATATCGAGACGATCACGATCGAATATCAGGAATTCAAAGACGCGCGCCACGAGGCGTCGGTTGAATCGGCAGTGGCCCGCACCAGCAACCTGGCTATGAAACTGGCCGGTGGGGCGGCGCAAGCGGCCTGAAACAAATCTTTGAAACGGCAAAGCTAAGTGGCGCGGATCGAAATCCGCGCCGCCAATTCGTTTTGCAGTCGGGTTCACTCGGCCCCCCGGTGTAGCAGGACTTCCAGCGCCTGCGGCTGCGCATCTGTGCCATTGATCGGCAGCAGGTCCATCGGGCAGCAGGAAATCACCACCACAGCATCCATTTCAGCGCGAAACAGCACATGATCCCCTTTGGTCGAGACAGGGGGCCGCCACTCCATCGCGCCCCCTTCGATGACAGGCGTGTTCATCCAGAGGTTCAGCGGGCAAGGTACTGATCCCGGACGTAAGCCGATTGCCCCCAGCGCCATGCGCAGGTTGTCGGTGCAATTGTCATGATAACCGTGATGTCCAAGTTGGGCATACCGGTGAATATCGCAGGACGCGACAAGCGTGTCGTGAACGCCGGGCGAGGTGTCCTCAAGCAGTGTCAGAATAGGGCGCCGCCGGTTGGTCACCAGCGCATCGCCGGGGCGCGGCGAGACACGCTGCAGCGTCGGGCGCAGGTGCTCCATCGACAGATATTCGTTGCAGTCACCTTCGGCAAAAGCCCAGAAATCGCCGATCTGGCTGCCATCGCGGTTGATAACCGACAGCAGTTCCCCCTTTTTCACGCGCATCGCCCGGCCCTGACGGGCAGGAATGGTGTAGGGGGCATTGGGGCTTAGGCGGCCATCCTCTGCAAGCGTCTGATATGCGCTCGGGTTTTCACCATCGGGCCGTGCGGCATCAAAGGGGGTGTTGAGGGTATCCATGTTTATTTCTCCATCAGGACGGGATGCGTGTACGGCGCTGCGGGCTCACGATGCGGCTGCCAGGCCCCTTCGGCCTCCTGGCTTGCGGCGTAGGCGGCGATTTCTTCCAGCGGTGCAAACCAGACATCGCCTCGCGACAGCACCTCTTCGAGCCACCGCTCGACAACCCGCCAGCGGGCCAACCGCCCGGTCAGGAACGGGTGCCATATCCCGATCCAGAGCCCGCCAGCCTCGTACTGCGCCTCAAACTCCTCAAATGAGGCCTCCAACCCGCGGTGCGGCGACATCACCGGCATCTTGTAGCCGATCTCGTCAAAATGAGCGAAAGGCGGCCAATCATCGCTGCCCCAATGCACCGGCAATTCGAAAAGAGACCCGGATGCGGTGTCGATCCGATAGGGCAGATCCTCCGCCATCATCGAGCTTTCATAGGTCAACCCGTGCTTCACCGCGAGCGACAGCACCTCGGGGGTGACATTATAGACCGGGGCGCGATAGCCGCGCGGGGTACTGCCGGTCATCTGCAGGTGAACTTCAAGCGCCCGCTCAAACCAATAGGTCTGTTCCTCGGCGCTCTGTTCGGCGGGGTCTTCGTGCAGATACCCATGGTGACCGATCTCATGCCCGCCGGCGAGGATCGCCTCGACCGTTTCGGGGTATTGTTCCATCACCCAGCCGGGCATGAAGAAGGACTGTTTGAGCCCCAATCTCCGGTAGGTTTCAAGAATACGCGGCACACCGGAATTCGGGCCATAGCGGCCCATGCTGATCGGATAGAGGCGGCGGTGCCCATCATACGGACGGGCGATGTGGATCAGGCTGTCGGCATCCACGTCAAACGTGATCGCACAGGCGCAGCGGGCCTTGTTCGGCCATCGGATCGGATTGCGGATCATGTCAGAGGCTCCTTTCGCTTTAGCAGCGTTTCGACCATTGCCGCAGTGGCAAGCAGGGTGCGGTCACTGTTTGGCGGACCGACCAACTGCAATCCTACCCAGCAGCCCGAGCCCGTTTTCCCGGCTGGCAGAGAAATGGCAGGCAAATCCAGCAGGCTCGCTGGCATGGTCAGGCGTAGAGCCGCAGTATTCGTTGCGGCAAAGGTTTCAGGATCTTCCAGCAGCGGTGCCAGCTGCGGGGCTTCGATGGCAACCGTCGGCAGGAGGTAGATGGTATCAGAGGTTCGGACGGTTTCGCGCAACGCTCTGGCGCCCTGTTTGACGCGCGCGATCTTGTCCGGGGCTAGGCAGGCCGACGCACGCAGCCGCGCCGCGATAAAGGGATCAAGGTGATGAGCGTTCTCGGTTTCGAGCAGGTGCCCGTAGGTTTCGACCGCCTCCATGGCACCCGGCCAGCCGCCCGCGCGGATCAGCGCCAGCGCCTCATCCAAAGGCGACTGTCTGGTGCGCTCCATCAGGAAACCCGCCTGTTCGAGAGCTGTCACCGCCTCCTTGCAACACTGGAATACGGGCGCGGCAACACCGCCCCCCCTCGAGCACGCCGATGGCAACCGAAAGACGGCCGACCGCATTCGCGCTGGCTGCATCGCCTGACAGAATGGCATCCAGTTCCATGATATCGGCAACCGTACGGGCAAAACTTCCAACCGTGTCGTAGCTGGGCGCGAGTGTCATCACACCGCTCATCGGATACCGTCCGCGCGTGGGCCGAAAGCCCACCACGCCCTGAAACGCCGCAGGCACCCGGCAAGAGCCAGCAGTATCTGTACCGACGGCCAGTCGGGTGATCCCACGCGCCACAGAGGCCGCTGCCCCCGAGGAGGAACCGCCCGGTACCCGCCCCTCTGTCATCGGTGTTCCATAGTGGGGATTATAACCGATCCCGGAAAACGCCAGTTCCGATTGATTGGTGACGCCGATGCTTACCAAACCGGCCTTGCTGGCCCGTTCTACAACCTCTGCATCCGCCAAGGCGGGCGCCTCCGCGTGCCGGTGCACAGAGCCCGCACGCGTGGTGACGCCCTTGATCGCGATCATATCCTTCCAAGAGACCGTACTCCCATCGAGGGGGCCCAATCTTTCGGGGCGATCATCGCTTTGACGCGCTTCCACGCGGGCACGGTCCGGCAACAGGGACAGAAAAACCTCCCCTTCCCGCCCGGCTCGACGCAGAGCGTCCACGGTACTGTCGAGAACAGACCTCATGCAGCCCTCGCCCTGGTGCCCAACCCCGATTGTTGCGCACTCTCCAGAAGAAAGCCGTCGTCGGAGTGCCAGGACGCATAGACCCGTGTGCCGATGCTTGCGTCCAACTGCTCCAGGTCGCGCTGTTGGAGCTGTGCCACGAGGTTATGACCTGACGCGGTTTCAAGATGCAAATTGACAACCGCTCCGGCAAACTCCTCAGAGATCAGAGTGCAGGCGATTTCGTTTTCGCCCCAGCCCGGCTCAACCGTCACGGAGATCCTGTCCGCCCGTACAGCCAGATCTGCAGCTGCGCCTTCGGCCAACCCGCTGCTGTGGGAAAGCCGGACTTTGCCGTCGCGTGTGTCCAGAAAGTGCTTGGTGTCCCCCCGGCCCGAAACCTTTCCTTCCAGCAGGCTGATCCCACCGACAAACTGCGCAACAAATTTGCTGCGGGGTCGCAGGAAGATGTCCTGCGGGCTGCCAATTTGCTCCACCCTGCCGGCGTTCATGATGACAACCCGGTCGGCGAGTGAAAAGGCCTCTGAATGGCTGTGGGTGACATAGACAAAGGTGATGCCGAGCTCGCGCTGGAGCTTCTTCAGTTCGCCCTGCATCTTAATGGCCATATGGGCGTCCAGAGCCGAAAGCGGCTCGTCCAAGAGCAGCACTTTGGGTTCCAGCACCAGGCTGCGGGCGAGAGCAACGCGCTGGCGCTGACCGCCTGACAGAGGCGCGACATTGCGGTCTGCGTAGGTGGAAATGCCCAACCGCTCCAGCCAGTCGTCGGCACGGCGTCGGCGCTCTGCCCCCGCAACGCCGCGCATCTTTAGTCCGAACTCGACGTTTTCCCGCACGGTCATGAAGGGGAAAAGCGCCAGGCTTTGCCAGACCATGGGGGTTTCCCGTTCCCAGACCGGCAGTTGGTCAATCCGGTTGCCCGCAAGGGTGATCTCACCGCGGTCTGCGGTTTCAAGACCGGCAAGCATGCGCAGGCTCGTGGTCTTGCCACAGCCGGACGGCCCCATGATTGCGATGAACTCCCCTTCGGAAATATCCAGCGAAAACTCTTCTACGGCGATGAAGTTACCATAGGACTTGGCAAGCCCGTCCATTTTCAGATGTGTGTTGGTCATGATGTCTCCTCCTTGGACATGGCGCCGCCGCTCTGGCTCAGGACCACGGCAAGCGCGATCAGAACCAGCGTCAGGGTGACGGAAAAACTCAATGTGCCGATGACATGGATGGTCGGGTCGACCTGCCCCTGAAGCGTGGTCAGAACCGCAACGGGAATGGTCTGGTTCAAGCCACCCGTGAACCAAGAGATCACATACTCGTCGAATGACACGGCAAAGGTGATCAGGAAGGCGGCGAGGATGGCGGGCGACGTATGCGGCAGCACGATACGGGCGAGCGCGGAATGCGGCAGCGCACCGAGGTTCTGGGCTGCGGTTTCCAGCGTCTCATCCAGTTGCGCCAGCCGCAGACGGCAGACCGCCATCGCAAAGGGCGCGGCGATTACGACATGCGCGGCAACCACGGCCGCAAGCGTGCCAGCAATGCCGATGCGGGAGAAGAAAGCCAGCATCGCCAGACCTAGGATGACCAGCGGTACCGTCGGCGGCAGCAAGGCCAGCGCCAGCACGGCTTTCTGGCCAAAGAACCGGAAACGATAATCCGCATAGGCAGCGGCAAATCCCAGGGCTGTGGCGATCAGCGCGGTGATCCCCGCAACCCTCAGGCTGTTGCTGAGGGCCTCTAGCATGGCGCGGTCGGTCAGGACCTGCATATACCATTTGGTGCTGAACCCGGACATGTTGAGGCTTGGAAAGCGGTCGGCGCTGAAGGAAAACAGGACCGCCGACAGGATCGGTGCGTAGAGCAGCAGGAAAACCAATGCGAGTCCGGCAACCCAGAATGCTTTTGGCAAGGCGTGTTTCAGATGCGGAGGCATGTCTTATCCCTTCTCGCGGTAGGCCCAGAGGACGGTTACAAAGGCGGTGACCAGCAGGCTGGCGATCATCAACAGCGACACCACGGCGGCACGCGGCCATTGCTGACCGGCCCGAACAAGGTCCGTCACGAGGATCGGCAGGGTTTGGAAGGTGCCGCCGCCCAGATAGGAGGCGCTGACGAATTCCGCATATGACAGCAGGAACGCAAACAGCAGCCCGAGCGTCAGGCCGGGGCGGGCAGCGGGCAGGATCACCCGGAACAGGATCGCTCCGGGACGCGCGCCGAGGTTCGCGGCAGCTGAAATCCCGGTCCGGTCCACATTGGAAAGGGCGATGGTCTGCAGGATCAGGACCACCGGCAGCGCGAGCGTCGCATGGCCGATAAACAGCGCGAAATAGGTATTGAGAAGGCTTTCACCCTTGCCACCGAACGCCTGAACAATGGAGGAGATCACGCCGCCTTCTGTCAGGAAGACCTGCCAGGAATAGATGCGCACAAGATAGCTTGTGAAAAACGGAGCAATCGCAAACCCCAGCAAGATCAGTCGCTGGCGCGGGGCTGCGACAAAGGCCATTGCGTAGGAGGCCGGAAAGGCCAGCAGCGAAATCGCGACCGCACTGGCCATCGACAGCCCGTAGCTGCGCCAGAAACTGGCCCAGAGGAAATCGAGGCCTAGAACATAGCGCCAGGCCGACAGCGTGGCGTCCGGCGTCAGCCGGTAGTTCACCACGGACCAGAATGAAATCGCCACCAGCAAGCCAAGCGGCACTGCAAAGAACAGCAGCAGCCAGGCAGGCAGCGGCAGGACCCAAAGCGCCTGCCAAGCTCGGTTAAAGAGGAAGTGGAACCGGCGCCCCGAAGTGTGGGCCGGGAAAGTAGGGGAAGTCATGTCGATATCTCCGATAGGGCTGCGGCCCCGACGATTGCGCCGGGGCAGGACCGGACATCAGGCGTTTTTGTAACGCGTCCAGGCGTCGTTCCAGGTTTCCAGAGATTGCTGTAGCGGAAGCTCCCGCAGCCGGATGCGCCCGGCGCGGATCTCATCAAGTGCATTGGGACCATTCAGCACCATGTTCTGGCGCTGCGCCTCTCCCGGCAGTTCATCATTCAGCCGAGCCCAGCCCGCCCGCGTCGGGATCATCGCCGGATAAGCCTTGAGCGTGGCGGTCTTCACCTGCCCTTGCGGCGACAGCATGTATTGGATGAATTTCCGGGCCAGATCCTGGTTTTTTGACTGCGCGCCGATCGACAGCGACTCGGTCCATTGCAGGCCACCTTCCTCGGGGATGGTCGTGGTGACATCCGCACCATCGCGGGCCAGCACGCCAGTGATCCAGTCGCCGATGCCGGGGATCGCGGAAACCTCCCCCGAACGCAGCGCCGACAGCATCCCGCCGTAATCATAGAAACCGCGCACCTGAGGCCGGAGCGACATCATCGTCTCGGTCAGTTCCGTCCAGTGTGCCTCATCAAGGTCAAACGGCGACGCGTTGCCATTGAGAAGGCTCAACGCGCCCAGGTTGGGCAGATGCCAGTCGAAATGGCCAATGCGTCCCACGTGCTGCGGATCCCACATGGTGCGATAGCTGCGGGCTTGCGCCTCGCTCATCGCGGTGCGGTTATGAGACAGCCCGAGGAAACCGAACCGCAGGAAGACCGCATAGGGCTGACCGTCGAACCAGTGGCCGCGGAAGTTCTGAAACTCCGGAAAGAAGTCGTCGAACGGGTAGTCCTCAGGCGTCAGCGGTTCAATGAATCCCGCTTGCTGCAATTGCACGACGTATTCCGCATCTG
>SWCD01012728.1_pt2 | contig 19890 bp, 15 predicted proteins | sample 4693011 | NCBI WGS metagenome assembly SWCD01 (sample SAMN10267278, study PRJNA491770) | bioreactor metagenome | isolation source: DHS bioreactor inoculated with marine | place: Japan: Omine Ridge, Nankai Trough | reverse complement strand
ACCGAAGCAGTGTTGGTGAAATCGGCAGACACACCGGCCAACGAGCAGAGATAGGAAGCGGAGTCACCTGCGGCGAGAGAGCCCAGTGTTGCCGAGCACGCGGGGGCGAGCGGGTCGCTCACAGTGACGTTGGTGAGACCGGAGTCGCCGGTGTTGATGACCGTGATCGTGAAGGATGCGGCGTCGCCACCGAGGATGGTTTGGTCATCCGGGCTCTTGAGGATGCTGATCGCCGGGCCGATGACGTCGACGTCGGCGGTGTCACTGTCGGACACAGTGCCGCCGCCAGCATGATCACCAACCACCGAAGCAGTGTTGGTGAAATCGGCAGACACACCGGCCAACGAGCACGCGTAACTGGTCGAAGCACCAGAAGCCAGATCGCCGATCGTGGCAGCACAAGCCGGCGCCAACACATCAGTCACGGCAACATTGGTCAGATCCGCATCACCGGTGTTGCTCACCGTGATCGTGAAATCGGCATCGTCACCGGAAAGAATCGTCTGGCTGTCCGGCGTCTTGTCGATCGTTATCGCCGGAGCGATGACGTCGACGTCGGCGGTGTCACTGTCGGACACAGTGCCGCCAGCAGCATGATCACCAACCACCGAAGCAGTGTTGGTGAAATCGGCAGACACACCGGCCAACGAGCACGTGTAACTGGTCGAAGCACCAGAAGCCAGATCGCCGATCGTGGCAGCACAAGCCGGCGCCAACACATCAGTCACGGCAACATTGGTCAGATCCGCATCACCGGTGTTGCTCACCGTGATCGTGAAATCGGCATCGTCACCGGAAAGAAGGCTCTGCAGGTCGGGCGTCTTCTGAATCTCGATATCCGGTGCGATGACGTCAGTGGAGTGTGGGTCATCGTCGGTGACGGGGTCGCCGTCCTCGTCCTCACCGGTCGCCGTGCCGATGTTGACCAGCGGGTCGGGATCGGTCGTCTGGATGGTGTATGTCGCGGTGAACACCCAGGTCTCACCGGACTCGAGCAGGTTGTCACCGTCGTCGCCGCTCACATAGGCAGCTGCACCGGCTACGTCGTCGGTGACGGTCAGGTTCGAGACCGCCGTCCCGTCCGAACCGGCATCGTGGGCGACGGCAAACGTATAGGTGACGGTGTCGCCGACGAGAGCGAATTCAGGACCGGCCTTGTCGATGACGATGACCGGGAGGTGCTCAATGTCGGTGCTGTGGCTGTCTGCAGCGTCGGGCAGCGGATCGCCATCAGGGTCGGTTGCGGTGACCGTTACAACATTGACGAGCGGGTCGGCATCCGTGTCGGTGACCACATGGATGGCCTCGTATACCCAGGACTCGCCGTCATCGAGCAGGCCGTTGCCGTTGTCACCGCTTGCGTAGGTGGCCGTGCCGGCAATCGTGTCGGTCACCCCCGTGACGGTCACGGGCGAACCATCGGAAGTCGGGGCATGCGAAACGGTAAAGGTGTAGGTCACCGTGTCGCCGATCTCAGCGGTGACCGGTCCGGTCTTGTCGACCTGGATCAACGGCACCCACTCGATGTCGATGGACTCAGTGTCGGTGGCCTGTGGGATCGGGTCACCGTCGCGGTCTGTGCCATCAACGGTGACATCGTTGGTGAGCGGATCAGGTGTGGAGGTGGTGACGGCCTCGGTTGCGGTGTAGATCCAGGTCTCGCCACCGTCAAGAAGGTTGTCGCTGTTGGTGTCTCCGGTGGGACCGCTCAAGGTGAGGCCACGGGAATCGACAACGGTCACGCCGGCGACCGAGGAGAAGTCGGACGTTCCCCCGTGCGCGACTGAGTAGGTGTAGGTGACAGTGTCGCCAACCGCTGCTGGGTCGGGCAGACCGACCTTGTCGACAACAAGAACCGGTGCAAACTCGACATCGACGCTGTGATCGTCGGTGACCTCAGGAATATCCTCGTCGTTCAGATCCGTGCCCGTCACCGTGGCCACGTTCACGAGCGGGTCGGCCGCGGTCATAGGAACCACGAAACCGACGGTGTAGACCCACGTCTCACCGCTATCGAGGAGACCATCGCCATCGGTATCCCCGCTCGGGGCAACAGCCGATAGATCGATGATGTCATCGGCAAGGCTCACGTCCACGGGCGAGCCATCTGAGGTCGCCGCGTGGGTAACGGTATACGTATAGGTGGCTGTGTCGCCGACTGTGACAGGACCGGATGGTCCGTCCTTGACGACAGCCAACTCCGGGGCGAAGTCAATCGGGTCGATCGTGTAGTCCGTAGTCACCGGCAACTCGGCGCTGAACACAGTCACGTCGTTGACGATCTCGGTTACCGAACCGTCGAAGGTGTCGTCCACGACCACTTGGTATTCAACCGTCATGGAGGCGCCAACCGGGAGATCGAAGTCGTCACCGGTCTGCACGAGAACCGGCGGCACGCCATCGATCAGATCTGCCTCGGTACCGGCCGGAATGTTGTCTTTGAACAATGGGGTCGCGGCGGCCGAAGCCCCATCGATGAACAGAGTTGCCTGGTGGAACGTCCCCAAGGATCCCTGCGTATTGTTGTCGCAAACCTGCAGGGTCCAGATCCCGGCCCCGTCCTCGCCCACGAAGCTCTCGAGGCCGACAGCGCCGACTGTCCGCTCGTAGTACGGGGAAGCCACATTGTCCGCGTTGCCGTCATCAAGCGATCCCGCTGAGTCTCCGTCCAACAGGATGTCGTAGTTGTCGTCACGGTCACCAGAAGTACCCGGCATTAGCACCGCGGTGGTTCCTGCAGGAGAGATCAACACGGCCCGGACCTGGCCCCGCCGGAAGTGCGACGCCGTAAAACCAATCTCGACGTCATCGACGACAGTCACATCAGGCATGTTGAAGCTGAACTCGATCGGGGCGGCGCAGTTCTCGGGAATCGTCGTGTCGACGTCGACCAGCTGCTGCCATGAACCGCCCAGGGAACTGGCCAACCATCCATCGACCTCAGTGGACTGGGCGACGTATGAGGTTCCAGCTGGGAGTGGGTCAATGACACTGAGATTCTCGATGGGGAACACACCGGTGTTCTCAATGTCAATGGTGTAGGTGATCGTCTGACCGGCAACTACCGGGCCGGCAGTGTCAGATGTCTTGTCGACTGTGGCCTCTGGCTGGGCAACCAACACAATCGCGGTAGCGGTGTCCGAGACCGTGGCTCCCGACGGAGCGGTGCCTTGTACACCCGCGGTGTTGGTGATGCTGCCGGCGAGTTGGTCCGCGGCACTGACGGTGTAGGTGCCGGAGCAACTGGCCGATGAGCCGGCATTGATCGAGCCAAGAGAGCACGACAGACCTGGGATCAGCGGATCGGACGCGGTCACGTTGGTCAACACGGTGTTGCCGGTGTTGGTCGCTGTGAATTCGTAGGTGAGGGTGTCGCCAATCGAGACGCTCGACGAGCCATCCTCATCAGCGTTGGCCACCATGCGCTTGGCGAGATCGATATCCGCCAACTCGGGGGGAACACAGAAGGAACCGGACAGGTCGTAGAGGCCGAAGCCGACCGCAAGACCCGTCGGCCCAAACGCGCCCGTGAGGGGGTCAACGGTGTAGAGGTTCCCGGAGGCATCGGTGCCCCAGGTGTCGCCATCGAGATCGGTCCCGAGCTGGACATGATTCGGCGATGGCTCTTCAGCAATGTGATTGAACGTGCCGGTATTGATGTCGTAGCTCCACCAGTGGCCGAGCCCAGTGCTGCCATCGACCACAGAGCCGAACAGGACGGGATCACCGCCGACGGTGACGACTGTCAGATCGCCGTAGTCGGGCCGAGCGCTGGAACCGTAGATCGCATCGAGCCCGTCCTCCGGTTGGTTGGCTGCCAGTTGTTCGAGCGAGCCGGGGATGATCTGAGTGCCACTTGTCGGGTCGATAGCCATTCGGTAGATCCCGTTGGCGTCGCCGCCGATCTCCGTGGAGAAGTAGTAGTAGCCACCGTGATAGGTAGCCCCGGCCGACTCGAGGGTGCCATTGATGTCACCGGTGAGATCCATGAGCACACCCTCTGTGTCGTCGAGAGGGTTCCACCAATAGACGACCGATCCCGATCCCCAGTACACAATGCCGAGATCGCTGTTGGACGCGAGTGCATTCCTGTTGCCGGTCACGAATGACGTGACGAACTCTGCAGTGGCGACACCCGTCTGCGTGTTGACCGAGTAGATCGTGTTGCCGACGATACCGATGATGTCGTCCGTATCGCACACCGCGGGAGGAACCGTGACGATGTTTACCGCGACGCTCGCGCTGTTGTTGCCCGGAACCGGATCGGACTGATCGGAAGCGCTGATTGCCGCGGTGTTGGTGGCGAGGGCAACCGTGGCGGCTCGGGCTGTGATCGTGAGTGTCTCAGACGACCCGTTGAGCATCGAACCGATTGTCCAGAGTCCCGTGGCGTCGGCGTAGGAGCCGGTTGTTGCTGATGCCGACTGGAACGTGAAGTCGGACGGAAGGACGTCGGTGACGACGACGCCTGTGGTGTCACCAGGGCCGGAGTTGGTGACGGTGATTGTGAAGTCGACAGCAGTGCCGATGAGTGCCGAGCCGCTGCTGGCGACCTTGGTGACGACAAGGTCGGCATCGCCCGGTGCGGCAACCGCCGGAGTCACGGGGAGAGCCCCGAATACAACGGTGGTGAGAGAAAGGGCGTAGGCCGCAAAGGCGGCGATGCCCCTTCTCGAACGAATGCCAAAGCGGTGATTGCCGCCTTGGCTGTGGGAAGTATTCATCCTGCGTTCCAGTTCTCGGTCTTCCTTGACCTGTCTTGGTTACGGCCTCGACAGATCGCGTCACTAGTTACTTCTTCGACCGGATGAAGACCGACTGGAGTCGGATTTTGACAGTGTCACGATTGACTAGTCACCTACTGCTGGAACATCAGCAGCGAGACAGCCGACAGAGTGTCGAATGGCGGGGCACGAGAGCGGAGAATCTCAAATGCGGGCGGCCCGATCCCCCGGTTGCGGAGGATCGGGCCATATCCGGATGGGCTTCCTGACCTCAGATAGGGGTTTCGGCAACCCTCAACCACTACTTGAGGGTTTGTTTCTGCCTTTACCGACCGGCTGCGAAACCGTTGTCGGCAAGCCACTCGTCGCTGTACACCTTTGAGATGTAGTTGCGACCGGAGTCGGGGAGAATGACTACGACCATGTCGTCGGGGCGACGCTCCGCGATCCGGAGCGCACCGACAACCGCCATACCGGACGATCCGCCGGCGAAAATCCCTTCGACGGCGGCAAGCCGTCGGGTCATGGCGAAGCTCTCCGCGTCGGTGACCATCTCGTATTCATCAACGACGGAGGGGTCGTAGGTCTCCGGCCAGAAGTCCTCCCCCACACCTTCGGTGAGATAGGTGGTTACGTCATCCTCAGACTCGGCGGTGTAGATCGAACCTTCGGGATCAACGCCCACCACCAAGAGTTCCGGTTTCATCTCCTTGAGATACCGGCCTGCGCCGGTGACAGTGCCTCCGGTCCCAACACCGATCACGAGGACATCAATCTGACCATCGGTCTGGTCCCAGATCTCAGGACCGGTCTGTTCGTAATGCGCTTGCGGGTTCTCGGGGTTGGAGTACTGATCGGGGCGGTAGGCGTTGGGAGTCTCCTCGGTGAGGCGATCAGCAACCGAGTAGTACGAGGTTGGATCCTCGGGTTCGACGTCGGTAGGACAAACCACGACCTCCGCGCCGTAGGCGCGCAACAGGGCTCGCTTCTCCTCGGACTGCTTATCGGCCATCACCGCGATGAGCTTGTACCCGCGAAGTGCCGCCACCATCGCCAGCCCGACCCCGGTGTTGCCGCTGGTTGGCTCGACAATCGTCCCGCCCGGCTTCAGCCAACCATTGCGCTCTGCCCGCTCGATCATCCCCAGGGCGATCCTGTCCTTGATCGAGCCACCCGGGTTCATGTATTCGATTTTGGCAACGAGGTTTCCCGGCGGATGCAAATGTGAGAGCCGAACCAGAGGTGTCCCGCCGATCGCGTCGACGATGTTGTCACGGATGTCCATAGAGGCCGGAGGGTACCGCGTCACAAACGAAGCGCTAGCGCGGCACCGGAGTGCTGCCGTAGGCAAAGAGCTCACCGCCACCCCACGGGGGGTGGGGTCTGCTACAATCGTCACCGATGAAGCCAGAGCACAAGAAATCGGCCCTGAACCGGCTCAAGACCGTCCGGGGTCACGTCGACGCAGTCATCGGCATGGTCGAGGACGAGCGCTACTGCCCCGAGGTCATGAAGCAGGTCTCGGCGGTACAAGGGTCGCTCGAGAAGGTGAACCGAGTACTTCTCCAGAACCACGTCGAGACATGTGTCATGCATGCGGTCGAAGAAGGCCGCAGTGAGCAAATCGTCGACGAGCTTCTCGAATCCCTTCGCTATGCACCCGGTGTCACCGGCCCGTAGCGCCGCAAGACAAGGAGTCACCAATGACACAGATCAATCTCAGCGTGCCCGATATCTCCTGCAATCACTGCAAGATGTCCATCGAGGGCGCCGTCAATGAGTTGAGTGGAATCGAGTCGGCAGTCGTTGATATCGAAGGACGCTCGGTTGCGGTCGCGTACGACGACACCGCACAGAGCCGCGACGCAATCGTCAACGCCATCGAAGAACAGGGCTACGAAGTAGCTGCGGGCTAGGGCCATGGCCACCAAACCCGAAACGATCACCCTCGATGTCGAGGGGATGACTTGCGCATCTTGTGCGCTGCGGATTGAACGTGTTCTCGGCAAACAAGAAGGCGTCGACGAGGCCGTCGTCAACTTCGCCGGGCAAGAGGCTCGCGTCAAAGTCGCCCCCGGTGTCAAGGTCGAACAGCTCTCGGCTGCCGTCGCCAAGATGGGCTACTCGGTCAGCGAGATCGCCGAAGGCGAGGAACGTGAGTCCATCGCCGAACGCTATTCCAAAGAGGTCATCTTCCAGCGCCGCAACTTCCTGCTTGCCGCCCTGATCACACTCCCCCTCATGGCGTTGGCCATGCTCGGCAATGACAGCGACACCCAGCGGATCCTCCAGGGCGTCCTGGCCGCCCCGGTCGTCTTTGTCTTTGGTGCCCAGTTTCATCGCATCGCCTGGAAGCGAGCCCTGACGTTCGACGCGACCATGGACACGCTCGTATCGGTCGGAACTCTCGCTGCCTTCTTCTACTCAGTGTGGGCACTGTTCACCGACAATCCGGTGTTCTTCGAGACATCGGCGATGATCGTCACGCTGATCCTGCTCGGCCGTTTCTTCGAGGCACGCGCCAAGGGAAGGGCATCTCAAGCCGTCACCAAACTGTTGGAGCTGAGCGCCAGGGAGGCCCGGGTCATCCGCGACGGCGAGCAGGTAATGGTTGATCCCCTCGACCTTCGACCCGGCGAGACGATGGTCGTGCTCCCCGGCGAAAAGATCCCGACCGACGGGATCGTTACCGGCGGATCCTCGTCGGTTGACGAAAGCATGTTGACCGGCGAATCGATGCCGGTCGACCGCACCATCGGGGACGAGGTATTTGGCGCCACCGTCAATCAGCAGGGCAGGCTCGAGATCGAAGTACAACACGTCGGGCCCAACACCGCCCTTTCGCGGATCGTCCGACTCGTCGAGGACGCCCAGGCAACGAAAGCACCGGTGCAGCATCTCGTCGACAAGATCTCAGGCGTGTTCGTTCCGGTGGTGATTCTGATCGCCATCTCCGTCTTTGTCGGATGGTTGATCGGAACCGGTGAAGTGGCGACTGCGATGCGCAACGGTGTCGCCGTGCTGATCATCGCCTGCCCGTGCGCGCTCGGACTCGCTACCCCAACGGCCATCATGGTTGGGTCCGGTCGCGGCGCCGAGCTCGGGGTTCTGTTCAAGAACGCCGAGGTCTTCGAGAGAGCTCGCGACATCGACGTCGTAATGTTCGACAAGACCGGGACCCTAACCCGCGGGGCCATGACCCTGAGCGACGTGACCACCGCCTCGGATGAGACGACGTTCCTGTTCCGGCTCGGCAGCATCGAAGCAGCCAGCGGACATCCCATCGGAATGGCCGTCGCCCTAGGTGCTGAGGAACGCGGAGCCAACCTCATCGAACCCGATCACATCGAGGTGGTCGCCGGTTCAGGAATTGTCGGCCGGGTTGACGGAACAGAAGTCGTGGCCGGCAAGCCGACGCTGCTCACCGCACGAGGCCTGACGATCCCCGATGTCTTCGCAGCCGAACTGGAGGACCTGGAGCGGCAGGGGAAGACGGCGTTTATGGCGGGCTGGGATGGCGAGGCCCGCGGCGTCGTTGCCGTCGCCGATACCGTGCGGCCTACATCCAAGAAGACGATCGCAGAGCTGACCGGCCTCGGCGCGACCAGCATCATGATTACGGGAGATAACGAGACCACCGCCCGCGCCATAGGCGAGCAGGTCGGGATCGACCATGTCGTTGCCGGTGTCATGCCGGGCGATAAAGCTGCCGTCGTCGCCGGTGTGCAGGGCGATGGAAAGATGGTTGCCTTTGTAGGTGATGGCATCAACGACGCACCTGCGATCACTCAGGCCGATCTCGGCATGGCGGTCGGCAGCGGCACAGACGTTGCCATCGAAGCCGGGGACCTCGTATTGGTCTCGGGGGACCCGCAGCTCGCGGCCATTGCGCTCAAGCTCGCCAAAGCGACCTTCCGGACGATCCGCCAGAACCTCGGCTGGGCATTCGGCTACAACATCGCGGCCATCCCCCTGGCTGCCGCGGGGCTACTCAACCCGATGATCGCTGCCGGTGCCATGGCGTTTTCCAGCGTCTCGGTGGTGACCAACTCACTACGGCTGCGGAGATTCGGTCGGTAGTGAGGCGAGTTCGGGTTCCGGGGGCGGCGCTCAAACCCGGTATCGTCTCGGTATGAGTTCATTCGCAGAACGTAATCGCGAAGCGATCATCCGACAGCTCGAAGGCGACTCCAGGCTCGGCAGCGACAAGATTCTCTCGGTAGCTCCCGTGATGAGAGCAAGCGTGATGATGCTCGTCTTCTCTGGAATCATCGGCGTCATCGTCGTCCAATACATCATCGGCTTCGGCGGTTTCCAGTTCGCTATCGGGCTGATTGCCGGATACGCCGCCTACATTGCCTACCTCCTGGCCACGATGGGACAGCCCAGGATGATCGGCGCAATGGGTGTGTTGACCAACAAGCGCGTTGTGCTGCTCGGCTCCAAGCGGGTTGGCATTGCCGGCGATTGGAAACACAGCGACATCGAAACGATCAAACTGCTCCGCAAGGGCAATCTGCTGATCATGGGCAAGATCGCCATTACTCCAGTCGGAGCGAAACGCCTCGACTTCTTCCTGTCCAACCGCGGTATGGGCCTCCACTTCATGGAGCAGTACGAGAAGCTCCGGAAGTAGGGCATGGGGAAGGCGCTCGACCGAGCGAGGCAGTTCTATCGGCCGCGCCTCGAGCCTGACGAGGAAGTCCAGGAGGTGCGGCTGGCAACCGCAATCGGCACCGGTAGCAAGATCGGATACGGCGCGGCGATCGGGGCGCTGCTCGGCTGGATCTACGCTGTCAACGTTGGCTCCGCGCTGCTTCCGCCTCTTGTGCTCGGGGCCCTGGCTGGAGAACTCGGTGGCTATGTCATGGCGCACCGAGCCGCCCGACAACCGTCAGGGCCGGGAACCGTCCACCTCGAGCTGCTGCTGACCAACCAGCGTTTGCTGACGGTAGGCCGCTACGCATCGCTTCGTCATCGCATCCTCAGGGAGTACCCGCTCGGCGAGATGACCGCCGCTACGAGCAGGAGATACCCGATCGGGCAGTACCACCGGCTGGCCGTGATGATGAAGGACGGTTCGACAATCGCGTTCGTCGTCGCCGGCCCTTTCGACTTGCCGGTGAACAGAGATGACACTTCGGGGTAGATTGAAGGCATGGATGCGATTCATCGATTCTCCAAGCCGCCGCTGCGTCGGCCTCGCGCCATCATCGCATTCGAGGGCTGGGGCGATGCCTGCGAAGCCGCGTCGGGTGCGGCCAACTACTTGATCGGAACGCTCGATGCGGACGAACCGTTCGCCGTGATCGAACCCGAGGAGTTCTTTGACTTTCAGGCTCACCGCCCCACCGTTTCCATCGACGAGGGCGAGACCCGGCGGCTCAGCTGGCCGACCACTCGCTTCCACAACGTCCCGCTGCCGACCGACGAACGCGATCTGGTGATCGTGGTCGGTGACGAGCCGTCGTATCGCTGGAAGACATTCAGCCGACATCTCATCCAGGTTCTCTGCGAAAGCGACGTCGAGGAGGTGATCCTCCTCGGCTCGTATATCGGCCAGGTTGCACACACTCAGGCAGTCCCAATCGTCGGCGTAGCCACCGATCCCGCGCTCGTGGTTCGCAATGGATTACTGGCATCGGCGTACGAGGGCCCAACCGGCATCGTCGGCGTCCTGCTCGAAGCGTGTCGCGAAGCCGGAGTACCCGCCCTTGCGCTCTGGGCGGCGACACCTCATTACCTCGCCGCCAATTCCAACCCGAAAGCCATGCTCGCCCTTGCCTCACGCACTGCCACGATCCTTGGCTTGGAAGCAGACCTCACCGAGTTGGAGACTGTCACCACCGAGTACATGGAGAAGGTCGACGCAGCCCTCGAAGCCTCTGACGAATTCTCCGCCTACGTGTCGGAGCTAGAGCAGTCCGAACCCACAATCGAAAGTCTCGATCCCGACCAGGCCGCAGGTCTGCTCTCGGAGATCGAGGACTACCTGCGCCACAACAGATAGCCGGCCAAGAGCGCGAAAACTAATAGCAGATATTGGTTTTCCTATGTGCAAAAAGTACACACACCCATTACCGTAGGTAAGTGAATCGGCGACGTCATGGGCACGTCGCCCTTCTTACCTAGAACTGGAGAGGTAAAACCATGCGTAAACAGCTTTGGCTGTTCAGCGTCGTACTTGCGTTTGCTCTTATTGCTGCTGCGTGCGGCGGAGACGGCGACGACGAGACGACCACTACCGCGGCACCAGCCACGGAAACCACAGAGGCCATGACCGAGACCACCGAAGCCATGACCGAGACCACCGAAGCCACGACCGAGACCACCGAAGCCATGGTCGATGTGAACATCGGTCTTGTCTACGACATCGGCGGGCGCGGCGACCAATCATTCAACGACTCGGCTGCAGCCGGTCTCGACAAGGCAACCGCCGAACTCGGGATCAACCCGTCTGAGGCTTCCGCAAACAACGACGGTTCCAATCGCGAAGAGCTACTGAACCTGCAGTCCGATGAGTCGGACCTCGTGTTCGGTATCGGCTTCCTGTTCGGCGACCCGATGCTCGCTGCGGCACTTGCTGCACCAGACGTCAACTTCGCCATCGTCGATGGATTCATCGAGGATGCGCCCGAGAACATCGCAATGTTGGGCTTTGCTGAAGAGCAGGGTTCCTTCCTCGTGGGTGCCGCCGCGGCACTGAAGAGCGAGAATGGCCACGTCGGCTTCATCGGCGGCGTGAACATGGAACTCATTCAGAAGTTCGAGGCCGGATTTGTGGCAGGCGCCACGGCCGTCAACCCCGACATCGTGATCGACAGCCAGTACATCACCGAGCCGCCGGACTTCGCAGGCTTCAATGACCCCGCCTCCGGCAAGGTCATCGCCCAGTCGATGTTTGAAGGTGGCGCAGATGTCGTCTACCACGCAGCCGGTGGCTCTGGCGCCGGCCTGTTCCAGGCAGCCAAGGAATACTCCGAGGCCAACGGAACCAAGGTGTGGGCGATCGGTGTTGACTCCGACCAATACCTCACCGCTGGTGACGATGTGAAGGACTACATCCTGACCTCGATGCTCAAGCGTGTGGACGTTTCGGTCTACGACACCATCAAGGCGCAGGTCGATGGCATGTTCGCTGGTGGTTTCCAGCTCTTCGACCTCTCGGTCGATGGCGTTGGCTATTCAACCAGCGGCGGCTTTGTCGATGACATCGCAGCAGACCTAGATGCCTTCAAGGCTCAGATCATCTCCGGCGAGATCGTGGTGCCGACCACCCCGTAGCTGCCAGTGAGCTGAATCGAATCCTGTGTGGGATCGGACTAATGTCCGGTCCCACACTTCTTTGTTAGGCGGGCGTATGGCATCAGCTGTGTTACTGGAAGGAATCACCAAGAGATTCCCGGGGGTCATCGCCAACGACGGGGTCAATCTCGACGTCGCCGAAGGCGAAATCCACGCAATCTGCGGGGAGAACGGAGCCGGCAAGTCCACCCTCATGAAGATCCTCTACGGCATGCAACCTGCCGACGAGGGCACCATGACGGTCAACGGCGAGGTGGTCACGTTCTCGTCGCCCAAGGAGGCGATCGAACTCGGCATCGGCATGGTGCACCAGCACTTCATGCTGGCCGACAACCTCACCGTTCTCGAAAACGTCATTCTCGGTGCGGAGCCAACGAAGCGGGGCGTCATCGATTTTGACGAGGCGCGCAGGCACATCATCGAGGTCGGTGAGGACTACGGCCTGACGATCAGCCCCGACACACTCACCGAGAGCTTAGAGATCGGTGAACGGCAGAGGGTTGAGATCATCAAGGTTCTCTTCCGTGGCGCCAAGATCCTCATTCTCGACGAACCGACTGCCGTGCTCGTGCCCCAGGAGGTCGAGGAACTGTTCCGCAATATGCGCGAACTCAAGGCCGAAGGTCACACGATCATATTCATCGATCACAAGCTCGATGAGGTTCTCGAGATCGCCGACACGATCACCGTGATCCGGGCCGGCAAAACGATCGACACAGTCAAGCCGGAGGACGTCACTGCTCGTGACCTCGCCGAATTGATGGTCGGGTCGGAGCTGCCGACACCGGAAACCCGCGAATCGACGGTCACCGACCACATCGTCATCGAGGCGGTCAACGCCGCGGCCAACGACGACACTGGAAGCCCCAAGCTCCGCGACGTGAGCATGAAGGTTCACAAAGGAGAAATCCTTGGAATCGCCGGCGTCGAAGGCAACGGGCAGGCCGAGCTTGTCGAGGCTCTGATCGGAATGCGGCCCCTAACCGGCGGGGCTATTTCGCTCGAAGGCGAGCGAATGCTGGGTTGGGGTACCCGTCGCCGGCGCGAGGCCGGAATCGGCTACATCCCTGAGGACCGTACCCGGCGTGGTCTGCTGGCCGGAATGCCGCTCTGGGAAAACGACATGCTGGGCCACCAGAGCATGGAGCCCTTTGTCAAGAACGGCTTTTGGATCCAGCCGAATGCCGCACGCGAGCACACGAAGAAGGTTGTCGAGCAATTCGACGTACGGACACCAAGCGTTGACGTGGCCGCTCACGCTCTCTCCGGTGGCAACCAACAGAAGCTGATCGTCGGCAAAGAGATGTCCGCAGAATTGCTGGTGCTGATCGCAGCACATCCAACTCGTGGCATCGACGTCGGCGCGCAAGCAGCCGTCTGGGAGGAGCTGCGACACGCTCGTGCCGCCGGCTTAGCGGTCATCCTGATCTCAGCTGATCTCGAGGAGTTGATCGGCCTGTCCGATCGGCTCGTCGTGATGCTGCGCGGCGAGTTGGTCGCCGAGTTGGATCCGGCCGCCGTCACCCCTCGTGACCTTGGTGCCTACATGACCGGTGCTTCGGTACAGGGAGGGGGTCAATAATGGGCAAGAGATTCCTCTACGTCCTCGCTGCACCCGTGGCCGCCATTGTCGTTGCCGTCGTCATTTCGTCAATAGTGATGCTCATCGCCGGTGCCAGCCCGACCAGCGCCTTCAGCAACATGTGGGAGTTCGGAACGCGGCTCGAGACGATCATCGAGACACTGAACAGAGCGACCCCGCTGTATCTGTCGGCTATCGCAGTTGCGATGGGGTTCAGAATGAATCTGTTCAACATTGGTATCGAGGGTCAATATGTCCTCGCTGCGATCGTTGCAGCCAAGGTAGGCGCAGAAATCAACCTGCCGCCGGTCCTTCACGTTCTTGTCATCGTCCTTGTGGCAATGACAGTGGGAGCGATCTGGTCCGGCATCGCCGGATACCTAAAGGTGACCCGGAACGTCCACGAGGTCGTGTCGACGATCATGCTCAACGCTATTGCAGTGTCCGGCATCGTCTCCTACCTGCTGAGTATCTGGGATGTCCCTGATGCCAGCCTGGATACGGCTCTCAAGGAAATCCCCGAGTCGGGGTGGATGCCGTCACTCAACGGCATCGTGGAGATCTTCACTCGCGACATAAAACGTGTCGAACTGTGGGGCTTCCTTCTGGTCGCAATCGCAGTTGGCATTGCGTACCACATTCTCATCAACCGCACCCGCATCGGGTTCGATCTGCGGGCATCGGGCGAGAACGCTACAGCCGCCGAGGCCAGCGGCACCGATCCAAAGCGGATGATCCTCACCGCGATGATCCTCGGTGGCGCAGTTGCCGGTTTGGTGGGATTGCCGGAACTCCTCGGTAGCGCCCACGAATACAATCTCCGGTTCACTCTGGGACTCGGCTTCAACGGCATCGCCGTTGCCCTGCTCGGCCGAAACCACGCTGTAGGTATTGCGATCGGCGCCATTGTCATCGGTTGGCTCGACCGTGCGTCGGGCGTGCTCGAGGTTCGCGGCGACGCTCCACGCGAGATAGTCGCCATCATGATCGGGGTCATCATCCTCGCCGCGGTGATCGGCTATGCCGTGGTCGAACGCATACGCCGCGCCGAAGAGGCCGCTGCTGCGGCTGCAGCCACCGCTGCGGCTCTGGAGGCCAGACAAGTCACCAAACCTGAGGGGGGTGCGTCATGACGGATCGCAATCCCTTGCCCGATCTGACATCCGGCTATCGCAAGCTCTTTGGAACGCCCGGGAGCAATGGCAACGGCCGATTGAAGGACTGGAGGACCTGGGTCCTCGCCGCCGTCGGCATCGTTCTGTTGCTGTCGGTCACGCAACAGTTCGCCAAGCTCGAGACCAGCGACCTGACATCGAGCGGTACCTGGGTCATTGCCCTTGCCTGGGCGGTGCCGATCCTCATGGCCGGCCTCGGTGGTATCTTCTCCGAGCGCACCGGCATTGTGAATATCGGTCTCGAAGGAATGCTCGTCCTTGGCACCTTCTTTGGCGCCTTTGGCACGCTCCTCTACGGACCGTGGTGGGGCATGGTCATTGCCGCCATCGCTGGTGCGTTTGGCGGTCTGCTGCTTGCCGTCGCCACAGTGACATTCAATGTGGATCACATCATCGCCGGTGTTGCTATCAACATCATGGCGCCGGGCATCGCCCGGTTCCTGGCGAGCATCCATTTCCCGGAGCGGGGCGGTTCTATCACCCAGTCGCCAACGATTGTCGGCGTCAGCAACTTCAACTTCCCGATCCTTGCCGGAGGAACCATCGGCGGTTGGAGGAGCCCAGATGTTCTCGGCAGAGTTGAGAGCTGGGATTGGTTCTTCGTCTCGGACTTCGCCGGCATCTTGCGTGGATTCACGTCAGGCATGTCCTGGCTGACGCTGCTGGCGATCCTCATCGTACCGGCGTCAACCTGGTTGCTGTGGAAGACATCCTTCGGGCTGCGCCTCCGCAGCTGTGGCGAAAACCCACACGCGGCGGACTCGCTCGGCGTCAACGTGTACAAGTACAAGTACTACGGCGTCACCATCGGTGGAGCACTCGCCGGCTTCGGCGGCGGCTTCCTGGCCGTTCAGCTCTCCGGTTTGTACCGCGAAGGGCAAACGTTGAGCAAGGGCTTCATCGGCCTGGCCACGATGATCTTCGGCAATTGGCGGCCGGTTGGGACCGCTCTTGGTGGTCTGCTGTTCGGTTTCGCCGAGACCCTACGTCTCCGTGACCCGAATGCAGCTCACGGCCTGTTGCTGCTGATCGTGATCAGCCTCGCGGTTCTCATCTTGCGGGCGCTGTATCGCCGCCGGATGCGGGTCGCCGGCTACATGGGTGTCGCAGCAGCGCTCATCCTGTACTGGTACCTCAGCACTGACTCAGTGCCGAATCAGCTACCCAAGATCACGCCATTCATCGCAGTGCTCGTGCTGTTGATCTTCGCCACCCAGCGGCTGCGGATGCCCGCCGCGGACGGTATGCAATATCGCAAGGGAGAAGGCGGGTAGATCCCGCCACTCTGATCCTCAATCCCCCCAGTTCGCTGGGGGGATTGTTTGTTAGGGGCGACCCGTATCGACCTGCTGCCAGTTGTCGCCGGGCAGCAATGTTTCGGAATGAGCCAATTCAAAATCGGCGATCTTGCGGTGCTCGAGAGCATCGTTGAGGAGGGCTTCGACATCGATAGCGACGGCGGGTCCCGGCACGCTCAGTAGCGAAATGAGGTCCGGGGTGTCGGCGACAAAATAGACAAGAGCATGCTTCGGCTCCTCATGGTCGACCTCAAAACCGACGTCGGCGCCAAAAGGATCGCCATCTATGTCGGTAACGGTGTCCATGGGAACGATGAAGGTGCGATCGCCATCAACGATCCGCAACTGTGCATCGTGTAGCCAAACGAATCGGGCGCGACGCGACGTGAGGTAACAGGTGAGTTGCAGCCGGATCGTCAGCGCGGGGGGATGGTCGTCACTCAACTGGAGCCAGGCGATCTGCGGATCGACACAGCGCAGCCGCCACCCCGGCCGATACAACAGCTTCATCAATCTGTCTGCCACGCTGCCCCTCACATGCTCTCACCAGCCGTGCTGCTCTGCAGCCGGGCCGCCTCTCCCAGAGGGAGAAGGAACTCGTCCTCCCGGGGAGATTGGCCAGGACGCCAGCCTTCGCCGGGGACGACCCGTGGTTTGCCCCGAAGAAAACCCCGGCCTTGCGGCCGGGGTTCCTTGTCACTTCTTCTTGTGCCTATTGGCTTTCTGCCGCTTGCGATACTTGTGCTTCGACATCTTCTTGCGGCGTTTCTTGATCAAAGAACCCAATTCAAACCTCAAATGTGGTGTGGCAAACAAATAGCCGCGGGACCAGCCCGGCGGCCGCAGAACCCATAGATTCGCAAATCGCGCCGCAAATCGCAAGCTGGAGCGTCTCTACAATCACGCAAGTCATGAACCCGATCATTGGAATCACCTCCCGACAGCCGGTAATCAAGACATCTGGCGGAGATCTCCGCGCTCACGTTGTCAACGAGGTTTACTCGGATGCCGTTGTCCGAAGTGGAGGTACGCCGGTCTTGCTACCCCCGGTAGATCCGGCGGAGGCGCCCCGGATTCTCGATCGGATCGACGGATTGCTCCTGTCTGGCGGTGGAGACATAGAGCCACGCCTATACGGCGGGAAACTCAACGACCAGATGTACATGATGGATGAGTCTCGGGATCTGTTTGAGTTCGCCCTGGTCCGCGGTGCGCAGGACCGCCGACTGCCGGTGTTTGCGATCTGCCGCGGGCTACAGGTACTGAATGTCGCTCTGGGCGGCACGCTCATTGAGGACATACCGACTGAGATCGGGAGCACCGACCACTCCATCGTTGGCCCTGAGGTCGTCGACTGCCATCAGATGGTGACGATCGACCCGGATGCGCTTGTAGCCAAGGCGATCGGAGAGACATCGGCTTGCGTGAATTCGATTCATCATCAGGCGGTTCGCGACGTTGCCCCGGGCCTTCGTGCGGCAGGGTGGACGGCAGACGGCATAGTTGAGGTTCTCGATCCCCTCGACCACAGCTGGCCGCTCCTTGCGGTGCAGTGGCATCCGGAATACCTGTCGGTAAATGATGACCCGGCGTCGCTGGCCCTCTTTGCGACGCTAACGGCGAGCGCTCGCGCCGCAGCTGCGATCTAGCTCCAACCGGTCTCAGCCACGTCGAGGACTACCGCCCTCCCCAGGTCACCCAGCGTGGCATCGAGGGCCGCCACCACGGGATCGGGATTGGTGGTAATCGCCATGGCCGTCGGCCCGGCACCGCTCCATGCGGCGTGAAGGGCACCGGCGTCGCGGGCCGCTTGCATCATCTCACCCGTGATCGGGGAAAGCTCAGCGCGGTGGGTCTCGTGGATCTCGTCTCCCCCGGCTTTGGACAGGGCTGCCCGGTCTCCGGTGCGGAGCCCTTCGATGAGGAATGCCATACGGGCAACGTTGCGGGCTGCGGCGCGTCGGGACATCGATGCGGGCAACGCCATGCGCGCCTTGGCCGTCTTGAGGGCCTCATCGGGAATCCCGAACACAAAGGTGAGGTCCGGTGACAACTCGAGGTGACGGAGCTGCCCGTCGGCCACCGCAATCAGGCCTCCGTAGACGGCGGCGCCGGCGTTGTCCCCGTGTCCCTCGATACCCATGACCAGGTCGTACAGGTACTCCGAGTCGGGCTCTTTGCCAACTGCCCGCAGCGCCGCGGCGGCACCAGCAACCATAACGGCAGAGCTGGAGCCGAGACCCCGCGACCGCGGTACCTCGTTGTCGATAACGAGCCGCATGGGGCGACCCACGGCTTCATCCACCGCGCGACGAACAAAGTCGGATGGATGTGGCTCGAACGATGTGCCTAGCTCCTCGATCACCCAATCGTCGGATGGGTCGGCCTCTATGTGGCAGCGCAGATCGAACGCAAGCCCCAGGCAGTCGAAACCGGGACCGAGGTTGGCCGACGAGGCTGGGGCTGTGGCAGATCCTGTGGTCACGGTCCGATTGTAAGACACTGCCTCGCCTGCGGCGACACCGACCCTGCCCCGCCTGCGCCGCGTTCGGGATTCCTCGACCAGAGACGGGGTTAGCCTGGTTCTCCTATGGCCAAGCCAATCATCCTCAACGACCTCACGAAGTACTACGGCCCTGTGCGTGGTATCGACGGCCTCGACCTCGAGGTTCACGAAGGCGAGGTGTTCGGCTTCCTTGGGCCAAACGGAGCAGGCAAGAGCACAACGATCTCGACCATGCTCGATTTCATCCGTCCCACCAAGGGGACGGCAATGGTGCTGGGCTTGGACAGCCGGACCGACAGCGTCGCCATCCACCGCCAGGTCGGCTATCTACCTGGCGAGCTATCCATGTACGAGAAGATGACAGGGCGCGAGCTGCTCGGCTACCTCGCGGCGCTGCGTGGGGTTGACGCCACGACCGAGATCTCCTCCCTTGCCGAGCGATTTGACCTCGACCTGGATCGCAAGATCAGGGCGTACAGCAGCGGTAACAGGCAGAAGGTGGGTCTCGTCCAGGCATTCATGCACCGTCCGCGCCTGCTGATCCTCGACGAGCCGACCAACGGGCTCGACCCGATCGTCCAACAGGAGTTCTATGCGCTCTTGCGCGAGGTCAGCGACGCGGGCAATACCGTGTTCCTGTCCTCGCACATCCTTCCCGAAGTGGAACGAATCACCGACAGAGCAGCGATCATCCGCCGCGGCAAGCTGATGGTCGTGGCCGAGATCGAGGAGCTGAAGCAGCAAGCCCAACGTCGGCTGGAGATAACCTTCACCACACCGGTCGATGTAGCGCTGTTTCGTAGGCTCGACACAGTGAGGGATGCCTCTGTCACCGATCGTACGCTCACGGTCACGGTGGCCGGCTCAGTCGATCCTGTCGTCAAGGCGGCCGCTGCTTACGAGGTCGAGAGCATCATCAGCCACGATGGCGATCTCGAGTCGGCTTTCCTCGCCTACTACGCGGAGGATGACGATGCTGCGTAGCGTCTATGGCGAAGCGCTCTGGAGCCGACGAAACAGCTTGGTCTGGTACGTGGTTGGTCTTGCCGCCCTGGTCGGGATCACGGTTGGCGTTTACCCGACGGTGCGGGAAGGCGCGGATACGTTCACGCAGCTCATGGAATCGATGCCAAGGGGGATGCTGTCGTTCTTCGGAAATTCGGACGTTGCCGAGATGCTCAGCCCGGCGGGGTTCGTGAACAGCCGGGTGAACGCGAGCATCGGCGCCATCGTTCTTGCGGTATTCGCCATCAGCCTCGGCACCGCTGCGGTTGCGGGCGAGGAGGACCGGCGCACCATG
>SWCD01021629.1_pt1 | contig 19895 bp, 20 predicted proteins | sample 4693011 | NCBI WGS metagenome assembly SWCD01 (sample SAMN10267278, study PRJNA491770) | bioreactor metagenome | isolation source: DHS bioreactor inoculated with marine | place: Japan: Omine Ridge, Nankai Trough | reverse complement strand
AGACGAAGCTGGGTCGCGAGGAGTTCACCCGCGATATCCCGAACGTCTCCGACCGCGCCCTTCGCAACCTGGACGAGGCCGGCATCGTGCGCAACGGTACGCGTGTGAAGCAGGGTGACATCCTGGTGGGGAAGGTCGCGCCGAAGTCCAAGAGCGAGCTCTCTCCTGAAGAGAAACTGCTCCACGCGATCTTCGGGCGGGCCGGCGAGGACGTGAAGAACGACTCTCTCGAGGTCCCGAGCGGGGTCGAAGGGATCGTCATCAACACCGAGAAGTTCTCCCGCAAGGTGAACATCACGGAAGAGGAGCGTCAGGCGAACCTCGCCCAGATCCGCAAGCTCGAGAGGGGGTTCCAGGCCGATTTCCGGAAGCTCCTCGACGAGCTGGTGGAACAGCTCCAGGCGATCTACCGGAACAGCCTGACGGACCCGGAGACGAACGAGAACTTCGCGATCCCGGAAGAGATCAACGAGCGGGGGTTGAAGGATCTTCGCGAGCGGATCAAGACCAAGATCATTCACTCGCCGGAGTCGAAGCGGAAGGAAGAGGCCACCGCGCTGGTCAAGGAGTTCTACGACCGCATCGACATCAGCGAGAGCGACAAGAACAAGCGGGTCAACCGCCTTTCCCGCGGCGACGAGCTGCCGACCGGCGTCCTGGAGATGGTGAAGATCTACATCGCCACGAAGCGCCACCTGTCGGTGGGTGACAAGATGGCCGGTCGCCACGGAAACAAGGGTGTGGTCAGCAAGATCCTGCCGGAAGAGGACATGCCGTTCCTCGAGGACGGAACTCCGGTCGACATCATCCTGAACCCTCTCGGCGTCCCCTCCCGTATGAACGTCGGTCAGATCCTGGAGACCCACATCGGCTGGGCCGCGCAACGGCTCGGCTATCAGGTGATCACCCCGGTCTTCGGCGGCGTGGAAGAGGAGGACATCGAGGCCATGCTGGCCGAGGCTGAACTGCCTACGGGCGGCAAGGTGACTCTATACGACGGAAGGACTGGAGACCGGCTCGATCAGCAGGTCACCGTTGGCTGCATCTATATGCTGAAACTGCACCACCTGGTCGACGACAAGGTGCACGCCCGGGCCACCGGGCCTTACAGCCTGATTACACAGCAGCCGCTGGGCGGCAAGGCCCGTTTCGGTGGGCAGAGGTTCGGTGAGATGGAAGTGTGGGCGCTCGAGGCCTATGGCGCCGCGAACGTGCTGCAGGAACTCCTCACCGTGAAGTCCGACGATGTGGACGGCCGAACGAAGATCTACGAGTCCATGGTCAAGGGAGAGAACCTCCTCGAGCCGGGGACTCCGGTTTCCTTCGACGTCCTCTGTAATGAAATCCGCGGACTGGCTCTGAACATCGAGCTCGAGAAGAAGAAGATCTGAGGAAGGGGCAGAAACGATGGTCGAGGCCTTTTACTCCAAGATCAACGACTACGGCTCAGTCGCGATCCGCCTGGCCTCCGCCGCGGATATCCGCGGCTGGTCCTATGGCGAAGTGAAGAAGCCGGAGACGATCAACTACCGGACCTACCGTTCCGAAAAGGACGGTCTGTTCTGCGAGCGGATCTTCGGTCCCGAGCGTGACTGGGAGTGCTTCTGCGGTAAGTACAAGGGCATCAAGCACAAGGGCATCATCTGCGATCGCTGCGGCGTCAAGGTGACCCACTCCCGCGTGCGCCGGAAGCGGATGGGCCACATCAACCTGGCCGCCCCCGTGGTGCACATCTGGTTCTTCAAGGCCATGCCGAGCCGTCTGGGGACGCTCCTGGCGATGAAGACGAGTCACCTGGAGCGGGTGATCTACTACCAGGACTACGTGGTCACCGACACGGGCGACACCCCGCTGAAGGAGCGGCAGCTTCTCACCGAGGAGCAGTTCCGCGAGTGCCGCGCGAAGTACGGCGACTCCTTCTCCGCGGACATGGGTGCGGAGGCGATCCGCTTCATGCTCGGTCGGATCCACCTCGGTACGCTCTCGGAGGAGCTTCGCGCCGAGCTGGGCGAGACCCGCAGCAAGCAGCGCCAGAAGGAAATCATCAAGCGGCTGAAGCTGGTGGAGCAGATCCGCTCGTCCGAGAACCACCTTGAGTGGCTCGTGCTCGACGTGATCCCTGTGATCCCGCCGGACCTCAGGCCGCTCGTCCTGCTCGAGAGCGGCAACTTCGCCACTTCCGACCTGAACGACCTCTACCGCCGGCTCATCAACCGGAACAACCGGCTGAAGAAGCTGCTCGATCTGAACGCTCCGGAAGTCATCATCCGCAACGAGAAGCGGATGCTGCAGCAGTCCGTGGACGCGCTCTTCGACAACAACCGTTGCCGTCGCCCGGTCCTCGGCTCCAGCAACCGCCCGCTGAAGTCCCTGACCGACATGATCAAGGGCAAGCAGGGCCGTTTCCGCGAGAACCTGCTCGGCAAGCGCGTCGACTACTCGGCCCGGTCGGTGATCGTGGTCGGCCCCGACCTGCACCTGCACCAGTGCGGCCTGCCCAAGAAGATCGCCCTGGAGCTCTTCCAGCCCTTCATCATTCGCCGGTTGAAGGAACTCGGCCACGCCGACACGATCAAGTCCGCGAAGAAGATGCTGGAGCGCAAGGACGAGGAAGTCTGGGACATTCTCGAAGAGGTCATTCGCGAGCACCCGGTGCTCCTGAACCGCGCCCCGACCCTCCACCGCATGGGAATTCAGGCCTTCGAGCCGATCCTGGTGGAAGGCAACGCCATCGTCATCCACCCCCTCGTCTGCTCCGGCTACAACGCCGACTTCGACGGGGACCAGATGGCCGTCCACCTGCCGCTCTCTCTCGAGGCGCAGGTCGAGGCGTTGACGTTGATGCTGGCGACGAACAACATCTTCTCGCCCGCCAACGGCGGCCCGGTCCTGGCTCCGAGCCAGGACATCGTGCTCGGGATCTACTACCTGACCACGATCCCGCCGGGAGAGTCCGCGGAGAACCCGCACGCATTCACCCACCCGCAGGAGGTCTTCCTCGCCTATGGCACCGGCAAGGTCGGGTTCCACACGGAGATCCGGCTTCGGGTCACGGGCGGACGCAAGGTGATGTTGCCCGACGGGACCATGATCGACGGCAGCAAGGCCTTCCGGACCACGGTGGGGCGGGTGGTGTTCAACGACATCCTCGCCGAGGGGATGCCGTACTACAACTACGCGCTCGGCAAGAAGCAGCTCGGCGGCCTGATCCACGACTGCCACAAGTTCCTGGGAAAGCAGGCGACCCTGCTCCTGCTGGACAAGATCAAGGACCTCGGCTTCAAGGCCGCCACCCGCGCGGGCCTGTCCTTCTCGAAGGACGACATGCGCATTCCGCGGAAAAAGCCCGACATCCTGAAGACGGCGGAGAAGGAAGTCGACAAGATCGATCGCGAGTTCCGGAACGGCGCCATCACCCCCGGTGAGCGCCACAACCGGATCATCGACACCTGGACCCACGCCCGTGAGGTGATGGGGCAGGTCATGATGGAGGAGTTGGCCGCGGACATCCGTGGCGGCACTCCCTACCTGAACCCGATCTACTGCATGGCTGACTCCGGCGCCCGTGGCGCTATCGAGCAGATCCGGCAGCTCGCCGGAATGCGTGGTCTGATGGCGAAGCCGTCGGGCGAGATCATCGAGACTCCCATCAAGGCCAACTTCCGAGAAGGCCTGAAGGTGCTCGAGTACTTCTCCTCGACGCACGGTGCCCGAAAGGGATTGGCCGACACGGCCCTCAAGACCGCGGACTCCGGGTACCTCACCCGGAAGCTGGCCGACGTGGCCCAGAACGTGGTCATCAACGAGTACGACTGCGGCACCCTGAACGGCATCACGAAGGGTATCGTCTACCGCGGCGATAAGATCGAGGTGCCGCTGTCTCAGGGCATCCGGGGCCGCGTGGCCCGCGACACGATCGTGGACGTGATCACGGACGAGGTGATCGTCCAGGAGAACGGCCTGATCACCGCCGAGGTGGCGAAGTCGATCGAGGCGCTCGGCTACGAGAAGATCCGGGTCCGCTCCCCGCTGACCTGCGAGTCGCCGCTCGGTGTCTGCGGCAAGTGCTACGGGATGGACCTCTCCTCCGGGAATCTGGTGGAGCTCGGTATGGCGGTGGGCATCATCGCCGCGCACTCCATCGGTGAGCCGGGAACGCAGCTGACCATGCGGACGTTCCACTGGGGTGGAACCGCGGTGGCCGGCCAGCGTGAGCACGACATCCGCGCGAAGTTCGCGGGCAAGGTCAAGTACCAGAACCTGCAGGTCGTGAAGAACGAAGAGGGCCAGGACGTCGTCCTGAACCGCAAGGGGCAGGTGCTGATTCTCGACAAGCGTGACCGCGAAGTCGACATGCACGAGGTGCCCGCCGGTTCGGTGATGAAGTTCGCCGAGGGTGAGGCGGTCCGGAAGAACCAGATCCTCTGTGACTGGGACCCGAACAACATCCCGATCCTCGCCGAGACCGACGGTGTGGTCCGCTTCGACGACATCGTCGAGGGCAAGACCGTCAAGGAAGAGGTCGACCGCGGCTCCGGCATCCGCCGGATGGTGGTCATGGAGCACAAGGGCGACCTGCACCCGCAGGTCATCATCGAGGACACGAAGGGCAACCCCCTCGGCCTCTACCCGGTGCCCGAGAAGGCCCACATCATGGTTGTCGAAGGCCAGAAGGTGCGGGCCGGTACCCTGGTCGCCAAGACTCCTCGCGAGATCACCGGAACGCAGGACATCGTCGGTGGTCTGCCGCGGGTGACGGAGCTCTTCGAGGCTCGCAAGCCGAAGGAGCCGGCGGTCCTCTCGGAAATCGACGGCGTCGTGGAAATCGGTGAGAAGCGCCGCGGCAAGCGGACGATCATCGTGAACAACGAGTCCGGGATCTCCAGAGAGCACCTGGTTCCGCACGGTAAGCACCTGTGGGTCAAGCGTGGAGACGTGGTGAAGGCCGGTGAGCCCCTGACCGAGGGGCCGCAGGTTCCGCACGACATCCTCCGCATCCTCGATGAGGAGCGGCTGCAGAACTACCTGCTGCGCGAGATCCAGAACGTCTACCGGTCGCAGGGTGTGACGATCGACGACAAGCACATCGAGATCACCCTGTCGCAGATGCTCCGGAAGGTCCGCGTCGATGATCCGGGAAACTCCGACTTCCTGCCGGGTCTGGTGGTCGACAAGTTCGCCTTCCGGGCGGCCAACAAGACCTTGATCGAGGAGAACAAGAAGCCGGCCCGGGCCAAGACGGTCCTGCTCGGCATCACGAAGGCGGCCCTGCAGTCGGACTCCTTCATCTCCGCGGCGTCCTTCCAGGAGACCACGAAGGTTCTCACGGAGGCGGCGCTGGCCAGCAAGCGCGACCAGCTTCTCGGCCTGAAGGAGAACGTGATCCTCGGGCACCTGGTGCCGGTGGGTACCGGGTTCAAGCAGCACTATCGGACGCGTGTGAAGAAGAACTTCGACCTCTCCGAGCTGACCGGGCTCACGCCCGAGGGTTTCAGTGCGGAAGAAGCGTCGCTCCTGGATTTGACGGGATTGACGCTGGATGGGGAAGAAGGTGGAGAGAACCCGGTGTCGGCGTAGTCGCCGAGGCCGGTGCCGAAATCAGAGTGAGTGCAGACTGAAAGACTTTGGGCCGATGGTAGTTCGGTGGTAAATTCGGCCCTTTCGTCTTCGAGGTTGCCAAAATGCCGACGATTAACCAGCTCGTGCGCAAGGGTCGCTTCAGCGAGAAGAAGAAGACCAAGGCCCCGCTGCTCGAGGCGTGCCCGCAGAAGCGGGGTGTTTGTCTCCAGGTGAAGACCCAGACTCCCAAGAAGCCGAACTCGGCTTTGCGGAAGATCGCCCGTGTTCGCCTGTCGACCGGTAAGGAAATCACTGCCTACATCCCCGGCGAGGGGCACAACCTGCAGGAGCACTCGATCGTGCTTGTGCGTGGTGGCAGGGTTCGCGACTTGCCGGGCGTGCGCTACAAGGTGGTGCGTGGGACGCTGGACACCATGGGAATCGACGACCGCAAGCGGGGTCGTTCGAAGTACGGAACCAAAAGGCCCAAGTAGGCCGCGGACAGAACTATGCCGAGGAAGTTCACTTCAACCGAACCCTTGCAGAGGCCGGATCCCAAGTACGGCGATCCGCTCGTCTCCAAGTTCATCAATTGCCTGATGCATGGCGGCAAGAAGAGCACCGCGCAGCGCGTGTTCTACCGCGCGCTCGACAAGGTCGCCGAGCGTATTCGCGACAAGGAGCCGGTGGATGTCTTCCGCCAGGCCCTCGAGAACGTGAAGCCGCGCGTCGAGGTTCGAAGCAAGCGCGTGGGTGGAGCCACGTACCAGGTTCCCATGGAAGTCAGCCGGAAGCGTCAGCAGTCCCTGGCTATCCGCTGGGTGCTGAAGACCATCCGCAACAAGCGCGGCCGTCCGATGGACCGCCGGCTGTCAGACGAAATCGTCGCCGCCTATCGTGGAGAGGGCGAGGCGATCAAGAAGCGCGAGGACACGCACCGCATGGCCGAGGCCAACAAGGCCTTCGCCCACTTTGCCTGGTAGCCTCCTCGTCGCACATTTACAGCGAGGTCGAGATGTCATCGGATGGGCCCGGCTGAAGAGGCGCAGGGGGACCGTAAGGTCCACCTGCCCCATTGTCGGGCGCCGGTGCATCGGACCTCAATGTCCCCCGCCTCTTCCTGTCCTTGAGGAAGAGCACGCATGTCGCTAGAGAACCAGCGCAACATCGGGATCATTGCCCACATCGATGCGGGCAAGACCACGGTCACCGAGCGCATCCTCTTCTACGCCGGCAAAGAGCACAAGATGGGCGAGGTCCACTACGGCAGCGCCCGTATGGACTACATGGAGGAGGAGCAGGAGCGGGGAATCACCATCACCTCCGCGGCGACCACCTTCCTCTGGAACAAGTTCAAGCTGAACCTGATCGACACCCCTGGCCACGTGGACTTCACCGCCGAAGTGGAGCGCTCACTCCGGGTGCTCGATGGCGCGGTGGTGGTCTTCGACGGCGTGGCCGGCGTGGAGGCGCAATCCGAGACGGTGTGGCATCAGGCGGACCGCTACGACGTGCCGCGGATCATCTTCGTCAACAAACTCGATCGGATGGGCGCCGACCCCGACCGCGTCCTCGCCATGATCCGGGAGATGCTCACGCCGGGCGCCGTGCCGGTTCAGTTCCCGATGGGTGTGGAGGCCGACTTCGAGGGGGTCATCGACCTCGTGTCCATGAAGGCTCTCCGCTTCGACGAGGACACGCTGGGAAAGGTCGTCCACGAGGAAGAGATCCCGGACCAGTTCCGCGAAGCCGCCGAGGAGGCGAGGGCGTTCCTGGTGGAGCGAGCCGCCGAGCAGGACGAGGCGCTGACGGACCGTTTCCTGATGGGGGAGGAACTCTCGGAGGAGGAGATCCTCGCGGGGCTCCGTCGTGGGACGATCTCGCGCGCCCTGACGCCCGTCTTCTTCGGCTCCGCCCTGAAGAACAAGGGCGTGCAGCCGCTCCTTGACGGTGTGCTCCGGTATCTGCCTTCCCCGGTGGAATCGGGCGGGATCACCGGCACCGATCCGAAGACCGGCAAAAAGATCGTCAGGAAGCCCGACGCCACGGAGCCGCTCTGCCTGCTGGCCTTCAAGACGGTGCACGACCGCCACGGCGACCTGACCTTCGTCCGGATCTACTCCGGTACGCTCAAGCAGGGCGACCAGATCTACAACCCCCGGATGGAGCGCGTGGAGCGGGCCAACCGGATCCTCCTGATGCACGCGAACGATCGCGTGCCGGTCCCGAATGCGGTGGCCGGGGACATCGTGGTGCTCGTCGGCCTGCGGTTCACGTCCACCGGAGACACCCTCTGTCCGAAGCACAGCCAGATCGTCCTCGAGACGATGGAGTTCCCGGAGACCGTGATCTCCATGGCGATCGAGCCGAAGTCCACGGCCGACCGGGACAAGCTCCTGGACGCCCTCGGCCAGATGGCCCGGGATGATCCCACCTTCACCACGCGCCTGGACGAGGACACCGGCCAGATCATCATCTGCGGGATGGGGGAGCTTCACCTCGAGGTCCTCGAGCATCAGCTGACGCGCGAGTACGGCGTTGCCGCGAACGTGGGCAAGCCCCGGGTCGCCTACCGGCAGACCATCAAGTCGACCGCGAAGGGCAAGGCCGTCTTCGAGCATGAAGCCGGCGCGAAGCGGCAGTACGCCGGCGTCACGCTCCGGGTGGGGCACGCGGTGGACGTCAAGCGCGTGCGTTTCAGCTCCTCAGTGGATCCGGCGACCGTCTCGAAGCTGTACCTGGCGGCCGTGGAGTCCGGCGTCCGCTCGGCCGCGGAGGGCGGCGTCGGCTTCGGCTATCCGGTGGTGCAACTCGCCGTGACCCTCCTCGCCGTAGACGTGAGCGACACGGATTCCACGGAGGCGGCCTTCGAAGCCGCCGCCAACCTGGCCATGCGCGAGGCCTTCGAGAAGGCCGGCGCCGTGATGCTCGAACCGGTGATGAAGATCGAGGTCCAGGCCCCCGAAGCCTACCTCGGCGAAGTGATCGGCGACCTGAATTCGAGGCGTTCCGAGATCACGGGCGTGGAAACCCGGGGCGTGATGCGCGTCATCCACGGCATCGTCCCCCTGGCCCAGATGTTCGGCTACTCCTCCGCCCTCCGCTCCGCCACCCAGGGCCGCGCCACCTACAGCATGGAGCCCCACTCCAACGCCCCGGTCCCGCCGGATGTGGCGGCGAGGTTTACGTTCTGACTGGACCTGACCTGACCTGACCGGATCCGTCCAGTACCCCGGATGCCTTCCCCTTGGCTCCACGGGTCCGCGGGCCCCCCTGAGCTGTTTTCCTTTCCCTGAATCTCCAAAAACGGCGCCGGCGGCGCGGCCCCCTCCATGGTGCTCCGGAGTCTCCGCCTGTGGCCCGACCGCGGTCGCGCCTCCACCTGTCCCGAGGCCCTTCGGGCCGGGGTCGCCGACCGCTCGTCCAATCTCGGCCTGACTCAATCCCAGGGAAGAGCCCGAATGTCTGAACCGTATGCCGATGGACTCGAGGCCCCCGACGCTCAGAGTTCACACACCGGAGCCATGAGCCAGGTCAACCGCAACTTGCCCGCACCTTCCGGCACGACGAAAGAGAGCTTCGTCGCGATCACCGGCAGCTTTCCGTCCGGCGTGCGCTCCACGGAGTTGAAGCGGTCGGACAACTGGACCATTTTGGACCACATGTGCCCCTCTCCGACACAGCGCGTGTAGTGCTGGATACCGCCGATCTCATACTCGAGCCCCACCCAGCTGCCGGCCCAGTGGAAGCGCCGCATGGGCTCGGTGTCGTTGGATCCGGTGGGCGTGATCTCGACATCGAGCGCGAGGAGCTTGCCGAACGGCGTACGGAGCTTCGTGGCGGCGGTAGCGGGCGGGCAGAGGCGCTCGGCCAGGGGCAGAGAGTCGAGCAGCTGCCTGCCCTTCACCACGACCCTGGGGACCGGCTCGGCCTTCAGGTGGCCGCCGCCATCGGCGAGTTCCAGCTCCCGCTTCCTGCTCCCGATGTGGAGGGTCGCCTTCTTCTCCGCTTTCGGGAGGAGGAAGAGCAGCCTGCGCTCGTGGGGCTCTGCGCCGGCCGTCTTCCAGTCGTGGGGACGCGAGAATGAGAGATCGGTGAAACGCAGGCGGATCTCGCTCTGCACGATCTCGCCAAAGGGCTCACTGCGCTTCCCGTCTCTGCCCACGAGGACGATGTCGCGCGCGGGGATCTCCAGGCGGCGCCCCGCGGCGGTCCAGGTGGGGAGCAGGGAGAGCTCTACGAGAACAGCTCGCATCCCGGGGGTGTCGATCGACTCGACGAGTCCGAGCGGAGAGCGAAGGGGAGCCAGGATCGACGTCACGCTATCGAACACGCGCACGGCCGTGGAAGTGATCTCGAACTCGACCCTGGGTTCGCGGGGAAAGCGGGGGATGGAGATCTTGCCGAGGGAGAGCGCGTCGGACGCCTGTGCTCCGATCGCAACCGAACCGATCGGCTCGAGGGCATAGGTGATCGTCGCGGTCTTCACACCGTCGGGGACGACGAAGTAGGCGAACGAGGAAAACGTGGGATAGGTCCCGTCGGGTCTGGGCAGGATCCGGCGCGCCGCCCCGGCCCTTTCGCCCAGGCCACCCCCGCAGAAGATCCTCTGTGCGCCGAGCTCGTGAAAGAGCCCGAAATTCCGGGGGCTCCAGACGAAAGCGGGACCCTGGCGTCCACCGGAGAGCGTGGCGTTGTTGGGGCCCGTGGGGGTGATCTCGAAATCGACCCTGAGCACCTTCCCCCGGTGGGGCGCGATCACCGTGTTCGACAGCCCGGGGCGAGCGGGTTCCCATTCGCGGGCCACCGACTCGACCAGGCGACTGCCCTTCACCACGATGTGGGGGGAGGGTTCGGTGATGAGCGCGGCGCCCCCTTTCTCAGGTGTGACCTTTGCCTGTGAGTCACCCAGCTTCAGCGTCTTGAGCACGGCTCCATCCGGGACGGCGAAGATCATCTCGAAGTGACCTGCGTTCGCCTTCCCCCCGGATTGCCAGTCCTGCGGTCGCTGGAGCGAGATGTACGTGTCTCCGAAGCGCGCCGCCCCCTGCTGAAGGTACCCTGCGACCTTGTAGCCGCGACCCTGTCCGTCGATGAGCTGGATCTCGTCGGCGCCGAGCTGAAGGTGGCGCACGCTCTTGCTCCAGAGAGGCACCACCGTGAACCCCACGCGGACGAAGTGCTGTCCCGGTATGGCCATGCTCTCCACGAGTCCGAGCGGAGCACGGTCGTTCCTCGAGACCATCCCGATGCTCTGATACGTCTCGGCCTTGACCCCTTCTATCCCCAGGGTTGCGGCGAAGCCGTGCCTGCTCTCAGACGACAGGAGCAGCAGCGCCAACCCGGCGGCAAGAACGATGCAGGGTCTTTTCATCGCACCCCTCTCTTTCCGTGTGAGCCTACTCCCGAACTCCCAGATCGCAGACCTCGAGGTCGAGAAACCCGGCGACCTGTCGAGCCATCTCGAGGGCCTTGTCGCGGTTGCGGGGCTTTCCGATCGTCAGGGAGGCGCGCCCGGTCGCCTTCCGCTCCTTCTCGATCTCAAGCATCCTGACGCCGTACTGCCGGAGGTTGCCGAGGGTGTCGACCACGCCGCCGCCGGTCGCCATCAGGTCGGCGAGGTCCGCCTCGGGAGGATCTTCCTCGCAGATGAGCTTCACCGGGTACTCGTAGAAGGTCCGGCGCTCGGTGCGCACCGTGGTGTTCGGTGTAGTCCGACTGCGGGTCTCGGTGTTCTTCTCCTTCAGGATCACCACCGTCCTGAAATCCCCGGTCGGGCGCTCAGTGCTCCGAAAGGGAACCACCAGCCCCCACGCGCTGGTCACGGTCTTCCGCGTGCGGTCGAAGCGATGCACGTTGAGCCCGACCAGCATGATCAGGCCCGGAATCAGGCAGGCCAGCCCGAACAGCAGGGATACCCACCACGGCATGTCCTCAAACCCGACGCCGACCCGCGGCACGATGAGCGCCGCCAGGCCAATGACGGTGAGCAGCAACCCGACCAGGGGCTTCCGCTCGTTCTTGATCTCGAGGATGTCGGGGCTCCCGTTCATCGCTCTGGCTCCTCCCATGCGACCATGATGTCCCGGTGAAGGGGGACGTTTTCGACCATCGAGTCGTGGTGTTCTGCGGGGGGCGGTCCCCGGAGAGCTGCTCCGGCGCGGCGTACAGCAACGAGCCCGCGCACTGCCCCTCCCGGGTCAGTGCGATGGACTGCTCCGCCAGGCGGGCCACCCCGAGGTCCATGATCCGAACCTGATGGTCGTCGGTGATCAGGATGTTCTTGGGGATCAGATCCCGGTGGACGATGCCGGCCTCGTGGAGCGCCGCCAGCCCCGCGGCGGTCTGGTGCGCGATCTCCCGGAGGAAGCCCTCCGGGACCGTGCCCAGTTCCGCTTTGCGGAGAAAGCGCTTGAAGAAACCGGGGGTGGAGAGCGGATGGGGGTGGAGGACCTTCAGCGCCACCTTCGTGCCCTTCAGTTCATGCACCGCGCCCTCCCCGCAGTTGGCGATTGCTCCACTCCGATGCAGGGTGCGATTGTAGACGGACGGTCGGAGCGCCACCACCCCGCAATACCCCCGCCTGACCCAGTGTTGACGCTGAAACGGACTCCCGTCATTTCGGAACGCCCTCGAGCACTTCACCGGCTCACGCGAGGGATCTTGCGATCTGGTCCGCCGTGGTGTATGTTATGTACGGTAGAATACATACAAAGGCAGGCCGTGAGTCCAGCGACGCAACAACCAGAGTTAGAGCCCGGTCGGGCCCTCCGCACCCGGGAACTGCGTCGTTGGAGCGCAAACCCGACGCGCCTGGCCAGGCGGCTGGTGCGCGAGGGCCTGCTGTGTCGAGCGGCCCACGGCTTGTTCTACGTCCCGGTCCCCAGCCGGTTTGGTCCTGCGCCTCCCGCCGAGGAGGAGATCCTCCGCGCATTCCTCGGAGGCAGCCCCTTCATCATCAGCGGACCTTCGAGGTGGAACGCGCTCGGTTTGGGTTCGACATCCATGTTCGCGGCAACGCTGGTTTACAACACGAAGCGTAGCGACCGGTTCCTCCTTGACGGACGGCGGTATCTGCTCCGTCGGGTCCTCTTCCCGGAAAACCCACCGCCGGAGTACTTCGTGATCGACCTGCTCCAGCAGCACAACATGGCCGGCATCTCACTCGCTGATCTCGAGCTGGGCCTTGCGGCGACCTTGAGGGAGGGACGCTGGGACCGGGCAGTCCTTTTGAAGATGGCCGAACGGTACGGCACCAAGGCGACGCTGGCGATCGTTTCGCGATGCCTCGATGCTGCAGGCGAAACTTCATGAGCTTCGTGCACGAGGACCCGGAGTTCACGCAACTTTTGGCGATCGTCTCCCGGGAAACGGGGATCTCCGAGGCGCTGATCGAGAAGGACTACTGGGTGACCCACACCCTGTGGGCGCTTCACGAGACCGGGCTCGACATCTGGTTCAAGGGCGGGACTTCGCTTTCCAAGGGCTTTGGGCTGATCCAGCGTTTCTCGGAGGATCTGGACCTGATGATCCTGCCCGGGGCCGTCACCAGCCTGCCTGAAGTCGTGAGCTGGACCAGCACCAGCAAGGGCTCGATCGCACGGCGGGAGGCCTTTTACGACGCGCTCGCCCATGCTCTCGTCGTACCCGGTGTCCGGGTGGAGAGGGACCGGAGTCGCATCGACAAGCGCGCTCGCGGCGCAGACTACCTGGGTTACTACCCCGGCGTCCGGCTGGGCCACCTCGCGCCGGGCATGAGCCCTTTCGTGCGTCTCGAAGTAGGCCTGGCCCGGGTGGTACCGCATGTTCGGATGCCACTGAGTTCCTTTGTGCACGACTACCTGGACACCCAAGGCATGCTTGCCGACCATGACGCGAACCGCCCGCGGTCGGTGCGCTGCGTTCATCCGCTCGTCACGCTGTATGAGAAGCTGGACGCCATGTCGCGCCGCTACGAGCGCGACCCCGTCGAAGCGGATAGCTTCGTGCGGCACTACGAAGATGCGGCCCGCATCATCCGGTCCATGGCCAATCTCCCCGAGATCGAGATGATCCCGGTCGAACTGGCCCGAGACCTGGTCGCCGGGAAGGACATCCGCGCGCGACCGAGGCCGGATGAACCCGCACTCCGTCTCGCCGATGCTCGCAAGCGCAAGCTCATCGACGCCGCCTACGCCGGGATCGCACCGATGTTCTGGGGGCAGAGGATCTCGCTGGATGGTTCGTGTACGGTGATCCGAGACTGGCTGCAGGAAACCGAGCGGAGTGCGCAGTGACGTGAGGGAAACGACCGAAGAGGCTGGTCAGCAGACCGCCGCATACCACCCCCTCACGCACACTTGCGTGCCTCTCATCGGCGTTGCTCCTCGCATGCGGCGTTGATATCCCGGTAGGGGGGGGACATTCGCGATCCTCGAGTCGCGGTGCCTTTCCAGGGGCCCGGCAACCTGCCCGACCGCGACCTGCCACCCGAGAGGCCGCGGCTTCACACCAACCGGCGACGCCCGACGGAGGAACGGGGAACCACGATCCTGCTGTTCGGGTTCCTCCTTTCAACCGACCTCACCGGGTGCTGATCCGCCTTCACGATTGCGCCTTTGGGAATCCCCCCCGCCGAAGGTCGTTTTGGACCGGAAATCGTGCTACGTTTCCCGTCCGTTTCACGCCCCAGGCTGGTCTTCGAGCCACCCGAGGCCCGGAAATCAGGGCTCGGGAGCCTCCCGATCCGACCGGATCACGGTTCCTGGGGGAAGTTCTTTGACTCACCCTTCGCGAAACGGTTAAATCGGCGGCTTCGGTACGCGTTTATCGGGTCTGGCGTCTTCAAGCGGCCGACCCGGACAGCCGAACCGGCTGAGGTGCGGGCAGCGCACCGTCTTGTATCTCTTAAGACAGTGACTAAATGCTGAACGACAAGATTCGAATTCGGATGGAGGCTTACGATCACGAGGCGCTCGATAAGTCCGCGATTGACATCGTGGAAACTGCCAAGCGCACGGGTGCCAAGGTTGCAGGGCCCGTGCCTCTACCCACGCGTATCGAGCGCTACACGGTCCTCCGGTCTCCTCACATTGACAAGAAGTCCAGGGAGCAGTTCGAGATTCGGACGCACAAGCGGCTGATCTGCATCGAAGAGCCCACATCGAAGACGGTGGACGCCCTTTCGAAGCTGGACATGCCCGCTGGTGTGGACATCCGCATCAAGGCCTGATCTTCGGACTTTTTGGACGTAGTATCCCTCCCTACCGGGGGACGGGAAACCCTTTGACCTTGATATCAAGGTCCGTGCCCTGACGGGCGGGCCGAGCCTGAGCCGCATTGCGGCTGGGAGCCTCACGTGGTGAAGCTCTTGATTGGACGAAAGCTGGGAATGTCGCAGATCTTCGATGCTGCGGGCGTCGTGACTCCGGTCACCGTGCTCGAGGTCGGGCCCTGCGCCGTGGTTCAGCTCAAGACCGAGGAAGTGGACGGCTACCGCGCCGCCCAGCTTGGTTTCGAACCCCAGAAGCCCAGCCGCATGAAGAAGCCGCAGACCGGCCACTTCAAGAAGGCGGGGGTGGGGCCTTTCCGGTTTCTCCGGGAAGCGCCGCTCGCCGAGGGCTCCGAGGTTTCGGTCGGTGACGAGGTGACGGTCGCGGACGTCTTCAAAGAGGGCGCCTTGATCGATGTCATCGGAACGAGCAAGGGTCGTGGTTTTGCCGGCACCATCAAGCGCCACGGCTTCGGCCGCGGCCCCTCGAGCCATGGTTCGAAGAACGTCCGGGAGCCGGGTTCCACGGGTATGCACACGTACCCGGGGCGCGTGTTCAAGGGCAAGAAGATGCCGGGCCAGATGGGGAATCGCCGGAAGACGGTGAAGAACCTGACCGTGGTCAAGGTGGATGCGGAGCGTAATCGCCTGCTGGTGCGTGGCGCGGTGCCCGGACCGTCCGGTGGATTTGTTTCCGTCCGCCTGGCGAAGACTCCGCCCCCGGCGAAGAAGGGATAGCCGGCTTCCCGGCTAGAGGTGACGACGATGGTCGACGTGCCTGTCTACAAGTTCGACTCGGGCGAGCTCGAGAGCTCCGAGGTCGACGAGACCGTCTTCGGTGAACGTATCTTGTGGAAGCTTCTCCACGAGGCGGTGGTGATGTACCAGGCAAACCGCCGCGTGGGGACGCACTCCACGAAGACGCGGGCCGAGGTCAAGGGCGCCATGCGAAAGCCCTGGCGCCAGAAGGGCACCGGTCGCGCGCGTTCCGGCTCCCGGAAGTCTCCGATCTGGCGTGGCGGCGGCGTGGTCTTCGGTCCGAAGCCTCGCGACTACAGCTACTCGATGCCGCGGAAGGCACTGCGCGCCGCGCTGCGCTCCGCGCTTCTGGGGAAGCTTCGGGACGGCGAGGTCGCCTTCATGGACAACGTGAAGATGTCCGAGCCGAAAACGAGCGTCATGGTCAAGGCTTTCAACGGGCTTGGTGTGGGTGGCAGCGCGCTGCTGGTTCTGCCTGAGCTCGACGAGGTTGTCTTCAAGTCCACGCGGAATATCCGGCAGGCCGCCGTACGGACGGCCGCGGATCTGAATGCGTACGACGTGGTCAGGCACAAGCAGCTGATCTTCACCCGTGAGGGTTTCGATCGGCTCGTGGAGAGGGTGGGTCATGCCGGCAATTGACCTTTACAACGTGATCAAGCGGCCCCTGATCACGGAGCAGGGAATGCACATGGTGGAGACGCAGAATGCGTATCCCTTCGCCGTGGACCCCCGCGCCAACAAGATCCAGATCGGCAGGGCCATCGAGAAGCTCTTCAAGGTCGACGTCGTGGGTGTTCGCACGGCGCACCGCAAGGGCAAGAAGCGCCGCAAGGGTCGCCGGGTCGGCCGGACGCCGAACTGGAAGAAGGCCTACGTGAAGCTCAAGGAAGGGCAGACGATCGAGCTCTTCTAGGAGTAGCTATGGGCATCCGAAAATATAAGCCGACATCACCTGGCCGACGGAAGTCGACGGTCTCCGACTTTGCCGAGCTGACCACCAGCTCGCCGGAGAAGTCGCTCCTCGAGCCGATCAAGAAGACCGGTGGCCGGAACAACCAGGGGCGGATCACATGCCGTCACCGTGGTGGCGGTCACAAGCGGCGCTACCGGCTCATCGACTTCAGGCGGAACAAGGACAACGTTCCGGCAATCGTGTCGTCGATCGAGTACGACCCGAACCGGAGCGTTCGCATCGCTCTCTTGACCTACGCCGACGGCGAGAAGCGCTACATCCTCGCTCCTCAGGGCGTGAAGGTCGGCCAGCCGGTGGTCTCCGGTGAGCGAGTGGAGCCGAAGCCGGGCAACGCGATGCCCCTGGCTTCGATCCCCACGGGTCTGCCGGTGCACAATATCGAGATGTACCCGGGGCGGGGCGGTCAGCTGGTCCGAGCGGCCGGCGGCAGCGCCCAGCTCATGGCCAAGGAGGGCAATCACGCTCTCCTGACGTTGCCTTCCGGGGAGCTTCGCCGCGTGCATGTGAACTGCCGCGCGACGGTGGGGCAGCTTGGTAATGAGGAGCACTCGCTCGTCAGGATCGGGAAGGCGGGGCGCAAGCGCTGGCTCGGCCGCCGCCCGAAGGTGCGTGGCTCCGCGATGAGCCCGTGCGCCCACCCGCTGGGTGGTGGCGAGGGTCGCTCCGGTGCCGGTCGGCCTCCGTGTTCGCCGACAGGCAAGCCCAGTAAGGGCGGCAAGACTCGTTCTCCCAATAAGGGCTCGAACCGGATGATCGTCCGGCGTCGCAAGAAGAAGAAGAGGTAGCCGATGGGACGTTCGGTCAAGAAGGGCCCGTACATCGTTGCCAAGGTCCACGAGAAAGTGCTCCGTCAGAAGCAGGAAAACGACCGGAGCCCGATCCGGACCTGGGCGCGGTCCTGCACGATCCCGCCGGACTTCGTGGGTCACACCTTCGAGGTTCACAATGGCAAGGCGTTTTTGCGGGTGTTCGTGACGGAAGAGATGGTGGGGCACAAACTCGGTGAGTTTTCACCGACCCGCACCTTCCGCGGTCACAGCGGTCGGCGCAAGTAGCGGGAGTTCGGACAATGGCTGACAAAGACTTTCGAGCCTATCACCGTCACGCGCGGATTTCCTCGCGGAAGGCCCGCCCGGTGGCGGACCTGATCCGGGGAAGGTCCGTGACGAGGCGCTCGAGGAGCTCGAGTTCGTGCACCGCCGGGCATCGCCGATGATCGGCAAGGTCATCCGGTCGGCCATGGCGAACGCGGGCCAGGACCTGGATGTGGACGTGAACCGACTGTTCGTGAGTGATGTCAGGGTGGACGAGGGGCCGACGCTGAAGCGCTGGCGGCCCCGCGCTCAGGGGCGCGTCTACCCGATCCTCAAGCGGTCGTCGCATATCTCAGTGGTGCTCACCGAGGCGCCGGAGGAGGCGGACTAGTGGGTCAGAAGGTACATCCCAACGGTTTCCGGCTGGGCATCACCCGCGACTGGATCTCCCGCTGGTACTCCCGCAAGAGGGAGTTCGGCGACCTCCTGTTCGAGGACTTCCAGATCCGCGGCATGATCAAGAAGGAATACGCCTTCGCCGGGATCCCGAAGATCGAGATCGAGCGGAAGGGCGAAACGGCCACGGTGATCGTGCACTGCGCACGGCCCGGCATCCTGATCGGGCGCAAGGGCGCCAAGATCGAGAAGCTCACCGAGGATCTGCAGAAGCTCACCGGCAAGATCGTCGACCTCAAGGTGATCGAGGTCACGAAGCCCGAGCTTTCGGCGCAGCTCGTCGCTGAGTCCGTGGCCGAACAGCTTCAGAAGCGCGCCGCTTTCCGGCGAGCCGTGAAGCGCCAGGTGCAGCTGACGATGGAGAAGGGCGCCAAGGGCGTCAAGATCCGGATCGCCGGCCGCCTGGGTGGCAGAGAAATGGCCAGCATCGTCACGCAGTCGCAGGGTTCGATCCCGCTGCATACGCTTCGGGCGAACATCGACTATGGGTTCGCCGAGGCTCGAACCAAGGCCGGGCGGATCGGCGTGAAGTGCTGGATCTTCGCCGACGAACAGCCGGTCGAGGGAGGTCGGTGATATGCCCCTGATGCCGAAGAGGGTCAAGTACCGGAAGTCCCAGCGTCGCCGCCTGCGCGGCCGCGCGACCCGGGGAAACAGGGTTTCCTTCGGGGACTTCGGGCTCATGGCCGAAACGCGTGGTTGGCTCACCGCCCAGCAGATCGAGGCGGGCCGTATTGCGGCCAGCCACTTCCTGGCCGGTGAGGGGAAGATCTGGATCCGGATCTTCCCGCACAAGTCCTTCACCTCGACCCCGGCGGAGACGCGGATGGGGAAGGGGAAGGGTGAGATCGAGTTCTGGGCGGCGGGCGTTCGGCCGGGCACGGTGATGTACGAGATCGGTGGCGTGCCGGAGGACTTCGCTCGCCAGGCACTGAACCGGGTCGCTCACAAGCTGCCCGTCCGGTGCAAGATGGTGAAGCGGGGGATCCGCTGATGAAGACGGAAATGGATCAGTACCGGAAGCGGGACGAGGGCGATCTCCTGAGCGAACTCGAGGACAAGCGGCGGGAGGTTTTCAATCTCCGGTTTCAGCAGGCCTCGGAGCGCGCGACGGACCCGCAGCTTCTGAAGAAGCTGCGCCGGGACGTGGCGCGGATCAAGACGGTCCTTCGTGAGCGTGAACTCAGGGGAGAGGGCTAACCATGGAGCGCGGCAGGCTGAAAACGGTGAGTGGCCGGGTGGTCTCGGACCGTATGCAGAAGACCATCGTGGTGAAGTCCGAGCGTCGGGTGAAGCACCCGCGCTACGGGAAGTACATCCGTAGGATCACCACGTACTTTGCTCACGACGAGAACGACGAAGCCAGGATGGGCGATCTCGTCGAACTGGCTCCCACGCGGCCGCTTTCCAGCAAGAAGCGCTGGCGGTTGCTCAAGGTCGTAACCCCGGTGGGAGGGGCGGAGGCCAAGTCATGATCCAGGCGCAGACCAGGCTCGACGTGGCCGATAACACCGGAGCCCGCAGCGCCATGTGCATCAAGGTGCTCGGCGGCTCGCGCCGGCGTTACGCCTCGGTGGGCGACATCATCGTGGCCTCGGTGAAGAGAGCTCTTCCCGGCGGCGACGTGAAGCAGGGCGACATTGTGCGGGGCGTCATCGTCAGGACAGTGAAGAACGTCCGGCGCGAGGATGGCTCCTACGTTCGCTTCGACCGCAATGCCATGGTCATCGTGGACGCGGACGGTAATCCCAAGGGCACGCGCATCTTCGGTGCGGTGGCTCGGGAACTCCGCCGGCGGAACTTCATGAAGATCGTGAGCCTCGCCTCGGAGGTGGTGTGATGGGAACCGCCCGTAAGCCGC
>SWCD01022927.1_pt1 | contig 19932 bp, 25 predicted proteins | sample 4693011 | NCBI WGS metagenome assembly SWCD01 (sample SAMN10267278, study PRJNA491770) | bioreactor metagenome | isolation source: DHS bioreactor inoculated with marine | place: Japan: Omine Ridge, Nankai Trough | reverse complement strand
CCAGCGCAAAGGCCTGTAATGCCTTTGGTACAAAAGGCCGGTTCAGCCATCTTGTGTGAGTGAGTTGACGGTGGCTTCGGGACCTTCGATGCAGATCGTCACGCCGGTGGCTGTGAAGTCCCGGCTCAGGACGGCGAGGCCTGCCGCGCTGATGCGGTGTTCGAGCGGTGACATTTCGTCGAACCTGCAACTCACGCTGCCGCTGATGATACGATGCCAGGGCACCAGTGCTGCCGCTTCGATGGTGCGAAGCGCAGTGCCGGCATAAGCGCGCGCCAGTCCGCCAGCCCCCAGTTTCGTGCCGCCGAAATAGCGCACGATGATGATGCCTGCATCGACCAGGTTTGCCCCGATCAATACCTTGAGTGTCGGCATGCCGGACGTGCCGGCGGGTTCGCCGTCATCCTTTGCGCCTTCTTCGATGCGATTGTCCGGCAAGACATGCCGAAAGGCGGTGACGTGATGTGAGGCCTTGCGATGGTCTTCGCGCAGGGCTGCGAGCTTGCTGTCAAACTCAGCCCACGGCACGAGATGGCCGATGAAACGTGAACCCTTTTCTTCAAGTTCTGCCTTGGCTGATGTGGATATGGTGAGCTTGGTCATTCGCGGGACTGAACAGCAATCAGCTGTCCAGATCAATGATCTGAAAGAAATGCCGGCGGGTTTGCAAATTGTCATCCGACTGTCATGCTGGGATATTGATACTGGATGTGCATGGCTTTCTGCTTCATTGGGAGACCTGAAATTGAAAGATCGACCAGCTGATCGTGGTGACACAACATGGTTTGATGCCGAAATGTTGGACAGTTTTGATGAAGAGCTTGAACTCGAGCTTGATGACGAACGAGTAGCCCGTGAACTTCGCGACATCGCGGCGTTGAAGTCCAAGTCAACCCTGGACCGCCGGGACTATTTTCGCGAACTGTTCCGGCTGCAATCCGAACTCATCAAGCTGCAGGACTGGGTGGCGCACACCGGCAGCAAGGTGGCGGTCATCTTTGAAGGCCGTGATGCAGCAGGCAAAGGCGGTGTGATCAAGCGCATCACACAGCGTCTCAATCCCAGATCGTGCAGGGTGGTCGCGCTGCCGGCCCCGACGGAACGGGAGAAATCGAGTTGGTATTTCCAGCGCTACGTTCCCCATCTGCCCGCGGCCGGCGAAATCGTTCTGTTCGACCGCTCCTGGTACAACCGTGCCGGTGTCGAAAGGGTTATGGAGTTTGCAACTCCGGAACAGGTTGAGGAATTTTTCCGCGATGTTTCGGATTTCGAGAAAATGCTGGTGCGATCTGGAATCACGTTGGTGAAGTACTGGTTTTCCATTACCGACCAGGAACAGCAGTTGCGGTTCCTGCTGCGGGTTCACGACCCCATGAAACAGTGGAAGCTAAGCCCGATGGACCTGCAGTCGAGGGTGCGCTGGGAGCAGTATACCAAGGCCAAGGAAGAAATGCTGGAGCGCACCAACATACCCGAGGCTCACTGGTGGATCGTTGAGGGTAATGACAAGAAACGTGCCCGATTGAACTGCATCAATCATTTTCTTGACCAGGTGCCTTACGAGGAAGTGCCGCATATCCCGGCCATTCTTCCCGACCGGGTGTTCAACCCGAACTACGAGCGCAAGGTGCTGCCGGATCATCTGTATGTGCCGCAGAAATTCTAGAGCCAAGTTATGGGTGCCCGTAACGGCAAAGCACCCGGATTGACATCATTTTAATGAAGATCAACCCGGGTGCGTACGCATACTCACCAACAGTGTGTTGGGTAGTCTAGTTGCTCATTGCTGCAAATTCGTCGGCGTTGAGACCACCGTCTTCATCGGTGTCTGCTGCATTGAAAGCATCTTCCGTAAGGTCAGGCATCATGGCCACTGCTTCGTCCAGTGTGATTGTGCCATCAGCATCGGTATCCACGTCTGCGAATTCAGCAGCCTGTGCAGCGGTAATAGCCAGCAGGGAAACAGCAATAACGGCAAAAAACTTCTTCATTTCACTCTCCGGGAATAGATAAGACCATCACCATGATGGGGGTTATCTTGCTTGATGAGATAGTCGCTTCAACGCCTCATCTGGGATTTCATATGATCTTCTGCTTTGTTTTTTGTTGGACTGAATACGTCGCCGAGTATGGCGCAATCATGAATTTCTTGCGGCAATTGTGCCGATTGCGACATTGCGCGTTCGCGATGTCGTAAATCGCATTGCAGGTGATGCGAAGGACACCTGGCGGTCGGGCTTTTAGCGTTTTCTGGCCGGGAAAAACGGGGGGGGGGGCGGTGCCGTTTTTTCAAACTTTTGAAGACCGGCACAGTGGCAGTGACAGTGACAGTGACTGCACTTGCAGCGCAAGATTCATTCATGCGGCTGGGAAATTATGGTGCAATGGTGGACAATGGAGGAAAGGCCCCCGGATCAATGATCTGGAGGCCTTTTTCAAAGTTGGTGCAAAGCCGGTGTCCGGTTACCTTGGACGGCAGCCTTCATATCTCATGCAGCCGGCATAGTTGCCGCCACCATAGCCCCATCTGCGGACGCAGGCGCGATGTGCCCGGCGACAGGAGCGGCTGCCGCGATAGGAGCGGCGCACCCGCGGTCTGTAGTAGCCGCTGTAATAGCCGTACGGGTATCCGCCATAATAGTAAGGCGCGCCAAACCCGATGTACGGGCCGCCATAGTAGCGATGGCGGTAGCGTCTGCCATGCCGGTGCCGGCGATGGCCGCCGCGGCGGCGCACCTGGGTTACCTGGGATGAGTCACGAATGATATCGGAGACACCGCTGCCGGCAATGCCGCTTGCAGCAGGCGTGGCAGAGGCACCAGAGACTGTCACCAACAATGCCCCGGCGGCCAGAAGCCCTGCGAATGCGAAAGACTTGAGATTGAGTCCGGTCATGTCACTTCCTTTCGAGTTTGCCCCTCGAGCAGGAAAGTTAGCGCGACACTTATGGCGATGTTTTGACAAAAATCAAAAAGGCTCCCGATGCATGGCACGGGAGCCTCTTGTGCAGATCAGTAGTGAAAGCCTGCAAACAGGTCAGGTCGTTGCGTTGGCTTCCTTGACTTCAATACCGCCCGTGGTGAACGTGTCTTTCAGTTCGCCGTTCTGGAACATTTCGGTGATGATGTCACAGCCGCCGACAAATTCGCCCTTTACGTAAAGCTGCGGGATCGTGGGCCAGTCGGAAAATTCCTTGATGCCGTCGCGCAGGTCATCAGATTGCAGCACGTTGACACCGGCATAGGGTACACCGAGAAAATCGAGCATTTTCACAACGCGGCCGGAAAAACCGCACTGTGGCTGATCGGGGGTGCCCTTCATGAAAAGCACTACATCGTTACTTTTGACGGCGTTGCCGATCCACTCATTGATTGGGTTAGTCATTTTGATCTCCATGTCTCCGGAGCGCTGAGCCCGGGTAAATTTGTTCGTTCAATCCTATACTTCCCGACCAGCGGTTACCAGCTTTCGTGAAAGCAGGGGAAGTAAACTCTTTGCAATATCTAGTCAGGCGCGCTGGTTGTCAGCGCAAGGGCATGCAGTTCGCCACCCATTTTGCCCTTCAGTGCCGCATACACCATCTGATGCTGGCGTACCTTCGGCTTTCCGCGAAACTCTTCCGAGACGATAATCGCTGACCAGTGGTCGTTGTCGCCGGCCAGATCTGTCAGTTCGATCCGGGCGTCGGGAATGGCGTCCCTGATCATGGCGGTGATTTCTTCGGCAGGCATCGGCATTGATCGTGTCCTCTGGAATGATCGCCCTAGGCGACTTCGGCTGCGGTGCTCATATAGTCGGGGAACCAGCCTTCATGGGCCTTGCGCAGCCTGTTGAGAGATATGGAGGCTTGACCCATGACAATCAAGCCTGAACCTGTGACCGTTCCGATGCGCGATGCGGAAACGCCGGCATCTTCAGCCGCCCCGATCAGGCCATGGGCATCCATGGGTTTGCAGGTCAGCACATACCGAGCCTGATCTTCACCAAACAGGATAGCATGCGCCTCGATATTGCGGGGAAGTTCGATCTTGCACCCGATGCCGGACGCCAGCGCCATATCGGCCAGCGCAGCCACCAGTCCGCCATCGGATATGTCGTGCACGGCGGTGGTGAGGCCTTTTCTGATTTTCATCCGTACGAAGTCACCGTTGGTCTTTTCCTGCTCAAGATCCACCGGCGGCGGCGCGCCGTCTTCACGGCCCAGCACCTCGCGCAGGTACATGGATTGACCCAGATGGGTACCGTGACCACCAATGAGGATGATCGCATCGCCCTCGCTTTTGAAAGCCAGGGTTGCCATTTGCGACACATCGGGCAGCAGTCCGACACCGCCTATGGCAGGGGTCGGCAGGATGCCCTTGCCGTGGGTTTCGTTGTAAAGTGACACATTGCCCGACACGACAGGAAAATTCAGCGCGGTGCATGCCGCGCCAATGCCTTGCACTGCCTTGACGAAGGACCCCATGATTTCCGGTTTTTCGGGATTGCCGAAATTCAGGTTGTCGGTAATGGCAATGGGATCTGCGCCAACGGCAGTCAGGTTGCGCCAGACTTCGGCCACGGCCTGCTTGCCGCCCTCAAACGGGTCGGCTTCCACATAGCGTGGTGTCACATCCGTGCAAATCGCCACGGCCTTGCCGGCGTCGTTGACGCGAACCACGGCCGCATCGCCGCCAGGCAACTGGGCGGTGTTGGACTGGATCAGATGATCGTACTGTTCCCAGACCCAGCGGCGCGACGCCATGTCCGGCGATCCCATCAGCTTGACAACGGCTTCTGCCAGATCGTTCGGGGCAGGGATGTCGTCCACGGAAAGCGCGGCGGGAATCTTTGGTTCAGTCCAGGGCCGGTCATATTCAGGCGCTTCATCGCCCAGGTCCCGGATCGGCAGGTTGGCGACTTCCTCACCATTCCACAGGCAGCGGAAGCGCAGATCATCGGTGGTCTTGCCGACAATGGCGAAGTCCAGTCCCCACTTGTGGAAAATGGCCTCTGCCTGCTTTTCCTGCTCCGGGCGCAGCACCATGAGCATGCGCTCCTGGCTTTCCGACAGCATCATCTCGTACGGCGTCATGCCGTCTTCGCGGCACGGCACGGCGTTGAGGTTCAACTCGACGCCAAGGCCGCCCTTGGCGCCCATTTCGACTGCGGAACAGGTAAGCCCGGCAGCGCCCATATCCTGAATGGCGATGACGGCACCTGACGCCATCAGCTCCATGCAGGCTTCCAGCAGGCATTTTTCGGTAAACGGATCGCCGACCTGGACTGTCGGGCGCTTTTCCTCGATCGAATCATCGAATTCAGCGGATGCCATGGTGGCACCGTGAATGCCGTCGCGGCCCGTCTTGGCCCCGAGATAGACCACCGGCAAACCAACGCCTTTGGCTTCGGAATAGAATATCTTGTCCGTATCGGCCAGACCAACGGCCATGGCGTTGACCAGTATGTTGCCATTGTAGCGTTCGTGAAAGTTTACCTCGCCACCCACCGTCGGTACGCCGAAGCAATTGCCATAGCCGCCAATGCCGGCGACAACGCCGGACACAAGGTGACGGGTCTTGGGATGCTCCGGTGCGCCGAAACGCAGCGCGTTGAGGGCAGCGATAGGGCGTGCTCCCATGGTGAACACATCCCGCAGGATGCCACCAACCCCGGTGCCGGCCCCTTGATAAGGCTCGATAAATGAGGGGTGGTTGTGGCTTTCCATCTTGAACACGATGGCTTGTCCGTCACCGATATCGACGACGCCGGCATTTTCACCTGGTCCCTGGATGACCCGGTCTCCGGTGATGGGAAGTGTCTTGAGCCACTTCTTTGATGACTTGTAGGAACAGTGCTCGTTCCACATGGCAGATACGATGCCGAGCTCGGTCAGTGTCGGGGTACGACCGATCAGTTTTTCAAAGCGCTCGTACTCGTCCGGCTTGAGGCCGTGCTGGGCAACAAGTTCGTCGGTGATGGCAACATTGTTATTATAGGCTGGTTTGGCTGTCATGCGCGGGCGATCTCGTTTCCTGAAGGCCGGAAGAAAGAAGTCTTTTAACGCAAGGATGTCGCTGGATACATGGAAAACTGCAAGTTCTGGACAGTGTGTCGCGGTTACAGCCCGAGATGCTGGCCACAGGCAGCCTTATCGCGATTATCTCTGGCGCCTACCGCAGCGTGCGCCCCGGACAGGCAGGTGTTATCGTCACTCGTAGCTGTCATAGCCTGACGGGCCTGCGTCCAATAGTCGACGCAGACGTATCAGCGCATCGCGCAAGATCGCGTGTGACGGCAGTGTTGAAAATGCAATACGGACCCGGTGCAGGCTTGTCTGATCCTGCGAAAACTGAAATTCGTCATCACCATCCACCAGCAGGCCGATATCGCGCGCTGCCGACACGAACAGACTGGCCCGCCATGGATCCGGCAGTTTGAGCCAGACAAATGGGCTGTTGTCGTGCGATCGATAATCGTGACCCGACAACACTTCGTTGATGATGGCGAGGCGGGACCGGTTTTCCTGCTGCACCGACCGTGCGATCGTGTTGGCTTCACCGCTGAGCACAATACGTGCGGCGGTTTCAGCCAGCATGAACGGCATGCCGCCGGTCAGCATCTTGTGCGCAACCGGCAGCGATCTGACATAGGCAGGCGGACATGATGCCCAGGCTGACCGGATGCCCGCTGCAACCGACTTGGACAAGCCGCCCAGGTGAAATGTGATATCGGGTGCCAGGGCTGCGATGGGGGCAGGGGCATCATCCACACAGGCACCATATATGTTGTCCTCAATGATCCACACGCCGTGCTTTCGGGCGATTACGGCAAGCTGCTCACGTGTAGCAGCAGGCATGATCGCCGTGGTCGGGTTCTGGATCGTGGGAATCAGCACAACCACTTTGGGGTGCTGGTTTGCACAGATATGATCGAAGGCATCGACATCAATGCCATCGTCGGTCATGGGGATCGAAATTGGCCGGCGCCCGATCAGGTTTGCCGCGCGCGCCAGGGAAGCATAGGTGACGGCTTCGAAAGCAACCCTGTCACCGGGTGCCGTGAGCGTGGCGATAGCTGCCATCATACCGGCGTGAACGCCAAGGGTCGGCACGATTGAAGCGACATCTGCCTGCCATCCACCGGTCGACAGCCAGGACTGGCCGGCCTGTTGCCATTCCGGTTTCAATGACCGGATATAGTCGGTGGTCTTGTTGGGATAGTCGGCCATGATGGCCGCCACATGCCGGGTAATGATAGCGGACTGGCCGACTTCCGGTGCACTGGTCGAATCAAGGCGCAACTTGCCAGGGGCTGGGTGGACGCCGTCCGGCACTGCATCATCGGGAGTCTGGTGATAACCGGTCGACGTGGCACCTGCTTCAAGCAGCGGTGGTTGGCTGGAGCGGACATAGGTGCCGCGGCCTACTTCGCCTGTTACCAGTCCACGCTGGCGGGCCAGCGTGTACGCTCGCCCGATTGTCCCTATTGTCACCCCAATATCGAATGCCAGGTTGCGTTGCGGGGGGAGCTTCTCGCCCGGTTTCAGCTTTCCGTTGTCAATATCGTGGGCCATCGCGTCGGCGATTTCGATATATATCGGCGTTCCAGCCCGCTGGATGTCGGGAAACCAATTTGTCATGGTGACAATAAATACATTGAACCAATGAAAATTGCAATGCATCAATTGCCCTCGTCGAATCGACGGTCAAAATAGGAAAACAAAGCCTGAGAGGAGGCAAGGAATGGGTGCAATGGATACAATGCTGAATTCGATGCGGGGAGACCGCCTCAATCAAACACGGCAGGCACCTGTGAAAACGCTTCCGCGCTGGTTGCTGGCGTGGCGCTGGTACTGCCGATGCGTTGAGTTTAATCGCTCACGCCGGCAACTGCTTGATCTGTCAGACCATGAACTGGCTGATATCGGCATCAGCCGGGAGCGGGCAATAATGGAAGCTGGTCGCTGGCCTAGACTGCAGGTTTGAGTTTGACCGCGATTTTCCGGTTGCATCTGCGAATTGCGGTCACTTGCTCAATCTCAATGGAGACGGTGGCAATCAGGGCGGTAATGTCCAGGACAAATCCGAACCAGGCCAACCAGCGAGTATGCCTCAGGTCTGAGATGAACCGGTCGTGGTCTGCATAGAGGCCAGGGCGGTGTTATTCAGGCCGCGGCCAGTCCTTCAAACAGCGGCATGCAGTCGACCTTGCCGTGCAATGGTTCGATCATGTTTTCCGGATGCGGCATCATGCCGATGACGTTGCCGGCAGCATTGACGATGCCGGCGATGTCGTTGACGGCGCCGTTCGGATTGGTGTCGTCGGCATACCGAAACACAACCTGGTCGTTGCCTTCCAGCTGCTTCAGCGTGTCAGCATCAGCAAAATAATTGCCATCGTGATGTGCGACGGGCAGGGAGCGGACATGCCCTTCTTCATGGGACGCGAGAAGAAGGTTTTATCGTTTTCGACTTTCAGGCGAACCTGTTTGCATACGAACCTGAGCCCCGCATTGCGCATCAAGGCGCCGGGTAGAAGGCCGGCTTCGGTCAGAATCTGAAATCCGTTGCACACTCCCAATACGAGGCCACCGCGGCTTGCGTGATCGACAATGGCTTTCATTACCGGTGAGCGTCCGGCAATTGCGCCACAACGGAGATAGTCGCCATAGGAAAAACCGCCGGGTATCGCAACCAGATCGGTCCCGGCAGGCAGGCTGGTTTCTGTGTGCCAGACCTTCGCCACACTGGCGCCCGCACCGTCTTCAAGGGCTCGAGCCATGTCGTTTTCGCGATTGATCCCGGGAAAGACAATGACCGCCGCTCTCATTGCGCGATTTCCTTTGGTGTCAGCTGAACGGACGCAAGATAGCGGGAAAACTGGTTGATCTGATCGTCGGTGAGATCGTGGGAACTGCGCGCAACACCGGCTACAAGCATGCCATCAGTTACAAACGACGCGGAGTAGTAGAAGATTGTCGCAAGTGAACTTTCCGCGATCATTGAACATACCGGGACCATGTTGATCAGCGGCTTGCGGCCGGGCGACAGGCGCAGGCCGGATTTTTTCAGAGACTGGGACAGCCCGCGCAGAAGACCGCACGGGCTCGGGTTCTTCTGGCCAGACGCTCCCGGCGCTATCTTGACCTGGATAAGGCTGCTTGCGCCGTCCGGTTGTATGTTGAACTTCTGGTCCAGGGAAATCTGGCCTTCAGACGCCAATTGCCAACTGGCGAACGGCTCGGCCACCACATCGTAGGGTTTGCCGCCGACGGTAATCGTCAACTCGATCTTGCGGGTGTCAACCGCGCCCGCAGGCAACCACGCCAGGGTAGTCGCAATAATTGCCGGTAACAGGATTTTCACGAAATTCACTCGACCTCCACGCGGTAATTTTCGATTACCGTATTGGACAACAGTTTCTCACACATGGTTTCAACCTGGCTGCGTGCCTCATCGGCATTGGCAGCCTGGATATCCAGCTCAATGAATTTTCCCTGGCGCACATTGTCAACGCCGGAAAACCCAAGACCCGTCAGCGCGCCTTCAATCGCCTTGCCTTGCGGATCAAGTACGCCGCTTTTCAGTGTGATGATAATCTTGGCTTTCATACGGCATTGGTCCTTAAAGTCAGGATTTGACCAGTTTCGGTTTCACGGGCGTCACGGGGTCATTTTCATTCAGGATACCGAGACGGCGGGCAACCTCCTGATAGGCTTCCACCAGGCCGCCCAAATCGCGCCGAAAGCGATCCTTGTCCATTTTTTCGTTGGTTTTCATATCCCAAAGCCGGCATGAGTCCGGACTGATCTCGTCGGCCAGAACCGTGCGCACCAGATCACCTTCGTACTGGCGGCCGAACTCGATCTTGAAGTCGACCAGCTTGATGCCGATGGCTGCAAACATGCCGGACATGAAGTCATTGATGCGGATGGTCATAGCCATGATGTCATCGATCTCCTGCGGGCTGGCCCAGCCAAACGCAGTGACATGCTCTTCTGCGACCAGCGGATCGCCCAATTCGTCATTCTTGTAGCAGAACTCGATGATCGAGCGCGGCAGGGCGGTGCCTTCCTCGATGCCAAGGCGTTTTGCCATGGAGCCGGCAGCAATATTGCGCACAATGACTTCCAGAGGAATGATTTCAACCTCGCGAACAAGCTGTTCACGCATGTTGAGCCGCTTGATAAAGTGTGTCGGCAGACCCAGATCGTTCAGTCGTTCGAATATGAACTCGGATATCCGGTTGTTGAGGACGCCTTTGCCTTCGATGACGGCTTTTTTCTCAGCGTTGAACGCGGTGGCGTCATCCTTGAAATGGACCACCAGGGTACCCGGCTCAGGCCCTTCATAAAGGATCTTGGCCTTGCCTTCATAAATGCGTCTGCGGCGCTGATTCATCTGGAAATCCCCTGGGTGGCGTCAAACACCGTTGAACAAGTGCTCCCTAAAGCCATTCTTTAGACCAGATGGAGTAACGGTACAATGGAAGTGGGTGATTCCTCCGCCGGTTTCAAACGGCAATTGTGTTTTTGTGCGTCAGTGCTGCTCAATGCCGCACAAGACGTATTGAAGCTGCCACAGCGATTGTCTATGTCTTTGTGATCGGTCACTGTCCGGTCCCAACAATGGAGCACATATACGAATGAGCAATTTCGACAATCGGCAAAAGGGCTTCGAGGGCAAGTTTGTCCATGACCAGGAGCTTCAATTCAAGGCCAGCGCACGGCGCAACAAGCTGCTGGGTCTGTGGGCTGCTGGCCTGATGGGCAAAACCGGTGATGAAGCCGCTGCCTATGCAAAGGAAGTCATCAAGGCTGATTTCGAGGAAGCAGGCGACGACGACGTGTTTCGCAAGGTAAGAGCCGACTTCGACAGTGCCGGTGTTGATCAGTCTGATCACCAGCTTCGCCGCCAGATGGATGAGCTCATGGCGACAGCCATCACCCAACTCGAAAACGAAGCCTAGGCGTTGGCGGTTTCTCATCCGCTGTCGCTGAAAACCCGCCTGGTAGCTGCCGGCGGCGGGCCGGTTTACACGGCCTGGTGCCAGATGCCGGGCGAAGGGCAGGCGGCGGCCATGGTGCACGGCGGATTTGCCGGCGTTCTGGCTGACATGCAGCACGGCTTTGCCAGTTATGACGAGATGCGCCTGATGGTTCAGGCGGTGGGGCGCGCCGGTGGCGTGCCGATGATGCGCCCGCCGCTGGATGATTTCGGCACCGTGGCACGTGCCCTGGATGCCGGCGCTTCCGTCATCATTGCGCCGATGATTAACACCGTGGATGATGCCAACCGTCTGGTTGATGTTGCGAAGTACCCGCCTCTTGCCTCGCGCAGCTTTGGTCCCGCGCAAGCGCTTGACCTGTGGGGACTGGACGCCCAATCCTATCTGAATGTGGCTAACGAGGCGATCACTGTGCTGGCGATGGTCGAGACAGCCGAAGCTATTTCCAACCTGGATGACATTCTGGAAGTGGACGGTATCGACGGCGTGTTTGTCGGGCCCTATGACCTGTCGATCAATCTGTCAGGTGGCAAGGTGGGCGGGGCCAGTGATCCGGACGTGATCGAGGCTCTGCCGCACATAGTCGCGTGCGCCCGCAAGCATGGCAAGATTTCCGGTATTTATGCATCCGGTGCCGCGCAGGCCGCAGGCTTTGCGGAACTGGGCTTCAACCTGATATCTGCCATCGGCGATGCAGGGTTGATTGCAGCCGGTGCCAAGGCCGTGCTGGACAAGGTTTAAAGCCACCTTCAGCTTGCAACGATTGGCTTCAGCACTTAGCGAGCTGTCCGGGCCTGTCAAACATGGCCATCTGCAGGCTGCGGGCGATTCGTTCTGCCCTCTCCATGAAATACTCAACCGCCTGCGGGGTCGGGGCGGTCTCGACAAGGGTTTGCCTGAACAGGTCCAGCCAGATACCGAAATGGTGTTGCTGGACTTGCGTGAGTTTTTGATGTGCTGGCACCGGTTGCCCGTTGTAACGGCCGGTGCTCATGGTAACTGATGACCAGAAATCTTTCATTTTTTTAAGATGAGGTTGCCAATTGCTGCCGATTTTTTCGGCAAATATCGGGCCGAGAACCTGGTGGCTGCGGATGCGGTCATAGAAGCTGTCGACCAGGATTGAGATGTACTCATCATCGATACCGAGCTTGAACGCTTCGTCCTGCACGTGCTGGCGATGAAGTTGTGCGGGAGATTTAACCTGCTCCGTCATGCTGCGTTCTCCATCAGCAAGTCTGCGAGTCTGGAGTTGCCTTCTGTCAACCCGGCAAGCGTGTGCCGGTCGAGAGAGCTGTAAAACGCTTCAAGGGCCGCTGACATAAGCCCTTTCAGCCGGCATGAAGGAGTTATCAGGCAGTTGCCCTGTCCGCCTGGAAAGCATTCCAGGAATGCACTGTCGTTTTCCATGTCGCGGGTCAGCCTGCCAATGTTTATCTCGCGGGCAGGCTTTGCCAGCCGCATTCCACCAGATCGGCCCCGCACGGTTTCAATATAGCCGCGGGTGCCCAGAACATGGGCGATTTTCATCAGGTGGTTGCGGGAAATACCGAACTTCCTGGACGTATCGGCGATTGTCACGAGGCTGGACTGGTTTGCCGCCAGGTACATCAGTACCCGCAGTGCATAGTCGGTTTGCAAGGTCAGTCGCATATCCATCTCCAAAAAATGAATTCAATATGCCTCATTGTGCAGGGTCGCTCAATACATGTATTTAAAATATATGTTATTGCAGGAACCCCTGCCACCAGAATGTTGTGCGTCGGTGGTCACAGACTGGTCAGTGTTCAAGTGGTGGCGTTCAGGCAGCGGTCGAGTGGGATTGCAGCGCATCGCGCATTGCAGGCGGCACCAGTTCGCGCACCATGTGCGGCACGATCTTCAATACCAGCGCGCGCAAATGTGACCAACCTGCGCTCAGCAACAGCAGGAACACGCCAATTGCAAGCGCGGTGATGCCGGAACTGTAGTCCTGGAAACCCGAACTGGCGATGAGAGTGCTCGCCGCATACAGCACATAGATCAGTGACGACACCAGCAAGGCCCGCCGGTCAATGATCAGGGCCAGCAATCCAAACACCGCATAAAACGCCAGCACGGCGCTTGCCTGCGCGCTGCTCAGGCTGCCGCTCAGAATGCCCAGTGTCGTGAACAGCCCGTGCACGATCAGCGGGGCGGCCAACATGTGCAGCCAGAAGGCGATGTCGGCTTTGCGGGACAATCTGTGCCGGTCGCTTGTATCGAAAACCATGGCGAGGACCAGGGTCACCAGGCCACCCGCCAGCATCACCGCAGGGGTCGTGGTGTCCATGCCGAACATTGCGACGGCAAAGACAACAAGTGCGGCCATGCCGGCAGCAACAGTGATGGGTACCCGGAAGCGAAGCCAGTGCGCTCCAGCGCCCACTATGGCGGCAATTGCTCCGACGGCCGGTGCCAACCGATCATCCAGGGCCATGGAACCGGTTAGTCCGGATGCGCCGAAGAAAATGCCAAGGGTAAATGCGCCGAGCAGGACAATGCTGGGAAACGCCATCCGGCGACGGCGGGTGAAATATTCCGCCATGGCCCAGCTTGCGCCGGCGATGGCTAATTTTGAACCCGTGTCTGACATGCCAGAAAGCAGGCTGTTGAGCGCAAACAGCACCAGCCCAATGGCGACGGTGACGAAAACATCATTGAAACTGCGAATGAACCTGAACGATTCTTCATCAGGTTCACACGGCGACTGTCGCGACTGGGCAACGAAAGCCAACAGCGCTTGCGCCTGTTGCTGAGGCAACACGCCGGCAGCGACGGCATCTTTCAAGTCGTCTGCTGTAAATGCGTCCTGTCGATGATCTTTTTCCAACTGCCAAATCCCTGATTTCAAGAGCTTGCACCTGATGGCCTGGATAGGCCGGGGTCAAGAGATGTCTTGGCCCCTGCCGCCATGTGTCGCGCACGAGCACTGACAGTCTGAAGCACGAATTCCGGCCTTGGTGAGAAATGCCACATAGCGATTTCGCAACTCAGGCTAGAACAGGGTTGTTGTCAGGGGATGTGAAACACGAAACCGAGAACAACAAGGACCACGCTGATGTCGATCTCGACACTGTTCCGATACCGCTCCGACAAAGAGCATGTTTCCACAAATGCCGGGCTGCAGATGCCCGCGATTTTGTCCAGAAGGAGTGCTGAAATGGCATTGTTGGCAGGCTTTTTCCGGCGCAGGCATGGCAAGAGCGCCAGTGTTATCGATACCGGTCATCTGAATGACCACGTGCTCAAGGATATCGGGCTGGATCGGACCGACTTCACCAAACCCGGATGACAGGCAGTCACAAATAAGGCCGTTTGCATCTGCGGGCGGTGACACTGAAACTCAACAGGCCCCGGGCGCTTGATACCCAATTGCATTGACGAGTTTACCTGGAAGAGGCCATGATCAAGGGGTGCTAGTGTTTTACCCACCCGCCAAGGCAACCCCCCATGTTATCGAACAATTCTGACAGCCTGTCCCGCGACGAGGCCATTGACCGGCTGGTTGAGGTTAGCCTCGCTGCGGCACCTGTAGCGCAGATGACCGACAAGTATTTCACCAACACTCGCCTGGTTGTCGAAGCCAATGGCGATGTGGACGTGATCTATGCCGTGTTCTTGCGCCGCCGTTGTATTGCGGCACTGGAGCCGGCGGAGCGGTTGATCAAGGCTATCGTGCCGGAAGCCGGGATCAAACGGTTCTATGCGGAAGGCGAGATTGTACCGGCCGAGCGCAAACTCATGGAAGTGCGCGGACCGATGTCCAAATTGTCCGAAGTAGAAACGCTGCTTCTGCAAAAAACCGGCTTCCCATCGGTGTCAGCGATGAATGCCTATGAAATGTGCATGGCGTTGCCGGATGCAGCATTCATGGACATGCACGCGCGCCACGGATCCGGTATCGATATGAACATGCTGGCGGCGTACGGTGCATCAGTGGGCTCTGACGCAGCCCGCAAGGCCAACAAGACCGTCAAGGGCTTTGTCGGGTCGTCGCAGGATGTCACCGCACCGATGTTCGGCGCAAAGGCCGGTATCGGTACCATGCCGCACGCGCTGGTCGGATATGCTGATGGCGACGTGCTGAAAGCAACACAGATGTTCGCCAGGTGCCTGCCTCACATTGATCATCTTGTGGCGCTGGTTGATTTCAACGGCAAGGAGATCAGCGACAGTCTGCGCACCGCTGACTGGTTCTTCAACGACGCGAAACTGGATCACAACGGCAAGTCGCTGGGTGTGCGGCTGGACACTCATGGTGGCCGTTTTGCCGAAGGTCTTGATTATGAAAAGTCCATCGAAACGGTCGGGCGATGGCTGGACGTTGATGGTGAGTACAATATTGTGGAATATGTCCTGGGCCCGCGCGCTTTCCAACTCGACCCCGGCAACATTCTGGTCGACAAGGTGCGGCGGGTCCTGTTCGGTTCCGGCGTGTCGGTCGCAAACATCATCCACACCCGCGAAGAACTTGACAGGGCCGGGTTTGATCGCACCCAGATCGTGGCATCTTCAGGTTTCAGCCCGCAAAAATGCCAGATCGCAGGGGCTGCGCGCGCGCCGATTGACACGGTCGGCACTGGCAGTTTTCTGCCGGCCACCTTGACCGAAACCTATGCCACAGCGGACATCATCTCCTACAATGGCGTACCTCGCGTGAAACTGGGTCGGGAATTTCTGCTCGACCAGCAAGATCATTGAGCAAGGCCGCAATCCTGTAAATCGGGGTTAGGCCGGTTTGCGGCGCTTCAGGCACGCATGATTAACTGACTTGACGGAAACATTTCAGGCGAGGCTGTACAAGTCGCAACAGTCTGTGTTTTTCTTGTGAAGGGCGGGTTCGGGGTGTTGTGGCCAGGAACCGACGACCTGTCCGCTTTGGAAGTGCGAGAGCAGTTTTGTGGTCTTCATTGAAGCCGTGTTGCTCTGGTGGCAAGCAAATACAACAACATTGAGGGCGTGAGTATGAGTACCTGTATGCATAACTTGTTGAACCGAATATCTGCTGTGATGGTTTGTGCCGGAATGCTGATTGCAGTCTCTGCCACCGCATCGCTGGCAGATGTCGTTGCACGCGTGAACCTGTCCTCACAGACCATGCATGTGAAGGTGGATGGCAGGTATTATGCTCGCTGGAAGATATCGTCCGGGCGTAAGGGTTACCGCACACCGACTGGTACGTGGCGGCCAAAGTGGACAGCCAGAATGCATTATTCCAGCAAGTACAATTACTCGCCAATGCCGTATTCAGTGTTTTACAATCGTGGCTATGCGGTACATGGCACCAACTATGTCCGTCGTCTCGGGCGTCCCGCCTCGCACGGCTGCATCCGCCTGCATACTGCCAATGCGCGGCAGTTCTACAACCTGGTCAAACGGCATGGCCGCAGGAATACCGTGATAAGCGTGGCGTATTAACGCAACTGGTCTGTTCCTGATTGCCATGGGGTTTTCCTTTGCTGCTGCATGAGATGTTCCGCTAAGCTTGGGGTCATGAGCAGTACGACTGGTGAAAAGCTGGGTCCGTGGTCTCCGGGCATCAGTTCGGCGATCCCCGAGCGGTATTTGCCGCTGGCCACCATCTATCGTTCCGAGAATGTTTTCACCTCGTTGCAGCAGGCGCGTGAACTGGCGGATTTTACCGGTCTTGCTCCCCATGCTCTGGTGAGGTTTCGACCCGAGCGCCTGATCGTGCATGAGGTGCTGGTCCGGGTGATGGCCGATCTGTCGGTTCCCGATGGCAAGGTCTATGAAGATCTTGGGATCAATTTCCGCCGCATGGTCGGCACCATATTGTCGAAATATGTAGCGCCCGAACGCGCACCGATTGTCTCCGCATTTGATGACGTTTGCGAGACGGCCAGCCGGATTTTTCTCACAGAGTTCGAGGCGGCGCTGAAAGGCGAGCCTGCCGGCATGCCCGCTCCGGTTCAGGGTGCCGGGCAGGCTGGATGGCTGTCGCGACTGTTTGGCGGCAACTCAACACCGCGGGCTTCATCAAGCCCGCCAGAAAGCCGACACAGTCGTGAAGACGAACTGGCCGCGCGATGGCAGGCTGCTGCAACGGCTGCCAGCGACCCGGCAGAAGCGGCGGCCTATCGATCATTGTTACACACACTTGCAGGCATTGTCGGCAAACGTGGTCAGTTGGTGGGCGATGCAGAGCTTCTGTCAGGCCTTGCTCTGCGGGATTTCAGCAATGGCTATGGCAGCAAGTTTGTTGGAGAACGCCTCACGACACTGATCCACACTGCGGCGCGCCAGGAAGGTTTCAAGATCCTGCCGGCCCAGGACAAGCCGGTCATCATGAACGTCAAGGGCGCATCTGCTGCTGGCAAGAGCACGCTGCGTCCACTGCAAAAGCATCTGACCGAAGTGCTTGGTCTTGAATGGACAGACTTTGCCCTGATCAGCCCCGATATCTTCCGCAAGTACCTGCTCGACTATGGTTCGCTGGACGAAGCCACGCGCTATGCGGGATCATTGTCCGGTCATGAAATCGAAATCGTTGACCTGAAGCTCGATGATTATATGGCGGCAAAGGCAGCCAGGGGGGACATGCCGCACCTGCTGATCGACCGGTTCAGATTTGACAGTTTTTCGCCCCAGTCGGATGAGGCCCAGGGCGGGCGGCTGCTGACCCGTTTCGGCGATGTTGTGTACATGTTCTTCATGATCACGCCGCCGGAAGATACCGTGGAACGCGCCTGGTACCGGGGCCAGCAAGTTGGCCGCTACAAGGCGGTCGACGATCTTCTGTTTCACAATATCGAAGCGTTTTCAGGCATGCCGAACCTGTTCTTCACCTGGGCCCTGCGCGACGGAAAACAGGTGCATTACGAGTTCCTCGACAACTCGGTGAAGAAGGGTGAACGGCCGCGCACCGTGGCATTCGGATGCAATGGCGAGATCAGTGTTTTCGACATTTCGGCGTTGCTGAATGTGGACCGGTACAAGCGGGTCAACGTGGATGCAGGATCACGTGACGAGGTGTTTCCCTCACTGGATGACATGGCGCCGGCGCGCAATGCCGGTTTCCTGAAAGAGTGTTTTCGCAGGCTCCATGGCGTCAGGCTGGCAGACCAGTCGACCGGTGAGGTCTATGCCTGGATAGAGCAGGGGGTTGCGGTAGCGGTGAACCGTGCCGCGCTCAAGCGTGTGCTGCGCAAGCCGGAGGTGCGCGAGGCGCTGGGCGTCGTCATGCCTGCCCTGATTGAAGATGCAGGCAGCCTCGAACAGCGTCAGGAGGTGCTGGACTCCAGCGACCCTCACACACTGGGTGCCTGGGGTGGCAGGGGCTGAATGCCTGCATCCCGAATCGCCTGACTGGTTAGTGTACCCGCAGTTTTGTCACCCGGCCCGGCGTGGCTCGATCAGCAACTGGCCCTGATCGACGGGTCGCATGGCGAGTGTGTAATCAAAGTGGACCGGCGTATCGTTCCTGGTCACCTTGAAGTGCTGCACGAATGCTTTCAGCCCCTGCAGCAATTCGATCTTTGCCAGTTTCATGCCGCCGCATATGCGGGGCCCCACGAAAAACGGGACAAAAGCCCTGCGGTTGTATGTGCCGTCGAGGAATTCTGCACGCGCGGAGTCAAACGTATCGGGATCATGCCAGTAATCCCTGTTCCGGTGCAGGCCGATTATTGAGATCAGCGCAAGGTTTGACTGGTCGGCCGGTTTTCCAGCCAGCGTAACCGGCGGTCACGCCATCCCCATGCTGACCCATCACACCGCATTGCTGGTGCTTGGATTCATGGAGGCCAGGCAGCCCAGTTTTGCCTAGAGTCCTGACCTTGGGGCATCATCTGACCGGATGAGGATGTTCCAGCGACGTGTGCTTTTTCTGGACCCGGTTTTGCTATGGTTCAGCCAAATACCCGGGCGAAAATCGTGTCGACGTGCTTGGTGTGGTAGCCCATGTCAAACAGGACCTCGAGATCTGCATCGGACAGTGCCTTCCTGACGTCGGCATCGGCTTTCAGCAGATCAAGGAAGTTGCCTTCGCCGCGCCAGACCGGCATGGCATTGCGCTGCACCAGGCGGTAGCTGTCTTCACGGCTCACGCCTTTCTGGGTCAGGGCGAGCAGCACACGCTGCGAGTGCACCAGGCCACCGAGCTTGTCGAGATTGGCCTGCATGTTGTCAGGATAGACCAGCAGCTTGTCGATAACACCGGTGAGACGGCGCAGTGCAAAGTCGAGGTGCACCGTGGCGTCGGGCCCGATACCGCGCTCAACAGATGAATGCGAGATGTCGCGTTCGTGCCACAGCGCCACGTTTTCCATGGCAGGCATGGCGGCAGAGCGCACCAGGCGGGCAAGGCCAGTGAGGTTTTCGGTCAGCACCGGGTTGCGCTTGTGTGGCATTGCCGACGAGCCTTTCTGGCCGGCAGAGAAGAACTCTTCCACTTCCAGGACCTCGGTGCGCTGCAAATGCCGCACTTCGGTTGCCAGCCGTTCAACCGACGAGGCAATGACGCCGAGAACGGAGAAATACATGGCGTGCCGGTCGCGCGGAATCACCTGTGTTGAAACCGGTTCAATCTCCAGCCCCATGGACTTTGCCACATGTGCCTCGACGGCCGGATCGATATTGGCAAAAGTGCCGACCGCACCGGAAATCGCGCAGGTGGCGACCTCCTTGCGGGCAAACTCGAGCCGTTCCCTGCAACGGGCAAACTCGGCATAGGCCTGGGCGAGCTTGAGACCGAATGTCGTCGGTTCCGCGTGAATGGCGTGACTGCGTCCGATGGTCAGCGTGTTCTTGTGTTCCAGTGCGCGTTTCTTGAGAGCCGCCAGCAGCAGGTCGAGATCTTCAAGCAGCAGGTCAGATGCCCGAACCAGTTGCACGTTGAAGCAGGTATCCAGCACATCAGACGACGTCATTCCCTGGTGCACGAAGCGGGCTTCAGGGCCGACG
>SWCD01024448.1_pt1 | contig 19933 bp, 21 predicted proteins | sample 4693011 | NCBI WGS metagenome assembly SWCD01 (sample SAMN10267278, study PRJNA491770) | bioreactor metagenome | isolation source: DHS bioreactor inoculated with marine | place: Japan: Omine Ridge, Nankai Trough | reverse complement strand
AATTAACACCTGACCGGTCAGTACAATCAATTTTCTTTGGCGGCGGCACCCCTAGCCTGATGGCCCCTGATACTGTTGATGCAATTATTAACGAAGTTGCCAAACACTGGCGTGTTGCAAATGACATTGAAATCACATTAGAGGCGAACCCCACATCAGTTGAAGCTAAAAAATTCTCTGACTTTAACGCAGCTGGCATTAACCGTGTTTCAATGGGTATACAGGCACTGAATGACACAGATCTAAAGCGTCTCGGCCGACTTCATACAGCCAGCGAGGCCATGCAAGCATTTGATATAGCGAAGAAATATTTTAATCGTGTTAGTTTCGATCTAATCTATGCGCGCCAAGAACAAACATTGCAAAACTGGCACTCAGAGCTAACACAAGCGTTAGATTTAACAATTGATCACCTGTCCCTCTATCAGTTAACCATTGAAAACGGGACGCGCTTTGGAGAGCTTTACAACAAAGGTAAACTATCCGGATTACCTGATGATGATCTAGCTGCTGATATGTATCTAGCAACAGGTGAGATATGCGAAAACGCCGGCCTTTATAACTATGAGATATCAAATTACGCTCGTAAGGGTGCTGAATCTAAACATAATCTTATATATTGGCGTTATGGTGATTATGTCGGCATAGGGCCGGGCTCGCATGGTCGAATAACCGTCAATGGTGTAAAACAGGCGACAGCAACGCCGCTATTACCCGAAAAATGGCTAACATGCGTTCAATCTAACGGCTATTCTTTTGAAACCACTGATACAATATCACATAGCGAGCAGGCTGAAGAATATCTGATGATGTCATTGCGACTTGTTGAAGGCACAGATTTAGAGCGATTTCATAACTTATCGGGGCGAGATTTAAGTTCTGATAACATCAAAGCCTTAACTGAAGCAGGCCTCATAAACTGCAAAAACAATAAATTAACAGCTAGCACATCTGGGCGTATGATCTTAAATGCCATTCTAAAGGAGCTTTTGGTGTAGATGCGTGCGATTTGGTTCATATCAGGCTGGATTTGTATCGGCATCGCTGTCCTTGGCGTTGTTTTGCCCTTATTGCCAACAGTGCCGTTTTTATTGCTTGCTGCATTATGTTTTGCAAAATCTTCAGATGTTGCTCACCAGTGGTTAATCAATCACAAGACATTAGGCCCCCCGATACTGGACTGGCAGCAAACCGGGTCAATACGTAGGCCCGCCAAAATTTTGGCGAGCATCGGTATTGTTGCAGCTTTTATCGTATCCCTCGCACTAAATATTGTATGGTGGGCATTAACCTTGCAAGTTATTGTTCTTATTTGTGTTTCTTTGTTTATTTGGACCCGCCCAGAGGTCTAGACGATAACAACTGACACAAAGCATCAAGTTGCTCTAGTGTTTTATATGAAATTGTAATTGCGCCCGAACTGCCACCTACTGTGTGATCAATATTAACCTTCATATCTAAGTTGGCAGCCAAATCATTTTCCAAAACAACGGTATCAGCATCTTTTGTTTTGTTATTTGCCGCACGCTTTACTCTTGATGGGCCGGTATCTGCATTGCTTTGCCTGGCTAACCGTTCTGTTTCACGCACAGACAGGCCTTTTGATACAACTATACTTGCAAGTTTCGATGGATTTTCAGCCGTAACAAGCGCGCGCGCATGACCAGATGATAATTTTCCGGATCTTAGCAATGCTAAAACATCTTCCGGTAAGTGTAGCAGGCGCAATGTATTGGCAACATGACTTCTGCTTTTGCTCAAAACTTTTGCAAGCTGTTCTTGTGTATGATTGAAACTTTCCATTAATTGTTTAAAAGCAAGGGCTTCTTCAACTACGTTAAGGTCTGATCGTTGAACATTTTCAATAATCGCGACCTCTAGCATCTCTGTGTCGTCCATCTCGCGAACAATAACGGGTATTTCGTGCAGTTGCGCCAACTGAGCGGCTCTCCAGCGACGCTCACCAGCTACAATCTGATACGCCCCGGCTTGATTTGGGTTGGTGCGTACAATTATAGGTTGTATTATACCTTTTTCAGTAATTGAAGCCGCCAATTCTGCAAGATCATCATCATGAAAATCTTGACGTGGCTGATGAACATTCGCTGATATCTTCTCAATCGGAATATTTGAAACGCCGGATTGAGTTTTATTTTCACTTGAGGAAGTCACTGGCGTAACTTCAATGTCTGCCATCAAAGCTGATAAGCCGCGACCTAAACTTCTTTTTTCTGGTTTTTTACTCATTTTCTAATAATTCCAATGGCTTAGTTGGTTTCTTACTGTGCTCGCGACGGACAAATTCTGCTGCCAATCGGCGATATGCAATACTTCCGCGGCCTGCCTTATCATATAGAATGCCCGGCATTCCAAAAGAAGGCGCTTCGCTTAATCTAACATTTCTGGGAACAACAGTTTCATAAACAAGTCCGCCAAGATTTTCGCGAACATCTTGCTCAACCTGTCCGGATAAATTATTTCTCTTGTCATGCATCGTTAAAACTATTCCCTCAAATACTAACGATTTGTTCAAGCTTTCACGAATCTCGCGTACCGTTAACATCAGCTGTGATAGGCCTTCTAGCGCGAAAAACTCACATTGCAGCGGAACTAGCACCGAATTGCTGGCCGCAAGAGCGTTCAGCGTCAGAAGATTAAGTGATGGCGGGCAATCAATGATAATATATTCAATGCCTAAGGCTTGAAATTTAGCATCCAGAATTGATCGCTTAAGTCGCAATATTCGACCCCTATCACCAATCAATTCAACATCTGCAGAGCTCAAATCGGTAGATGAAGGTGCTAGATACAGGTTATTAACCCCTGTTTTTACTATGCTTTGGTCAATTGGAACCTCATCCACAAGTACGTCATACATGGTAATTGTGCGGCTTCGCGCATCAACGCCAAGGCCGGTAGAGGCGTTTCCTTGTGGGTCAAAGTCAATAATCAGTGTTTTTTTACCTGAAATGGCCAGTGCGGCACCCAAATTAATGGCTGTGGTGGTTTTTCCGACACCACCCTTTTGATTTGCGATGGAAACAACCTTAGTGCTAAAATTATCTTTCTGGGGTTTAGGCACGCTTTAAATTCCATATCTTTAGGATCGAACCCGTATCATCCGAGATGCTTTTTATCTTTTCAGACTGAAAGCTCCATGACTCGCGGGCTTTTTCCTCTTCTGTATCACAGGCTTGGCCTTTCAAGAACAGACAAAATGCATTGTTCGTTAGAAATTTCTCAGAAAATGATAAAAGTGTTTCAACTGATGCCAACGCCCTTGCCGAAACAACATCTGCCTTGATCGGCGCTGAGTTTTCAATACGAACAGTATGTATTTTAGTATTCAGTGATGTTTCACGTGAAACATTCCTTAAATACGCGCACTTACGGGTGTCACTTTCAATCATATGAAAACACGCATTGGGCGCTTGGGTTTTGCCTAAAATAGCCAACACTAACGCGGGAAAACCACCGCCAGACCCCAAGTCTACCCACGACGTAAGGTTTTCCGGCCTTTGCGTCCACATTTGCGCGGAATCCAATATATGTCGCGTCCAAATGCTATCTGTTGTTGATTTACCAACAAGATTAATGGTTTTATTCCACTTTATAAGCAATTCAACCATTTTTTCCAAATCCGCTAATGTTTCACGTGAAACATTTAGGTCATCCAATAGGATTTGTTTTGCTCTATCTTCTGAGATCATGCGCGCTTTTTAGACTGTGCCAGCCTTATCTTCCCTAATAATAGCGTCAGTGCGGCTGGCGTCATACCATCAATACGCCCCGCCTGGCCCAATGATGTTGGGCGTGCATGCATTAATTTTTGTTGCAATTCGTTGGATAGGCCGGGAATACCAATGTAATTGAAATCATCCGGAATAATTAAACCTTCGTCCCGGCGCATTGCCTCAACGTCTGATCTTTGCCGATCTATGAATTTTGCATAAAGCGCATCTCGCTCAACTTGATCGGCGACATCCTTGTCTAACGCGTTGATTTCCGGCCAAATATCAGATAGCTTCCGTAAATTAATATCTTTGAATGCCAAAAGATCAATTGCGGTTCGCCGCACACCGTCTTGATTGATCTTAACCCCTCGCTTAGATGCCTCGCTGGGTGATATTGATTTTTCAGACAGCATTGTCCGCGCAGAACCCAGCAGCTCCATTTTGTTAATAAATGTTACTTTACGATGCTCTTTTACCAAACCCACGTCTATACCTTTAGCCGTTAGCCTTTGGTCGGCATTATCTGCACGCAATGAAAGCCTATATTCTGCTCGTGAGGTAAACATCCTATAGGGCTCGGTAACGCCGCGTGTTGTTAAGTCGTCTATCATAACACCAATATAGGCCTCGGCGCGGTCAAAATGCACAGAATCCTTACCAAGCGCATTGCGAGCAGCGTTCACTCCGGCAACCAACCCTTGAGCAGCAGCCTCTTCATAGCCGGTTGTGCCATTAATCTGGCCGGCAAGGTATAAACCCTTGATATTCTTTAATTCCAGAGTAGCTTTTAATGCTCTTGGGTCTATATAATCATATTCAATCGCATATCCCGGCTGAATAATTGTTACGTTCTCAAGGCCAACAATTGAAGACACATACTCTTCTTGAACCGAAACCGGCAGGGATGTGGATATTCCGTTAGGGTAAATCGTGTAATCATTAAGACCCTCCGGTTCTAAAAATATCTGGTGTGAAGATTTTTCAGAAAACCGCACCACTTTATCTTCTATAGATGGGCAATATCGTGGGCCAATCCCATCAATCTGGCCACCATACATCGCAGATTTAGATAGATTTTTTTCTATAATTTCATGGGTTTTTTCATTCGTATGTGTAATTCCGCAAGAAATCTGACGAGCAAATGCGGATTTATGTAAAAATGAAAATAAAGACGGCACATCATCTGCTGGCTGGCAATCAAGGCCTTCCCAATTGATTGTCCTGCCATCCAATCTGGGTGGCGTTCCTGTTTTAAGGCGGCCCATGGGCAGGTTAAATCCGTCCAACCTTTCTGCAAGAGGTATAGTCGCCTTATCACCCATACGCCCACCAGAATGCGATTCGTTTCCTATGTGAATGACACCGCGTAAAAATGTACCGGTAGTCAGGATAACATTTTTTGCTAAAACCTCAGAACCATCAGCCAGAATGACACCTGAAATAGTTTCACCCTTCTGCTTTAGATCAAATACTTCGGCCTCGATAACCGATAGACCCTCATTGCCGATAAACTCCGCCTGCATCGCTGACCTGTACAAAGCCCGGTCCGCTTGGGCCCTGGGGCCCTGAACGGCAGGGCCTTTTCGCCTATTCAGCAATCGAAACTGAATGCCCGCCTTATCAGCAACGCGCCCCATAACACCGTCAAGGGCATCAATTTCCCGGACAAGATGTCCTTTGCCCAACCCGCCAATTGCAGGATTGCAAGACATCTCACCAATCTTTGAAAAGCTGTGTGTGATCAAAGCGGTGCGCGCACCCGCGCGCCATGCCGCATGTGCCGCTTCGGCACCAGCATGTCCACCGCCTATAACAATGACATCAAAATGTTTCACGTGAAACAATCCTACGATTTAGTTGTTTATTTTCCCAGGCAGAAGCTTGAAAAAATCTCATCAAGAATATCTTCTACACCAACCCTGCCGATAAGTGAATTCAAAGAGTTGATCCCAAGGTGTATTTCTTCTGCCGCAAGCTCTGAAAGATCGTAACCCTTTGTTATTAATAGATTACCTTCTTGTAAATGTATAATTGCACTATTCAATGCAACACGATGTCGTTCTCGTGAAGCAACCATCGCTATAGACGACTTTCGCTCTAAAATAATTGAGATTTCTGATACCAAATCATCAATTCCGCTACCCGTTAATGATGATATATTAAGTCCTTTTCTCAAACCATATGTATCGGATTTTGTCCAAACCTGAAGGTCCTCTTCTCTCGGGAGTATTCCGAAACTTGGGCTTGCATCGGTATCATTCAAAAATACTCTTATGTCAGCCCCTTTAGCCCGCTCAACCGCACGACTTACGCCAATACTCTCAATCGCATCATCGGTTTCTCTTAGCCCTGCAGTGTCAAGTAGCGTTACAGGCAGGCCCCCCAGATCCATACGCACCTCGATCACATCTCTTGTTGTTCCGGCTATTTCGGATGTGATTGCCGCCTCACGACCAGCAAGTGTGTTGAGCAGTGTTGATTTACCTGCATTCGGCGGCCCCACAATTGCCACCTCAAAACCTTCGCGAATGCGTTCGGCGGCAAAGCTACCGTCTACCTGTCGTTTTAAATCCTTCAAAACGCCATTTAAAAGCCCTGTAACCTCTGGCGCAACATCCTGAGGTATATCCTCATCTGCAAAGTCTATTGTGGCCTCTATAAGCGCTACAGCGCGAATTAGATCACGGCGCCAATCTTCTAATTTCTCCGACAAAGCGCCTTGCATAAATAGTAAAGCCTGCTTTTGCTGGGCTTCTGTTTCGGCATCTATTAAATCGCCCAATCCTTCGACTTGTGCCAGATCAAGCCGACCATTCATCAAGGCGCGCCTTGTAAATTCCCCGGCATCTGCCAGTCTGCAACCCTTCATCAAGGATAGTGTTTTTAATATAGATGAGACCACCGCTATACTGCCATGGCATTGCAGCTCTATTACATCTTCGCCTGTGAAACTTTTTGGAGCCTTAAAGCCAAGAACCAGGACTTCATCCAGGTTCTCATCCAAGCTATCCTTTAGGGTTCGAAGAACAGGTTTGCGTAAAGGCACTTCAAGCCCTGACATTATTTTTGCAACGCGAAAAGCATCCGGCCCGGATATTCGAATAACGGATACCCCAGCGCGACCCTTGGCGGTAGCCAATGCAAAAATTGTATCTGGCATTTTATAACCCTTTGTTAATAAAGGATTTATGTATTCATAGAGTCAAAGAACTCTGCGTTGGACTTTGTTTGCTTCAATTTACCAAGTAAGAATTCTATTGCATCGATTGTTCCCATTGGATTCAATATACGGCGCAGAACAAATGTTTTTGCCAAGTCACCGGGTTCGGTCAGCAGCTCTTCTTTTCGTGTTCCAGATTTCAATATATCTATAGCCGGGAATACGCGCTTATCTGCAATTTTTCTATCCAGAACGACTTCAGAGTTACCGGTACCTTTGAATTCTTCAAAAATAACCTCGTCCATACGTGAACCAGTATCAATAAGAGCAGTTGCAACAATTGTAAGTGAACCGCCTTCTTCGATATTACGTGCAGCACCGAAAAAACGCTTTGGGCGTTGTAGTGCATTTGCATCAACACCGCCGGTTAAAACCTTACCCGATGAAGGAACGACTGTATTGAAAGCACGGCCCAGACGCGTGATACTGTCCAGCAAAATCACAACATCGCGTTTATGCTCAACCAACCGTTTAGCTTTTTCTAACACCATCTCAGATACAGCAACGTGCCGTGTTGCAGGCTCATCAAACGTAGATGCAATAACTTCACCTTTTACTGAACGCTTCATGTCGGTCACCTCTTCAGGGCGCTCATCAATTAACAAAACAATCAAATAACACTCAGGATGATTCTTTTCGATGGAATTGGCAATGTTTTGCAGGATAACTGTTTTACCGGTTCTAGGTGGCGCCACAACTAACGAACGCTGGCCTTTACCGATAGGGGCAACAAGATCGATAACACGCCCTGATTTATCTTTTAGAGTCGGGTCTTCAATTTCCATTGTCATTTTTTGGTCTGGATAAAGCGGCGTTAGATCATCAAAATGAACCTTGTGCTTTGCATTTTCCGGATCACCAAAATTAATGGAAATAGGTTTCGTTAAGCCAAAGTAACGCTCACCTTCATTCGGAGCCTGAATAACACCTTCAACTGTATCGCCGGTGCGTAATGCATATTTGCGCATTTGCGTGGGGCTAACATATATATCTTCCGGGCCTGGTAAATAGTTTGATTCTGGAGATCTTAAAAACCCAAACCCATCCTGTAAAACTTCCAAAACACCTTCACCGACAGTTTCAACACCATCCGCAGCCAATTCTTTTAGAATGGCGAACATTATATTGCCTTTGCGCATTGATGATGCGTTTTCAATTTCCAGCTCTTCAGCCATTTTCAATAGATCGGCAGGGCTTTTAATTTTTAATTCGGAAAGGCTGATAGTTTCTTGTGTCATAACATACTTCTTGCGTAAATTTTACGAATTTCTCAGAATTGAAAGTAGCTTTTCAACGGTGGGGGACACCAAGCTTTAGCGGTTATTAGACTAAAATGCTGGATAGAGTCAAATGGTGTTAAAATGGCCGCGCAATTACCATGATAACGATTATAATCATCAAAACTGTTGGAACCTCATTAGCCAGTCTGTAGCCTTTGCCTGATAGCCGCGGTTTACCATCTGCTAATAATTTTCTCTCTTTAGACAACCAACCATGAAAAGCTGACATTAAAATTACCATTGTAGCTTTTACCCAAGGCCAGCCGTCTGACCAATCAATTATACCGGGTGTAAAAACCATTAAAAGCCCACATATCCATGTAACAATCATAGCAGGGTTTATTATGCGCCTTAAAAGTAAATATTCCCAACGCTCCAATGTCACTTTTGGATCAAAGGCATTTGGATCTGTTTCAACGTGATATACAAATAAACGGGGTAGATATAACATGCCAGCCATCCAAGAAATAACAGCAATTACATGAAGTGATTTTATCCATGGATATAATGAGCTGAGTAAATCTGACATATTTTATCCGTTCTTAGTGATACTATAATAATAAATATATAAAGAGAAAGGTTGTTGTTTGTTGTAGGGACACTGGATTACTTGGATAAAATCTTTATACAGTTTCAAGTTTTTAATAATTACTGGGATATTTACAAGAACATATGTGCATAAATCAATTAAATCATATGTATTCAATATATTAGATAAATACGCGTGTGGATAATAATGTTACTGGAAAACTTATACACACAAACCACAGGCTAAATTTAAGTTTATGCACTGTGCATAATATTTTGTTAAACGGGGGCTGTTCTGTGTGCATTGGCTAATTATCTAGGTATCAACAATATTGTTAAATTTTCAGGTATCTTTATGTACAAGTTATTAACAGCTTTTGAGCTTAGTTTGGCACAACCAATACAAGGGTAATTTACGTGACTTCTGTTATTCTTGCATCAGGTTCAGAAATTCGCGCAAAGCTTTTGCGAGACGCAGGCGTTATACTTGAAACAGATAAAGCCAGAATAGATGAACCGGCAATTATTGCATCTTTAAAAGCCGATAATGCAAAACCGGGTGATATTGCAGATGCATTGGCAGAATATAAAGCCGCGCGTGTAGCCGCAAAATATTCTGATAAACTGGTGATTGGATGTGACCAGATATTGGTTTGTGAAAAGCAAATTTATGAAAAAGTGGCAACTTTGGAAGAAGCCCGGGAAAAACTAATATCATTGCGCGGGAAAGCACATCAACTGATATCGGCAGTGGTAATATATGAACAGGGCAGACCAGTATGGCGTCACATTGGGCGGGCACAACTTGTTATGCGGGATTTTTCAGATGATTTTTTAAACGAATATCTTCAACTAAATGGCAAAGATATTCTAAACTCTGTTGGGTGCTATAAAGTTGAAAGCACCGGCGCACAGCTATTTACACATATCCAAGGGGATTATTTTACAATTCTGGGAATACCTTTATTAGAAGTTTTGGGGTTTTTACGAAATCGTGGAGTTTTACTTGTGTGATGAGCGATACTTTTAAAAAAGCGGCTGTCGTTGGCTGGCCAATAAAACAAAGCAAATCACCCTTGATCCATGGCTATTGGATTAAGAAATTTGAAATTAATGGCAGTTATGAGGCTATAGGTTTGCCGCCGGAAAATTTCGCCAATGGCATCAATGATTTACTATCACAGGGTTATCGTGGCTGTAATGTTACCATTCCACACAAGGAAACAGCGCTGGAAATTGCGGATTTTGTTTCGGATCGCGCAAAAGCAATCGGAGCTGCGAATACTTTGGTATTCAAAGATAGCAAAATACATGCAGACAATACGGATGGCATAGGATTTATCAATAACTTGAAGCAAGGCTCAGCCTCTTGGGCTGCGTCAAATGGCACAGCACTTGTATTGGGCGCAGGTGGTGCCGCGCGCGCGATTATCTACGCGCTTTTACAAGATGGTGCACCAAGGGTTATCATTGCGAACCGGACGGAAAAAAACGCAAAACGTTTAGCTGATTTTTTCGGCGAAAGAGTATCAGCAATATCGATAACAGAGGTCTTTGGGGTGCTTGGGGATGTACAAACATTCGTTAACACAACCTCACTTGGGATGGTTGGGCAACCTGACCTAAAAATCGATATCTCCAATCTTCCAAAAACCGCCCTAGTGACGGACATTGTTTATAACCCGATCACTACAAGCCTATTAAACCAGGCACAGGAATTGGGGCTGGAAACGGTTGATGGGCTGGGCATGCTATTGCACCAGGCCGTTCCAGGGTTTGAGGCTTGGTTTGGTGTGCGCCCAACGGTAGATGCAACCTTGCGCCAAATTGTATTGGGTGGCTGATGGAAAAGCTTTATATTCTTGGTCTGACCGGTTCAATCGGTATGGGTAAAAGTACAACCGCAGAGATGTTTCGGGACGCAGGTATAGCTGTTTGGGATGCGGATGCGGCAGTACACGAGCTTTATACTACCCATGAGCCAACAATAGAACAAATTGCTGAAATTGCTCCGGCTGCGGTAGGGCCGGAAGGTGTAAGCCGTGAGGTTTTGCGAAACTTATTGCAGGCAGATAAAGAACTGTTTCCCAAACTGGAAAAGATTGTCCATCCAGCAATTCGCATGCACCGTGACGCGTTTTTGGATAAATGCCGCGCGCTGGGTCTTAGGCTTGCTGTGGTTGACATCCCGTTGCTATATGAAACGGATGCACAAAACTGGCTGGACGGTGTTTTGGTAGTAACAATTGACGAAGCTACGCAACGCGCGCGTGTAATGGGACGCAAGGGCATGACAAAAGAGGCATTTAAGATGATATCAGACAAGCAGTTGCCTGATTGCGAAAAACGCGCACGCGCAGATTTTGTGATTGAAACAAAAACACTGGATCATGTGCGCAAAGAAGTTCAACATATAATTAATGAAATAAATGGTGCTGCTTTAAATGCGTGAAATCGTTTGGGATACTGAAACAACCGGCTTTGATCCTGAAAGCGGTGACCGCTTGGTTGAAATCGGGGCAGTTGAATTGTTCAACCACATGCCAACCGGGAATGTTTATCACCAGTATATCAACCCGGAAAGATCGATGCCCCAAGAGGCCTTTGCCGTTCATGGTTTAGGAGATGAATTTTTGTCAGATAAGCCTGTGTTTAAAAAAATAGCACAGGATTTTCTGGATTTTATTGGTGACGCTAAAGTTGTGGCACATAATGCCAAGTTTGATATGCGGTTTATCAATGCAGAATTGAAATGGGTAGGGATAAAACCGATACCCATGTCTCAATCCCTTGATACTTTGGAAATTGCCCGCAAGAAGTTTCCCGGCGCTCAAAATTCTTTGGATGCATTGTGCCGTCGTTTTGGCATAGATAATTCAGCACGTGTAAAACACGGTGCATTGCTGGATAGTGAAATTCTGGCAGAGGTATATCTGGAACTTATTGGCGGTCGCCAGCCAGACTTTGCGCTGAGTGTTGTGGCGGGTAGTGATGTTTCATCCCGCGCCAAAGCAGCCAGCCAGACAACGCCATTGATACGGCCAAAACCATTGAAGTCAAAACTGTCAGAAGAAGAAACAAAAGCGCACCGGGAGTTTGTTGAAAAACTTGGGCCCGATGCGCTTTGGAATAACTAACTTAGTTTACTTTTTTACTTTCAGCGGCCTGGCGCGCCAGTTCTGCACGGTAAAGCTGCACAAAATCAATATTGTCTACATTCAATGGCGGGAAGCCACCGTCTGATGTTACATCGGTTACAATGCGGCGCACATATGGGAACAGCATGCGTGGGCATTCTATCATCAGGAATGGATGTAGTTGTTCGTCTGGAACGTTCTCGATTACAAAAATGCCGGCGTAATCAAGCTCTAGCATAAATACAGCTTCTTCTTCTGCTTTAGCAGCAATCGTTAGCTTTAGAATAACCTCGTACTGGTTTTCTTGGCCTTTACGCGCATCTAGATTTACCTGCACAGTAATTTCAGGCTGACCTGGGTTTCCTGTATTTTTTTGTGCGGCAACATTTTCAAATGAAAGGTCACGAATATATTGTCTGACAATTTGCAAACGCGGAGAGGCTTGCTCTGCTGTTGCGGTTTCTTCGGTTTCTTCAGCCATTATTTGCTCCAATAAGATTTTCGCAGCTTCCTAGCAGTTTAATGCAGGCCCGACAACGAGTTTTGATAACTGACTAGTGTTTCGTCCAACCAGAATCACCAGGGTCTTGGCCTTCATCGTCTAAAACAGAGTAATCCCCGTCTAAAACCGTATTATCAGAGTTGGGTTGTTGTTGTGGGCCAGTATTCATTACCACAAACCCACCGCCCAATACTCTAGCGGCCCCCCATTTAATGAGCGCAGCGCGTATTTGTGGGACTAATAATGTAAACCCTATGCCATCAGTAAAAAATCCCGGGGTAAGTAACAAAACGCCGGAAACAAGTATAAGCGCACCATGTGCAATGGGATCAACAGGGTTTTCGCCTGTTTGCAGACTTGACTGCAGCCGCGCCATTGTTGAAATACCCTGCCTGCGTAAAAGCGTTGTTCCGATAATTGCGGTAATAATAACGATTGCAATGGTTTTCCACATTCCAATAAAGCCACCCACTTGTATAAATAGGCCTATTTCTATGATCGGTATTAGTATAAATATTATAAGTAACGGCATAATATTCCCTTCTTTCACTTCACTATATAGTAGGTGGACTTGACAGAACCAAGGTCATAAATATGTCTAGAACAAAAGATCTACGACGATCTACATGAAATTTTGAAAGGGTGCTCTATGAGTCCTGCTGTTATCCAGTTGTTAGTGCTTGCCGCCATCGCGGTTTTTTTAATTCTGCGCTTAAGGGGTGTTTTGGGGACGCGTGATGGTTTTGAACCCAAAGCGGATCACAGCGCGCCGGCATCAACGACTAAAAAGCCTTCCTTAGAGGTGATTGAGGGCGGTTTGGACCGCGATATTATCGACCATGTTGAAATGGATAGCCCTGCAGGTCAGGCCTTTGCAAAAATGAAAAAAGCAGAGCCGGAATTTTCTGTTGGCGAGTTTTTAGATGGCGCACGTCAGGCCTATGAAATGATTCTCATGGCATTTGAAGGTGACGATCTGGAAACTCTAAAGCAATTTTTGGCAACGGATGTTTATGACAGTTTTGCCTCTGTGATTTCTGATCGGCAAAAAGCCGGGCTGCGTGTGAATGCCACCTTTGTCGGTGTGCGTGAAATGAAAATCACTGGCGCTAAGTTCAATGGCCGCAACAAACAGGGCGAAATTACCATGCGATTTGTCGGTGAAATTGTCAGCTTTGTCGAAAATGCAAATGGCAAAATCATTGAAGGCAATCGTGATGTGATCAAACGTCAAACCGATACTTGGACTTTTGCGCGTAAATTTGGCAGCAACGATCCTAACTGGGCATTGGCCGCTACCGGCGGATAAATCTAATGGCGGCGAAAAAACTTTCGGATGGCGATAAGGCGCTTTGGCGCCAAGTCACCGAAAGCATCGACCCATTTCGCGATAGCTTTAAATTTGAGCCTTCAACAAAAGCCAAAATGAAATCTGAAGGCGCATTGCAACAAAAGCCTAAGTTTGCTGCATTTCGTGTGGGCGAAAAGACCGCGACCGCACCCTATATTCCACATAACGAAACATCGCCGAAAGGTGTGACGCCGAATATGGATAAGAAAAACTTTCAACGCCTGGTGCGGGGAAAGTTGGAAATAGACGGACGGCTGGATTTACATGGAATGACCCAAGAGCAGGCAAAAATGATGCTGCGTTCAAAGCTGATACAAGCACATGAGCGCGGGAAGCGATTGATTTTGGTGATTACCGGCAAAGGGAAACAGCGCACAGACGAGTTCAACCGCCAAGTGGTTGGTGTGTTGCGCCAAAACCTGCCATTGTGGCTTCGCCAAGCTCCGCTGTCGTCAATTGTGTTGGAAGTAACAACTGCGCAAGCCCGCCATGGGGGCGATGGTGCATTTTATGTTTATTTGCGCAGAAACCGGTGAGTTGCAAAATAGGTTAAGCCACAAACCATAATTACATAAACAACATAAGCCGGCATTTGGTTGGGAAAACTATAGCCAAGATCAATCAGACGACCGGTCATCAAGGGCCCTATCGCAGAACCGAACACCATAAAAGCTGTTGCCAATGCCTTGATTGCGCCGACATGTTTTGTACCGTAAATTTCTGACCAGACCGCAACGGAAACTGTTCCTGCGGCACCTCCGGTTATAGCCATAAGTAACAACGCGAACAGTCCCGCAGTAAGACTGTTAAAAAATGCGAATGTTAATAATCCCACTGCAAGTGGGATAAGCATAAATGGCAAGATCCGGACGCTTGCCCATCTATCAATCGCCCAGCCAAAGACCAATCCGGCGGCCACGCTTGTTGCGGTGAAGGCCGGAAATAGGGCAACGAAATGCACATGCTGCCAACCTTTTACCTCTGCTAGATGGACCTGCTGAAAAAATACAGCAGTGGTGAAAATACTCGGAGTGGTTGCAACGGGGATCAAAAGCCAGAATAGCGGGTGCCTTATGGCCTCTAGCCGCGTCCAATGCCGGTTGTTCATCCCGGCTGCTTGCGAGGTTTCTGAAATTGAATGCGGTGTGCGCTCTTTGGTCAGCAAGAACCTTAATAAGAACATGAACAGAATTGCCAGACATGCGGCTGCTACCCAAACAGATTGCCAAGATACATAGGCCAGCGATGCGACGACGATCATTGGCAAAAACGCTTCACCTATGGAAAACCCAAGCCCGGCAATCGCAACCGCTTTGCCCCGCGCGGCTGTATACCAACGCACCATCGCGACCATCGCGACATGATTCAGCATGCCTTGCCCGCTTAGGCGCAGACCAAAGATTACGAGGGGCAATAGCCACGCAGAATTAGTGAATGCCATAGCAATACAAAAGATTGCCATGATAATCGAAAGCACCGTTATTAGCGCGCGTGCGCGAAATCTGTCGGCATATCCACCCACCCAGATCATTGTTAGGCCGGATGCGGCAGTTCCAAGTGCGTAAAGCGAGCCCCAATCGCCGTCGGATAGGGCGTAGGTGTCCATGATCTGTCTGGCAAAAATTGAAATAAAGAAAGTTTGCCCGAAACAGGTCGCAAACATCATCACGCCACCGGCAAAAAGCCAGCGGGCATTGGTGCGGATGAAGGTTAAAGTGGTCATGTGCGATCAAGACTATATTTTAAGTCTTAGGTCACGTAGAAAATGCCAAGGGGCCAGCAGAAAACGTAATGTCCCAGTTGGGACACCTATTCAACCTATTGATATCATAAGATTATCATAAATTCTGTGATTAACTTGGCTTCATTAAAGCATATACCTTGAAACATCCGAAGCATTGGCAAATTCGCCCAGATGGTCTTCTACATATTTTTTATTGATCTTTACCTTTTCGCCCGGCTTGTCGGGGGCAACGAAGCTTAGTTCTTCGAATACACGCTCGATAATTGTGTACAAGCGCCGCGCACCGATGTTTTCGATGGTTTGATTGACGTCCGCCGAGATTTTGGCAATTGCGGCGATGCCGTCTTTTGTGAAGGTTACATCGATATCTTCGGTTTTCATCAGTGCGGTATATTGCAGGGTCAGCGCATTATCTGTCTCGGTTAGGATGCGCACGAAGTCTTCTTCTGTCAGTGCGCGCAGTTCAACGCGGATAGGCAAACGGCCCTGAAGCTCAGGCAATAAATCGGAAGGTTTTGCAATGTGGAATGCACCTGACGCAATAAACAGGATATGATCAGTTTTTACCGGACCGTGTTTTGTGGAAACGGTTGTGCCCTCAATCAGCGGCAGCAGGTCGCGCTGCACGCCTTCGCGCGAAACATCGGCGCCGCGCGCATCGGACCGCGCACATACTTTGTCGATCTCATCCAGAAAAACAATGCCGTTTTCTTCAACAGCTTTAATCGCTTCATTATTAACAGTCTCTTGATCGACCAGTTTGTCAGCCTCTTCATTGACCAACAGCTCGTAACTGTCGGCAACTCTGATTTTGCGCTTGGTTGTGCGGCCACCCATGGCTTTGCCAAATATATCGCCCAAGTTCATCATGCCCATTCCGCCACCCGGCTGGCCCGGAATATCCAGCATTTGCATTGGGTTTGAGGTGTCGGCGATTTCAATTTCAATTTCTTTGTCGTCTAGAATGCCGTCGCGTAGTTTTTTACGAAACATCTCGCGGGTTTGTTCACGTGCGTCCGCACCACAGAGCGCATCAATAACGCGCTCTTCTGCTGAAGCATGTGCATTGGCTTTTACCGTTTCGCGCATTTCGTCACGCACCATGATAATGGCACTATCAACCAAATCGCGCACGATTTGTTCCACGTCGCGGCCAACATAACCGACTTCGGTGAATTTGGTCGCTTCGATTTTCAGGAAAGGCGCCTTGGCCAGCTTTGCCAAGCGGCGGGAGATTTCTGTTTTGCCAACGCCGGTTGGGCCAACCATCAGGATATTTTTGGGATAAACTTCGTCCCGAATATCATCAGCCAATTTTTTGCGGCGCCAACGGTTGCGCAGGGCAACTGCAACTGCCCGTTTGGCGTCTTTTTGGCCAATGATAAAGCGGTCCAGTTCCGATACGATTTCACGAGGGGTAAGGTCGGTCATTTTTTAATTACTTCCACTGTCAGATTGCCGTTCGTATAAACACAAATTTCTGCAGCAATGGTGAGGGCCTTGCGGGCTATTTTCTCGGCATCGTCTTTGCTGTCCATCAACGCGCGCGCGGCGGCCAATGCGTAGTTTCCGCCAGATCCGATTGCAGCAATATCATTTTCAGGTTCCAGCACATCGCCCGCACCTGTTATAATGAACAAATCAGCACCATCCGTGACGATTAGCATGGCTTCCAGATTGCGCAGGTATTTATCCATGCGCCAATCTTTAGCCAGCTCGACCGAAGCTTTGGCCAATTGGCCGGGCGTTGCTTCCAGTTTGGACTCCAAACGCTCAAGTAGCGTGAATGCGTCAGCCGTCGACCCGGCAAAGCCGCAAACAACATCGTGCCCGCCCGGTGAGATGCGCCGAACCTTGCGCGCGGTTCCCTTGATAACGGTCTGGCCAAGACTAACCTGCCCGTCGCCAGCAACCACAACCTTGTTGCCTTTTTTGACGCCAATTATGGTTGTCCCGTGCCAGCCGGGGAATTTTGCTGTATCGGACATTGCTCACCTCGTTTTCTATTGGTTTTATATACGGGTTTCGTTTGGCCGATACAATAAGCGCAATGTTTTGATTGACGAATATAATAATACGTGTATGTACACTTTATGAACTTTGATGATCCGATAAATTGTCTTACATACAATGCCCAACGTATCGCAAGATCGATGGGTAGACAGATGGAAAGTGCCCTAAGGCCCGTTGGGTTGACCAATCAGCAATTCTCTACACTGACAATTTTGAGGCACTACAAAACAATGTCGACCTTGGATCTGGCAGATAAAATGGGTGTAGAACGCACAACAATGACACGCAACATCGATCAAATGCATCGGAAAAACTGGCTGGAACCGGCAATCGTAGAAGATAAAAGGGTTCGGGCATTTCAGCTAACAGAAGCGGGACTTAAGCTGCAATCAGAAGCTTTACCGCTTTGGCAGGAGCAGCAGGCAAAATTCTTGAACTCTGTAGGCAACAACACCGCAAGGGAATTAGTGGCGCTTGCAAATAAAGGCTAATTTTAAATCACAATATGTGTATATACACGAAAGGAAAAACAATGACAACGCATACAACCAACATAGATCCAAAGGAAAAAGGCCCATTTAGATCACCAATCTTTCTGGGCATAACGCTAACCTGGTTTATTCTTGTAATAAGCCTTTCTTTAAGCGGATATTTTGTAACACCAGACGGTGTTCTGCCAATTAAAATGCCGGTCTTTTTTATGATCCCGCCCATCGTTTTCGTAATGGCGCTATATACATCCCGTAGCGTTGCGCACTGGGCAGATCGGGTAGACGTAACAACGGCTACGTCGTTACAAAGCTGGCGTGTTATGGGGTTTACGTTTCTTATTCTCTGGTCATTGGGTGAACTGCCATTGGTATTTGCGCTACTATCTGGCTTTGGCGATGTTGCCACCGGTATTTACGCAACATTTGCGACTGTAAAAATTAGCCAACGCCAAGCGAAGTGGCGGGTATATGCGCGGCGGGTTGTTTATCTGGGATCGATTGATTTCGCCGTTGCAGTGGTAACGGGTCTTTTGTCTGCCGCAGGTTATTTGAAGGTATATGAGGATGAGATCCCTGCCCATCTTATGACAGCCTATCCGATGGTGATGTTTCCGGTCTTTATCGTACCCGCATTTATAATATTGCACATTCTTGCATGGCGCGGCATCAACAGGGCATAAAAAAGCGCCGCAGTTAAGCTGCGGCGCTTTTAAAAATAATACAGTAACGCGACTTAATCCAGGTTGCGTTCAATTTCTTCAGTTGTGAAAATTTCAATCACATCACCTTCGCGAATGTCTTCGTAATTTTCAAACGCCATGCCGCATTCCTGACCTGCATGTGCTTCTTTAACTTCGTCTTTGAAGCGTTTAAGCGTTTTCAGCTTACCTTCGTGAATGACGATATTGTCGCGCAGCAAGCGAACGCCTGCATCGCGGCGTGCGACACCTTCAGTGACTTCACAACCGGCGATTTTACCGGAGCCGGTAATTTTGAAAACTTCCTTAATGGTTGCATAGCCAATGAATGTTTCCTTGATCTCGGCTGACAACAAACCAGAGGCCGCTGCTTTGATATCGTCCATCAGGTTGTAGATGATAGAGTAATACCGGATTTCAACGCCTTTTTGGTTGGCGCTGTTACGCGCAGGCGCATTTGCCCGAACATTAAAGCCAATGATCGGTGCGCCGGAAGCTTCGGCCAAAGTAACATCCGACTCGGTGATAGCACCAACGCCTGCATGCAGGACGCGAACGCGGACTTCGTCGTTACCGACTTTTTCCATTGCCTGCACAATTGCTTCTGCTGATCCCTGAACGTCTGCTTTTACAACAATCGGCAATTCAGAAACAGTTTCATCGGCTTTGGCTTTTGCCAGCAATTGGTCAAGCGTTGTGCCTGCACCAACTGCAGCTTTGTTGTCTTTGCCTAACTGAATGCGGTAGTCGGCAATTTCGCGGGCCTCTGCCTCGGAGGTAACAACGTTCAGAACGTCGCCGGCTTCCGGTGTGCCATGCAAACCAAGTACTTCGACAGGAACAGATGGGCCCGCTTCTTTTACCTGTACGCCTTTATCATTGATAAGTGCGCGCACGCGGCCCCACTGCTCGCCAACAACAAAAATGTCCTTATGGCGAAGCGTACCGGCCTCGATCAAAACAGTGGCAACTGGGCCGCGTCCTGTATCAAGCTTGGCCTCAATAACGGCACCTTGTGCTGGACGGTCTGGATTGGCTTTCAGCTCCAACAGTTCGGCTTGCAGCGCTATGGCTTCCAGCAATTTATCAAGACCCATGCCGGTAAGTGCGGAAATCTCCACATCTTGGACTTCGCCCGACATCTCTTCTACGATTACTTCGTGACGTAGCAATTCAGTGCGTACGCGCGAAGGATCTGCACCGTCTACATCCATTTTATTAATGGCGACGATAAG
>SWCD01020181.1_pt1 | contig 19937 bp, 16 predicted proteins | sample 4693011 | NCBI WGS metagenome assembly SWCD01 (sample SAMN10267278, study PRJNA491770) | bioreactor metagenome | isolation source: DHS bioreactor inoculated with marine | place: Japan: Omine Ridge, Nankai Trough | reverse complement strand
TACATTTGAAAAATTGGATACCTTCAAATACAATAAAAGCAAGGAAGGCTGGGGCTTGTGCAACGATGGTAAAAAATTGTTCAAAAGCGATGGCAGTGAATTTATCTGGATTCTTAATCCTGATACCCTGGTCGAGGAAGACTATATTGAAACGGTGACAAATTCCTCAATTTTTAATCGGGCCAATGAATTGGAATACGTAGATGGAAAAATCTATGCCAATGTATATCAAAAAGAAAGTATGATGATCATTGATGCGCAAAGCGGAGACATCGAGGGTGTAATTAATTTTGGAGGTTTGAAGGAAAAGGTAACCAAACACGAGAAATTGGATGTTTTAAACGGAGTTGCCTACAATCCATCCAGAAAAACCTTCTTCGTGACAGGCAAAAATTGGGACAAGCTATTCGAGGTCAATATCTACAAAAAAAAATAAGATCTACACGATATTCCTTTCACCATGACCTTTAAAAGAACGCTGACCGTGCAAGAGGATGATCTGGATGACCTGGATCACGTAAACAATGTGCGATATGTGCAGTGGATTCAGGACATTTCTAAAGAGCATTGGAAAACTTTGGCGCCAGCGCAGATGCAAAAGGGAATTGTTTGGATGGTTTTAAACCACAACATTACCTATAGGGCCGCTGCCCAGCTGGGAGACGTTCTAAGAATAGAAACACATATTGCCGATTCGCACGGGGCCACCTCCCACCGGATTGTGGAAATGTTCAATGACAAGACAGATCAACTTTTGGTCCATGCGGTGACCAAATGGTGCCTGATAAATTCCGAGACCCAAAAACCGATGAGAATTTCGGCCGAAATTAAAAAGGTTTTCGAGAAAGGAAGGTCGAATAATTGAGGAAATCCCTACTATTGAAAGTATTTTCCTATATATTGTTCATTTACAGCCAATTGTAGACAAAAACCATACTTTTTCTATGGTTAATCTACAATCCTTTCCCATTTAGGATCACTAATTTGTACCCAAATATCCCAATCATGGAGTACAACTATCTAATTATTGATTCCGATGCTGCTACGAATCTTCAATTACAGCATTTGATGGAGGATTTTGAAGAATTCTACTGTGCCGGAGTGGCCAGCGACACGACGGACGGAATAAATTCGATACTTAAATTCTCTCCGGATGTAGTCTTTATCAATCTAAACGACAAAGCGGGAAAGTATTTTCAAATGGTAGCCGAGTTGTACCAATATATTCAGGATATCCCTATCATCATCGGTATTTCCAAAAGCAAACAATTTGCCTACGAGGCCATAAAGAATAATTTTTTCGACTATTGGCTGCTGCCTTTCAATGAGTTCGACATGCGTAAGACCTTGCTGAAATTGAAGAAAGTAATGCCAAATGAAAATACCTCCCAAACCCTTTGCCTTAAATCCTATAAGGATTTTCAGTATTTGGAAACCGATAGTATTCTCTATTTAAAAGCTGATAATAATGCGACCGACTTTATAATGAAGGATGGTACTACAGTAAGTGCATTTAAGACCTTGAAAACCTTTGAGGAAAAATTGCCAAAGAATTTTGTGCGAATCCATCAAAGCTATATCATAAATATAAATTACGTATCCCGAATCAACTTTGGCAAATCTGTCTGTGCCCTAAAAAACGGCAGGGAACAATTACCATTCTCCAAAACTTACCGCGAAAACGTAGACGGTTTAAAGAAAATACTGTCCAAAAACACCATTTCCACCCTGAATTAACAGAATACTAACAAAATCGGTATCGTTACTCACAGAAGCCGTCCATTCACCGAAAATAGGTCTTGGAATCCTGCTTCATTTCATCTTTTAAGTAGTTTAGTTCCATCATAAACAAGTAATTAACCTATTTAAACTCTCAAACAAGATGAAAAAAGTAGCAAGTATTTTGGCAATTATGGCATTGACTTTAGGAATGTTCTCCTGTGAACCGGAAAACACCGCCCAGGAAACCGACGCCTTATATGGAACAGTAAACAACAACACATCCCCTACCCTTGCAACAGATAAAGAGGAAGTTAGACCTGATAATAGGGGATAAAGTGTACTTTACAAATATTTTCAAGGCCTTAAATAGTTTATTTAAGGCTTTTTTTTATCTTGTAGGATTGATATTGTTATGGTATATCTCAAGAAGATCCTTTTATCAAGAACTGTTGTATATATTCTCTTCACGCTGTGTATATGGAGTTGCAATCCCTATTTAAAAGAAAATAAACAAGATGCTGGAACACCTATTTTAGATAGCATTTATATTTGGGTCGAGAAGGGTAAAAATAATCACCTATCGAAAGCCGAACGGGAAAAACAGCTCAGCAAAGCGTACGTTTCGTCTCAAACTTTATCAAATGATTCCCTAAAGACACGCTACTTATCGGAAATTTCCTTAGGATATTTGTTGTTAAAAGACTCCATAAATTTTCGGAGGGCCAATCGCAATGCTCTAAGACTGGCGTTAAGATCATCTGATTCTATTAATCTAGCGGCCAACCACTGGGACTTGGCCTCCTTTTTCAAGACCCATGCCATTGAGGACAGCGCATACTATCATTATTCCAAGGCCCAAAAAATATACAGTGCTCTAAACAACCAATTCAATTCGGGACGAATGCTATACAATATGGCACTTGTACAGTCCGACATCAAGGACTATACGGGGAGCGAGATTTCTACCATCAAGGCCATAGAGCTGTTAAAGCCCTTCAATAAATACGAACAACTGTACAATTGTTACAACAATCTAGGGGTTCTCTCCAATGCCCTGGAAGAATATGACCGGGCACTTACTTACCACCAGGAGGCCTTGATCTATTTAAAAAAAATCAATGAAGAAAACGACCTTGAGCAGGTAACCGAAAACAATATTGGGGTGGTATATGAAGGGCTCGGACAGCACAAATTGGCCATTGCCCAATTCAGGAAGATTTTAAGGAGTAAGGATTTAAGGGAAACCAATGCCAAATTCTATGCGAAGGTTTTGGATAACTTGGCCTATAACCGATACAAATTGGGAGATACGGTCCAGGTGGAAAAACAGCTAAAGACCGCCCTAAGAATCAGGGACAGCATAAATGACCTATCTGGCCTGGCGGTTAGCCACTACAATCTGGCAGAATATTTTCTCTTCCAAAAGGATACCGTCACGGCAATACAACATGCGAAAGAGGCCAAAAGATTTTCAGAGGAAAGCAGCAATAACAAGCGGCTGTTAAAGACTTTGGAGCTTTTACCCAGAGTGGATCCAAAAAATGCGGTAGTTTATACGCAAGAATATATGTCGTTGAACGACAGTCTTCTCCGGGAAGAGCGTCAGATACGTAATAAATTTGAGCGTATACGTTTTGAGACGGACGAAGTCATAGAAAAAAACCAACTCTTAGCGAGGCAAAAACAGTTGCTATTAGGCATCGCCTTGGGGATATTCCTACTGGGGGCGGCCATACTTGTCATAATTTCACAGCGTATCAAGAACCAAAGGCTCAAATTTAAACAGCAACAACAAGAAACAGATCGGGAAATCTTTAATCTTATGCTGGCCCAATCGGGAAAACTGGAAGAAGGCAAACAGTTGGAACAGAAAAGGGTTTCGCAGGAATTACACGATGGAATTTTAGGGCAAATGTTGGGTATTCGTTTGGTTCTCTCGGGGCTTAACAACAAAACGGATGAGAAGGCAATCGTTCAACGCCGGGAACTTATTAAAAAACTACAGGATGTGGAAGAGGAAGTCCGGACAATTTCCCATGAACTTAACGATGCTTCCTATGAAAAAATCCATAACTTTATTCATTCGATTCAAGATTTGATAACCTCCTTTGAGGATTCTACCGGAATTAAATGTCACTTCGACTACGATTCACTAACGGATTGGGACCAGTTAAATGGCGAGCTGAAAATAAACATTTATAGAATCGTACAGGAGAGTTTGCAAAACGGCGTCAAACATGCCCAATGTAAAAATTTATCGATTAATTTTTATAAGTCCGACAGCAACCTCCAAATAACGATAGAGGATGATGGAAAAGGGTTCGATGTAAAAAAAGGCAAGTCGGGAATCGGTCTTAAGAATATAGATTCCAGGACCAAAAAAATGGGGGGAAATTGGAACATTAAAAGTAAAATTGGTATTGGAACCAACATAACCGTACAATTCCCAGTCCAAAACAAACCAATGAAAGCAGGCCATCAACCTGAGTCCCAAGTGATGGGATAGCAAATTTGGCAATTACAAATGAGTAGAGCTTTAAACATATTGGCTATAGATGATCACGAAATGACTATGATCGGCTACAAGTATATCTTGGAAGGTATAGATTTCGAGGAGTACAAAGTCCATTTGGATACCGCAAATACCTTTGAACTCGGAAAAGCAAAGATCGAAGCTTCCTCCAAATCTTTTGCCTACGATATAATATTGCTCGATGTTCAGCTCACCGCATTCGGTGAAGGCGTGCCACATACTGGCGAAGAGTTGGGTATCTTGGCAAGAAAGGTAGTGCCGGAGTCCAAAATTGTTTTTATGTCCTCATTCAGTGATAGTTACAGGATAAATAGCATTCTTAAAACCGTAAATCCAGAGGGATATATGGTTAAGACAGAAATTGATGACAGATCCTTGGAGGCCATGGTAAACATTGTCATGACCTCACCTCCCTTCTATACGCAAAAAGCTTTGGTAGCCATTCGTAAAAAAATGTCCAATGACATAACCTTGGACGAAAATGATAAAAAAATCCTGTATCACCTGTCCATCGGCACCAAGACAAAAAATATGATCGAGCACATATCGCTTTCCCTCCCGGGAATAGAAAATCGCAAAAGACAGCTCAAGGTAATTTTTGGTGTCGAAAAACAAAACGATCAGGCATTGATTACAGAAGCGCGTAACCGTGGATTTATTTAACCGATTTTTGTCCTAAAGAGTCGATATTTGTGTTGCGCTCGTTTTGAAAACAACATTTATTCCAGTAAAATCCCATATTTTTCAATTCTTCACAAATCTTGTTCTAGGGATTGCTGGACGTAAGCTTGATCAACTATAAATTGATAGTCTCTGGTCCAATTTCTATTTACTACCCACTATTCCTTGGAATTCGGAAGAAATAAAAACCTTAGTTTTTCTAAGGTTTTTATATAGTCCAAGATTATGCAATCCCAATACATTTGCAATAGACCATAATCTTAACCACGGAAATCTATGGAGTTGAACTACGACGATTTTAATTACAATTCACAGATAAGAACGGATTTATACTCCCAAATCAATGGATTGGACGCTTTTAGAAAGGTTTTGGAAAGGGATTTCTTTTCAACCGTTAGTATCTCCGCCCCTTGCTGTTCACAGGACGGCACCTCCGGCAAATTGGTTGTAGAAATGTACTGCAATCTAGGATTAACCGAGGTACTATCCCATTTCAATAAGGGAAATTGGGGTGCGACTTATGAAAAACAAGGTGGAATCTCTCCACTTCTAGCCTCCTTCCACCAATTAAGGGACCAGAATACATTGGATGTTGAAATTGACGAATTAACACTTTTCCTTAAGGACACTACCATAATAATAAATACCATCGGCCCGTGTAGCATTCCGTTACATTGGGATGCCATAATTACGGAAATGGGGAGTCATTTTATACATTTTACCAAAGGTTTAACCGAAATGCCCTTTGAAATTTACCTTCCTGTTTTTATGGGAACTACCACCGAAAACATACCTACTTTGCTGGACATAAATACTGAAAATTATGATCAAAACGATTACTTTAAGTACTGGGGCCTCTATTTTGAATCCCAAGAGGATGCCGTAATCTACGATTTGGAAAGAAAATCTATAATTGAAGGGGATTTGTTCATGTTAAACCGATAATGACCATTTCCTAAATTTTATTCGTTCAGTTTAAATTATTTGAGTATCGGATTCTTTACGCATTTTCAATTTTATGGCACCGGGGTTATTTGGACAAACGTCCAAAATACAAAGCACCTAGCAGATTTCCGTTAAAAGAATTTCTGAATGTATAATGCGTTGAACATGTGAATTCCCTCCCCTTGGGTGAGGGTTAGGGAGGGGTGATCGGAGAAGTGAAATGAAATTCAAGATCTCCCAAAAAAAATCGATCCTAGCCCCAACTTAGGAGGGAGCCAAATCCGATTGTACCAGAAACTTGTCCGGCACCATAATCTTGACATAAATATATTATGATGTTGTTAATCAACATATTAGAAAATATTTGATGATTCAAGATTAACTCTTTATGTAAGAAATCCGACAGTCCAATTAAATTAGTTCATTAAAAAAGCCCAAACAATTTAAATTGTTTGGGCTTTTTATGTTTTAAGTATCGTATTTAACCCTGAAATAAGGGGCGGTCCTTCATCATACCGTTCACCCTTTCTTTAACGCTATCCAAAACGGATTCATCCTCCGGATGGGTGAGCACCTCGTCTATAAGATCCACAATGGTTGCCATTTGGTCTTCCTTGATTCCACGCGTAGTAATGGCGGCAGTACCAAAACGGATACCAGAAGTCACAAAAGGGGATTTATCATCAAAAGGCACCATATTTTTATTGGCGGTAATATCGGCCTTGACCAACGCAGCCTCGGCATCCTTTCCTGTAATATTTTTGTTCCTAAGATCGATAAGCATCATATGATTGTCCGTTCCTCCGGAAATAATCTTATATCCCTTGCTTACAAAGGCAGCGGCCATGGTTGCCGCATTCTTTTTCACTTGTAGCATATAATGTAAAAAATCATCGGACAATGCCTCTCCAAAAGCTATTGCCTTTGCGGCAATAATGTGTTCCAAAGGCCCACCTTGGTTACCAGGGAATACTGCCAAGTCTATCAAGGCGGACATCTTACGAAGGCTTCCGTTCTTTAAGGTTATACCGAAAGGATTGTCAAAATCCTCACCCATCAAAATCAATCCACCACGTGGCCCCCTTAGGGTCTTATGGGTAGTGGTGGTAACGATATGGCAATGTGGAATAGGATCATTCAAAATTCCCTTTGCTATGAGTCCGGCAGGATGGGCAATATCCGCCATTAAAATGGCCCCAACGCTATCGGCAATTTCCCTAAAGCGTTTAAAATCCATATCCCTCGAATAAGCGGAGGCCCCTGCAATAATCAATTTTGGCTTTTCCCTTTTGGCTATTTCCTGAATCCTATCATAGTTTAGAACTCCGGTCTCCTCGTCTACCCCATAAAAAACAGGATTGTATAGGCGTCCAGAAAAATTAACCGGAGAGCCATGGGTCAAATGGCCTCCATGGGACAGGTCAAATCCTAAAATGGTATCCCCCGGTTGAAGGCATGCATGATATACGGAAGCATTGGCCTGTGATCCGGAATGGGGCTGAACATTGGCATATGCGGCTCCAAATAGCTCCTTGGCCCTATCGATCGCAATCTGTTCTACTTCATCGACTACTTCGCATCCTCCGTAGTATCGTTTACCAGGATATCCTTCCGCATATTTATTGGTAAGAACGGATCCAGCTGCCTCCATAACCTGGGGGCTCACAAAATTTTCAGAGGCAATTAGCTCTATTCCATACGTCTGGCGTTCTTTTTCCGCTGCTATCAGTTCAAATATTTGATTATCGCGTTGCATATAAAATTTATTCTGTTAAATGAGCGGTAAAAATACAAATTGCCAATCGTTAATTGGAAGAAAACAATATATTTGATAGAGAATTTATCAAATATAAATTAACAATTGTACTATGCCCATAAAAACAAACGACCCAGATAGAAAAAGTTGGCTCCCTGTTTCACCCACCTCGGATTTCCCCATTCAGAACATACCTTTCGGCGTATTTTTGACAAGGGACGATATCATTACCATTGGAACGAGAATCGGGGACCACGCCATTGATCTTGGGGCGCTGCACCAATTGGGGTACTTTAATGGAATACCACTTACCGACGATATTTTCTTGCAGGATACACTCAACGATTTTATTTCTGATGGAAAAAAAACATGGCGCCTGGTACGGGACAGAATTAGCAAATTATTTGAAAAAAGCAATCCTGAACTTAGGGATAATGAGGAGCACAAGAAAATTGTACTGTTTACCATGGACGAAATAGAAATGCAATTACCGGTACAGATCGGGGATTATACGGACTTCTATTCCAGTAAGGAACACGCTACGAATGTAGGAAAGATGTTCAGGGACCCCGAGCACGCACTCCTGCCCAACTGGCTACACTTACCGGTAGGATATCATGGTAGAAGCTCTTCCATTGTTCCCAGTGGTACGCCGATTCGCAGACCCATGGGGCAAATTTTGCCCAAGGGAAATGACCTGCCCAAATTTGCACCCTCCAATATGGTAGATTTTGAGTTGGAGATGGCATTTATTACGACGGATGTAAACGCACTTGGGGAACCGGTTTCTGTGGACGAAGCCGAAGACTACATATTTGGGATGGTTTTGTTCAATGACTGGAGTGCCAGGGACATTCAAAAATGGGAATACGTACCGTTGGGTCCTTTTCTCGCAAAAAATTTCGCCTCTTCCATGTCGCCCTGGATCGTGACCTTGGATGCCTTGGAGCCTTTTAGGATTGAAAGCCCCAAGCAGAACCCCAAACCCCTACCCTACTTGCAACAAACAGGGAGAAAGGGTTTTGATATAAACCTTGAAGTCGATATCACACCGGAAAACGGCATACCTACAACCGTTACCCGTTCCAATTTCAAATATATGTATTGGACCATGGCACAGCAATTGGCCCACCATACGGTCAATGGATGTAAGGTAAATAGCGGGGATCTGATGGGTAGCGGCACTATCTCCGGCCCAACGCCAGATTCTTACGGCTCCATGCTGGAACTTGCTTGGCAAGGCACCAAACCCTTGCAATTAGAAGATGGCTCCACCAGAAAGGCAATTGAGGACTATGATACCGTAACCCTTAGGGGATACTGTGTAAAAAATGGATTGCGAATAGGTTTCGGGGAAGTTTCCAACAAATTACTTCCGGTGTTCCAATCAAAAAAGAAATAATAGGCTTCCCGTGCATAACTGCATTACGCCAAACTTAAAAAAGGCCTTTGCTCAATCAACTTAGGCTAAAAACTTGGTAAGCCTTGATTTTGAGCTTTCTAGCATGGACATCGAACTATATACCGATTCCAATTAAAAATTGAATTTTAATATTTGATAATACTAAGCTAAATCTCCTTTTGTAAATCCAATTGCACAATGTCCCCATGCGAGGCATGGCCAACCACAGATCCGTTTTTAACTATTAAAAGTTGGGGGGATTCATGCACGATATTAAATTTATTGGCCACTTCATTAGATACCTGTCTATAACTTTTCAAGTCCAAGAAATATAGATCCAATTGTTCGTCGGGGATTTTATATTGGGAAGTAAACTGATTTAAAGCCATCCTACTGATGCCACAAGTGGTTGAATGTTTGAAGATGACCTGTGGCTTATCAAAAGATTTTTTATCAATATCTTCCAGTTGTTCCACGGTTAGCAACGGAATCCAAGGTAGCGGTTTGGCTTCCTTTTTTTCTGAGTTATTATTTGATCCAAACAGATTATTAAACAATCCCATTTTTAGTAATTTTAGGTTGCGCTTTAGATATCGCTATAAATATATCCATCTTTTGTCGGTTATATATCAAAATCTTACATACTGTCAAATTGACATTAAATTGATAACAAAATAATGACATATTGTCTATTTTTCGATTTGGTAAGGTTCTTGAAAAACGCATGCAAAAGTAAGCTATAACAAACTAAAAGAAAGATAATGAACTTGAATAATTTTACAATAAAATCCCAAGAGGCCATACAGCATGCGCAACAGCTCGCGCAGGCAATGGGGCATCAACAGATTGAGAACGAACATATCTTTAAGGCCATTTCCGAGGTCGATGAGAATGTATTGCCCTTTATTCTTAAGAAGCTCAATGTAAACATCTCATTGCTAAACCAAATATTGGACAAGGAACTGGAAAGCTTTCCCAAAGTATCTGGTGGGGAGATCATGTTTTCCAGGGAAGCCGGAAAATCATTAACGGAAGCGGAGATCTTCGCCAAAAAAATGGAAGATGAGTACGTTTCCATTGAACACTTACTTTTGGCAATATTTAAGTCGAAGAGCAAAATTGCCCAAATCCTAAAAGACCAAGGAGTAACCGAAAAAGACTTACAAGCGGCAATCCAAGAATTGCGAAAGGGAGGCAAAGTAACTTCCCAGAGCGCTGAAGACACCTACAACTCCTTGAACAAATATGCCAAAAACCTAAACCAATTGGCCGACAGCGGTAAATTAGACCCCGTTATTGGCCGGGATGAGGAAATCCGTAGGGTGCTCCAGATCCTATCCAGAAGGACAAAGAACAACCCTATGTTGGTCGGCGAGCCCGGGGTGGGTAAAACCGCTATCGCCGAGGGTTTGGCACACCGGATCGTGCAGGGGGACATCCCCGAAAACTTAAAGAACAAAGTTCTTTATTCGTTAGACATGGGAGCTCTAATCGCCGGGGCCAAATACAAGGGGGAGTTTGAGGAACGGTTAAAATCGGTCATCAAAGAAGTCATTTCTTCCGACGGAAATATCATTCTCTTCATTGATGAGATACATACCCTTGTAGGTGCCGGGGGCGGACAAGGTGCCATGGATGCCGCGAATATTCTTAAGCCCGCTTTGGCAAGGGGCGAATTGCGTGCGATCGGTGCCACAACGCTGGACGAATACCAAAAATACTTTGAAAAGGACAAGGCATTGGAACGCCGTTTCCAAAAAGTGGTCGTGGACGAACCCGATACGGAGAGTGCCATTTCGATTCTGCGTGGAATTAAGGAAAAATATGAGGCCCACCACAAGGTACGGATCAAGGATGAGGCCGTCATTGCCGCCGTAGAGTTATCCCAACGTTATATCACCAATAGGTTTTTACCGGACAAGGCGATAGACCTTATGGACGAAGCCGCCGCCAAGCTGCGTATGGAAATTAATTCCAAACCCGAGGAACTGGATGTATTGGATCGTAAAATTATGCAGTTGGAAATCGAGATCGAGGCAATAAAAAGGGAGAACGATACCACCAAGTTGAAGTCGCTAAACGCTGATCTCGCCAATTTTAAGGAAGAGCGGAATGAAATTTTTGCTAAATGGGAAAGTGAAAAAATCGTGGTGGACGATATTCAAAAAACCAAACAGGATATTGAAAACTATAAATTGGAAGCCGAACGCGCTGAGCGAAACGGCGATTATGGACAAGTTGCGGAATTGCGCTATGGCAAAATAAAGGAGGCCCAAGAAAAGCTGGACAAGCTGCAAGAGGAGTTGGACGCCCAGCAAAAGGCAGGCACCCTGATAAAGGAAGAAGTCACCAATGAGGACATCGCAGAAATTGTAGCCAAATGGACGGGCATACCCGTATCCAAAATGCTACAGAGCGAGCGGGAAAAGTTATTGAGTTTGGAAGATGAACTGCACAAACGGGTCATTGGCCAAGAAGAGGCAATACAAGCCGTTTCCGATTCCATTCGCAGAAGCAGGGCCGGTTTACAAGACTCAAAACGCCCCATAGGATCCTTCCTCTTTCTGGGACCCACAGGTGTCGGTAAAACCGAATTGGCCAAGACCCTGGCCACCTATCTTTTCAACGATGAAAATGCGATGACCCGTATAGATATGAGCGAATACCAAGAAAGGCACTCCGTAAGCCGATTGCTAGGTGCGCCTCCAGGGTACGTAGGGTATGATGAAGGTGGGCAACTGACGGAAGCGGTAAGGCGCAGGCCTTATTCAGTGGTCTTGTTGGATGAAATTGAAAAAGCACATCCGGACACCTTTAATGTTTTGTTGCAAGTACTGGATGAAGGCCGGTTGACCGACAATAAAGGTAGGGTAGCCGACTTTAAAAACACGATCATCATCATGACCAGTAACATGGGGAGCAATATTATTCAGGAAAAATTCGAAAACAATAAAGATATCTTCAGTGCTACGGAGGCCGCGAGAGTAGAAGTCCTAGGGCTGCTGCGAAAAACAATTCGGCCAGAATTCCTGAATCGTATAGATGATATCATCGTATTTACGCCGCTGGATAAGGAAAACATAAGGCAAATCGTGCGTTTGCAATTGGTTCAACTCCAAAAAATGTTGGATAAACAACAGATTACCATTGATGCCACCGATGAAGCTGTTAGTTACCTTACAGAACGGGGGTACGACCCACAGTATGGGGCCAGGCCCGTTAAAAGAACGATTCAGAAGGAGGTTCTCAACAAACTTTCCAAGGAACTATTGGCTGGCACTATAAAGACGGACAATATAATTCTAATCGATTCTTTTGATGACGAACTTGTATTTAGGAACCAAAATGAACTTGTTAAGTAATTGACAGGGCATAAAAATGCAAGGGTTGCCTACTCCTTTAAGAATCGGTATTTCAAGAATACAAAAGCCCTGAAGTCAATTTCAGGGCTTTTTGTTTATCTTTAGTTCAATAAATCGGAAAATGACCAGAAATCCAACAAAAACAATTACAACACCACCTATTTTATACTAAAACTTTGTAATGGCACCAATTTTTTAGCGGGCATAAAATTGTATATTTGCCACGCTTAAAACAAACAATATATACAAATGCCAAAAATCATCTATACCAAGACCGACGAAGCTCCGGCTTTGGCAACCCAATCATTTCTCCCAATTGTTAAGGCTTTCACCAAATCTTCCGGAATTCGTATCGAAACCAAGGATATCTCGCTTGCGGGTCGAATTATTGCCACCTTTCCGGATTATTTGGAAGAATCCCAAAGAATTTCCGATGATTTGGCAGAATTGGGGAAACTTGCGACTACACCAGAAGCCAATATTATAAAATTGCCCAACATTAGTGCATCCATCCCACAATTGAAAGAGGCAATAAATGAAATTCAAAAGAAAGGATACGCACTTCCCAACTATCCCGACGAACCCAATGGCGATAAGGAGAAGGATATTAAATCCCGTTATGATAAAATCAAGGGGAGCGCAGTAAACCCAGTGCTTCGTGAAGGCAACTCGGACAGAAGGGCTCCCAAAGCAGTAAAAAATTACGCAAAGAAAAACCCGCATTCCATGGGGGTCTGGAGTGCTGACTCCAAATCGCATGTAGCTACAATGGACCAAGGTGATTTTCAGTCCAATGAAAAATCCTTGACCATGCCCGAAAATACGAGCGTACAGGTACAATTGATCGAGGAAGATGGCAGCACATCAATTTTGAAGGAAAACATTGGATTGCTTTCCGGGGAGATAATAGATGCCACAATAATGAGCAAAAAGGCCCTCTTGGCCTTCCTTAAGGAACAGATTGCAGATGCCAAGAAATTGGGGGTCCTCTTTTCGATACATATGAAGGCTACCATGATGAAGGTATCCGATCCCATTATTTTTGGCTATGCCGTACAAACATTTTTTGAAGATGTTTTTAATAAATATGGCAATGATTTTCAAAAAATTGGAATCAATGCCAATGATGGTTTGGAAAATTTGCTAAAGGGAATAAAGGAGCTCCCCGAAGACAAAAGAAGGCAAATTGAAAAAGACATCCAGGCCGACATAGCAAATGGACCAGATTTGGCCATGGTAAATTCCGATAAGGGCATTACAAATCTACATGTACCCAGCGATGTTATCGTGGATGCATCCATGCCGGCCATGATTAGAAATTCGGGTAAAATGTGGAATGCCGAAGGTAAGGCCCAGGACACAAAAGCAGTAATTCCCGACAGTAGCTATGCCGGTATTTACCAAGCTACCATCGATTTTTGCAAGAAACATGGAGCTTTTGATCCCCGTACTATGGGAACAGTTCCCAATGTAGGACTTATGGCTCAAAAAGCGGAGGAATACGGATCTCATGACAAAACGTTCGAAATCACTTCAAACGGAACGGTAAAAGTAATCGATCTAAAATCCGGTAAAACCCTACTTGAGCATCAAGTGGAAAAGGGCGATATCTGGAGGATGTGCCAAGTAAAGGATGCTCCGATTCAGGATTGGATCAAACTGGCGGTTTCAAGGGCAAGGGCCACTAACATTCCTACCGTATTTTGGCTAGATAAAAATAGGGCCCATGATGCGGAGTTAATCAAAAAAGTAAACGAATATTTGCCCAACCACGATACTTCCGGATTGGACATCCGTATTCTATCCCCTTTAGAGGCAACTTATTTTACCCTTGAAAGGTTAAGGGAAGGAAAAGACACTATTTCGGTTACAGGAAATGTGCTTAGGGACTATTTAACCGACCTATTTCCTATTTTGGAGGTAGGTACAAGCGCCAAAATGCTCTCTATTGTACCTTTAATGAATGGTGGAGGACTTTTTGAAACCGGAGCTGGGGGATCGGCACCCAAACATGTGCAACAATTTTTGGAAGAAGGACACCTTCGTTGGGATTCCCTTGGGGAATTTTTGGCTCTAGGCGTTTCTTTGGAACATTATGGAGAAAAGAACAATAGTCCCCAAGCCTTGATTTTGGCGGAGACTTTGGACAGCGCCACCGAAAAATTTCTGGACAACGACAAATCCCCATCCAGAAAAGTGGGCGAACTAGATAATCGTGGTAGCCATTTTTATTTGGCGTTATACTGGGCGCAGGCTTTAGCTGCCCAGGATAAAAATCGTGAGCTTAAGTCCATCTTTTCCAAAGTGGCGGGGGAATTGACCAAAAACGAAACCAAGATAATCACCGAATTAAATGCCGCACAAGGCAGTCCACAGGATATCGGTGGGTATTACAAGCCCGATGATCCAAAGACTTCAAAAGCCATGAGGCCAAGTAACACTTTCAATTCAATTTTGGAACAACTACAATAGATTCAAGAATCAACTTATCCCACAAAGATCTTTTCCTACCCTGGAGAAGATCTTTTTTTACTTTAGTAAGTTGGATTGCCAAGGTTTATTTTAATTCTAACTATTTTTAGGCAAAATAATTCTTAATGAAGGGATACCTCAAAATTTTGATACTGGGCCTTTCCCTCTCCTCCCTGACCATTTGTGCACAGCAAAAATACACGCTTAGCGGCGTGGTTTCGGAAGCATCCAGCAACGAAAGTTTAATTGGGGTAACGGTAGTCGTTCCAAGTTTGCAAACGGGTGCAACTACAAATGTATATGGATTTTATTCCATAACCCTGCCCGAAGGTCAATATGAAATTATAGTTAGCTACCTCGGATTTAAAAAAATAAGTCGAAAAGTTGACCTGACCGAGGATCGGAAAGTTAACTTTAAATTAGAGGAACAGGCAGAAACGCTGGACGAGGTTATCCTTACAGATATAGAGAGACCCACGGTGCGAAACCCGCAAATGAGCGTCAACACCCTTACTTCCGCTACCATAAAAAAAATTCCGGTGGTGCTGGGAGAAGCAGATGTCATAAAGTCCATATTGCTCTTGCCAGGGGTTACCAGCGCTGGGGAAGGGGCCTCGGGTTTCAATGTACGGGGAGGTGCCGTAGATCAAAACTTAATATTACTGGATGAGGCCACGATATTCAACTCTTCGCATCTTTTTGGTTTTTTTTCAGTATTTAATCCGGATGCCATTAAGGATGTAAAGCTTTACAAAGGAGGTATACCCGCCAAATATGGGGGGCGGCTTTCTTCGGTACTGGATATATATCAAAAAGAAGGCAATAGCAAAAAATTTGGAATGACAGGGGGGATTGGGGCGGTTGCCAGTAGATTGCTGGTGGAAGGACCAATAAAAAGAGACAAAGGAGCTTTTTTGATAGGCGGAAGGGCTTCATACGCCCATCTTTTTCTTCCTCTTTTCAACAATGACAACAAGGCCTATTTTTATGATCTGAATACCAAACTCAATTACCACCTTAATGGGAACAACAACGTATATGTTTCGGGATATTTTGGTAGGGATGTTTTTGGCCTTTCGGAAAGCTTTGTTAACACCTACGGCAATAGCGTAATTAATTTACGATGGAACCATTTGTTCTCGGACAGGCTCTTTAGCAACCTGTCCCTTATTTATTCCGATTATTACTACGGACTAAAATTGGATTTTGTAGGGTTCGATTGGAATTCCGGCATTCGAAATGCTAATATAAAATACGATTTCAAGTATTATATTTCCAATAATTTTCAAGTGAATTTTGGCTTGAACGAAATATATTATAAATTCAATCCAGGTGAAATTGAACCAAGTAATTCGGATTCCGGAATCGTGGCGGACAAACTAACCGATAAATTCGCCAATGAATTTGCATCCTATGTAGATATTGAACAACGGATAACATCCAACCTTAACGTTCAATATGGACTGAGAATAAGTAGTTTTATCAGGTTGGGGCAGGATGAACTCAATATCTACCAAAACGATAATCCCGTCTTGTTTAACAACACATTTCAAATCTATGAAAAGGCAACCCCGATTGGTCAGGAGACGTATAAAAGAGGTGATCGATTATCGAGCTTTTTCAATTTTGAGCCGCGGCTTTCATTGGCCTACTCCCTTGCCGATGACAACTCCATAAAGGTTAGTTATAACCGCATGGCCCAGTATTTACACCTTATATCAAACACCAGTTCCCCAACTCCATTGGACGTCTGGACGCCAAGTGGCCCTTATATTGAGCCTCAATTGCTAAATCAATATGCCCTGGGATACTTTCAGGATTTTAAGGATAACACGTTTTCTTTGGAAACAGAATTGTTTTATAAATCGATAGATAACCGAATCGATTATATCGATGGTGCAGATCTTATAGCGAACAATGCAATAGAACAGGTCATCTTGAACGGGGAAGCCAAAGCGTATGGGTTGGAAGTATTGCTTAGGAAAAACCTAGGAAAGCTTACCGGATGGATAGCCTATACCTTATCCAAATCTGAACAACGCACTCCGGGTAGAAATCCTATGGAAACTGGAATAAATGGGGGGAAGTGGTATAGCACTCCCTATGACAAAACACATGATATTTCTGTTAGTGCCAGCTATGACTTGAACAAAAAATGGAGTTTTAATAGCAACTTTATCTTTCAGACCGGACAGCCAACCAACTATCCCGTGGGCCAATTTGACCTCAAGGGCCTAGTGGTCCCTATATATGGATATCGCAATATGCAAAGGCTTCCTTCATATAATCGGTTGGATTTATCGGCTACCTTGACACCTGATAAAAATAAGGATCGAAAATGGCAGGCAGAATGGGTCTTTGGAATCTATAATGTATACAATCGGCACAATGCGGCCTCCATCAATTTTAGTCAAAATAGGGATACCGGTGTCAACGAAGCGGTACAAACCTCTATATTTGGAATTGTTCCTTCTGTAACCTATAATTTTAAGTTTTAAAGAAATGAACTGGCATAAATTTTTTCCTTTTTCAAAACTGGGTAGCTGTAGTAGCCTTTCTGCATGCCTTTTATTTATCGTTTTATTCGCGGGTTGTGAAAAGGTTGTAGATGTCGACCTCCCAACCGCCGAACCAAGATTGATTATAGACGCAACTTTCAGTACGTTTTTTGACGGAAATAAGAAAACGGTCGAGGGAGGCGTAAAACTATCCCTTTCCGCATCCTTTTATGATGAAGAATTGCCTCCCGTGAACGATGCCCGTGTTTACATGACGGATATGGCAACAGGAGAAGAAATTATTTTTACCGAGATGGAAAATTCCGGTAATTATCTTCCTCCGGTCCTTTCAAATTTTCCGATGCCAAATAAAACCTATAAACTTAATGTGATATACAAGAATGAAACATATGAAGGTACTGCTTCCCTTATTCCTTCCGTTCCTATAGACAGCCTTGTCCAAGGGGATGCAACATTGCTGAATGATGAAACAGAGATTATTGTCAGTTTTACAGATAAGGAAAATCGAAATGATTATTATTTGTTCGATCTGGATTTCAATCTATATCTCACCACCAACGACCAATTTTACCCAGGACAAAAATTTACGTTTTCTTATTTCTACGAAGATATAGAACCGGGCAAGGAAATAACGTTAAAGTTAAACGGGGTGGACGAACAGTTCTATAATTATATGAACATCGTAATCGCCCAAAGCGGACAAAATGGAGGAGGACCGTTTTCCACTCCTCCGGCCAGTGCCAGGGGAAATATGGTAAATATTGACAATCCGGACAATTACGCCTTGGGATATTTTGCGATATCCGAAGCCTACAAAATGTCGCTTACTATTGAATAGTATCCTTGTATAAAGATATATACCCGTGAGCCTTGTTATCAAATTTCTAATTTGGAAACCTGCTGGCCTTGGTATTGCTAGATCCCTAATAATCATGGAGTAATTTTCCCGAAGTAGTCTACAATGGCCCCCTCCAAAAGTTTGAAAGCGTTTTCTATACTATATCGAAGGGACCTGGAAGAATCCCCAATTACCAAAACATCAAAAAAACCTAACGATTTTATATTTGTTCTTTCTATACCGAGTTTTCCGCAAACGGCAATTACGGGAACCCTATACTTTCTGCCCAAATCCAAAACCCCCTGAATCAGTTTGCCGTTTAAGGTTTGCACATCCAGACTACCTTCTCCCGTTATGATATAATCAAATTTGTGTTCGGTTAAAAGCTTGTCCACTTGGCACAAGTTGAACATAAAATCGGTGCCGCCAATAAATTCGGCATCCAAGAAAACTTTTAAACCATAGGCCGTACCACCTGCAGCCCCAGCCCCAGGTTTTAAGGCTTCGTCCTTTCCCAGTTGTTCCTTCACTTTTTGGGCCAAATGGCGCAGTCCAAGGTCCAATTTAACAAGATCCGACCTTCCTCCCCCCTTTTGGGCCGCATAAACAAAACTGGCGCCATTTTCACCATAAAGGGGATTGTTAACATCGTTTACGGCAATTATTTGCACCCCTTCAAAAATAGATTTACCTTTTTTTAAAGAGATACTTTCTATTTTAATCAAATTTTCGCCACAAGGTTTCAAATCTTGTTTCTTGGAATTTAAAAAACAAAAATCCATGGCCATGGCAATACCCATACCACCGTCATTGGTCGCGCTTCCTCCCAATCCTACATAGATGGTTTTTGCACCTCTGTCAATAGCATCCCTAAGTTGTAGTCCGGTGCCATAGGTAGAGGTTTTCATAGGATTTTGCTCCTCTTTGGTCAGGAGGGTCAGCCCGGAAGTGTTTGCCATTTCAAGATAGGCCGTTTCGCTGTTGCTATCCAACAAGTACCGGGACTTTATCCTTCTTCCCAAGGGATCAACGGAATCCACCTCAATTTCAATAATTTTCATTATCTGTTTAATGGCATCCAGAAACCCATCCCCACCATCAGAAGCCAAAACCGTATGGAGATTTACCTGACCATCTACTTGTTTTAGCCCAGATGAAATTGCGTGTACGACTTCATTGGCGGAAAGTGATCCTTTAAATTTGTCCGGGATGAGCAATATTTTCACTTTTGATCTATTTTCGCAATTATGAAGCAACCATTCTTTAATCCATAAGGTTACTGATTAATTTGGGACAAATCTACTTTTTAAGTATTAAATTTGAAATTATGGAGGTTTTATTCCAAAGTGAATTAACCAAAAGATCAAGAGAAAAATGAGCAAGCAACCCTTTTTTAAAAGTCTAAAATTCTTCTTTTATACCGTTTTGTTGATGTTCACGGCACCGGTAGTTATATATGAGGCCTTTAAAAATCAGCACCACCCGCTCTATTGGCCCGTACTCATTGTAGGTGTTCTTCTAGCCATCGCAGCTATATCTATGGGCTTTTACAGTGTAAAATTGTTGATGGATACTATTTTTGGAAAGAAAGAAAAGTAAAAAGGTAAAGGGCGAAGGGCAAAAAAAAAGGCCCCGACCAAATAAATGATCGGGGCCCTCTAGGAAGGCGGCGGCCTACTCTCCCACCTGGTGTGGCAGTACCATCGG
>SWCD01000536.1_pt1 | contig 19967 bp, 15 predicted proteins | sample 4693011 | NCBI WGS metagenome assembly SWCD01 (sample SAMN10267278, study PRJNA491770) | bioreactor metagenome | isolation source: DHS bioreactor inoculated with marine | place: Japan: Omine Ridge, Nankai Trough | reverse complement strand
ATGTTGAAGAATGATAAAATCTTATTCAAAACATCATCAACAACCGCGTCCGGGCATGAGGCGCCGCTTGTTACTGCAATTTTAATTTTATCTTTTTGCGGAATGAAATCATTAGTTGTTCTTTCGGTTTTTGTTTTTAAATCAAAATGATTGATAATCTTTTGGGAATGAATTTTATCCGCAGAGGAAATAAAATATGTAGTAAATTTTTGATCCAGCAGCTCAACAAGATGGGATGTGTTAGAGCTATTGTAACCGCCTACAACAATTGCAAAATCAACTTGCTCTTTCATCAATCCATATGTTGCATTTTGATTATCGTTGGTCGCATAGCATAGTGTATCCCTGGTATCCGCAAAATGCTGGTTAATGTTTTCAGCGCCATACTTTTCAATCATTGTTAATTTTAGAAAGTCGGCAATCTCTTCTGTTTCTGAGGCAAGCATTGTTGTCTGGTTCACAACTCCAACTTTATTAAGGTCCTTTTCTACATCAAAACCTGAAGAATATTTTCCTTTAAAATATTCGTAAAATTCTTCCGCCGTTTTCTTTCCTAGAATAAATTCACATAAAATTTTAGTTTCCTTAATATCTCTAATAATCAATGATGGAGCATCTTTTGAGCTGTGTGAAAATGTAGCTCTTGTTTCTTCATGTTTATACTTGCCGTGAATAATTATTGTATGATCTTTTTTGCCAAGTGATGCCGCACGATTCCAGACCTTTTCTACGAATGGACAAGTTGTGTTATATGCATATGAATCAATCCCCAGACTTTGCAATTTTTTTTCTATTTCAATTGAGGTTCCGAAAGCAGGGACAATCACAATATCTTCAGATGTCAATTCACCCCAATCAATTAAATGATTGCCTTCAGTGTCCATTATAAATTTTACGCCTCGTGAAAGTAGGTCTTCGTTAACTCCGGGATTATGGATCATTTCGCTTAACAAATATATCCGCTTGCCCGGATTTACTTCGATTGTTTTATAAGCTATTTCAATTGCGTTTTCAACACCGTAACAAAATCCAAAATGACGGGCAATTAAAAATTCTACGGGTCCAAAATCCAACCTGGTCGGACTAAAATCATTTTTCCTTGGATCATCTTCTTTTCTTAAGTTTTTAATCCGACTTATAATTGAGCTTTTATATTTTATTGGTATTTCAAATTTTTTCATGTATAAAATTATTCAAACTTAACAGTAATTTTTTCTTTTGTCTCAAACTTAAAACCGGGTATATCTTTCAAAAGTTCCGAGGTTTCATTTAATGATTTCGGATTATATTTCTTTAACTCTTCCAATTTTTCCGGTCGTTCAAATAATTCAGCAAAGTTCATCTCAAAAAGAGTTAAAACATTTCCATCTAAAAATGATGCATCTGCCTCAACAACTTCGCCTTGAAGTTCTACATCTACTTTTATTTTGAAACTTTTAAATAATTCAATAAACTCCTCATTCATATTATTCGCATCGCTTGAGTCTTCGGAGTGTTCAAATTCTAACTCTTCCGTTTCCTCATTAATGCTTTCTTCTTTGGGCAATACGATTGTTAGAACTGATGGATTTCCCTCTTTAAAGCTGAACGTAAATTCCTCCTTCTTCTCGCCTTCCTCACTGGTCATACCGGGAACATCAATCTTGTCACTCGGGTCCTGCTTAATTTTAATTTTATTGATATCCTTAAATGCATATACTGCCAGGTAGCCTGAACCTTTTTCATTATCAATCGCTGTTCCCGATTCATAAGTAACTCCCGCACCTATTTCAGCTGCTTCCTTTTTTAGCTTCTCCTCATCAAACAAATTAAACCCTTCTGATTCGGTAGTATCACCCATCGCGGCAAAAGAGCCGAGCATTTCAACTATCTCTTTGCCCATCATAAATTTTTCCTCAATCGTTCCCGATCCATCCGGATTTAGTTTTACTTTGTAATGAACATCCAGGCATGACGTAATAACAAGCGCCGAAAATAATAACAATAATATTTTAGTAAGAGTTTTCATTTTATTTCCATTTTAGTTTTGTTGTTTTCTTTTTACCAACGTTAAGATTGTATAAACGGCAACAACTTCTTCCTCTTGATTTACAACCTCAACATACCACTCAACTACACCTTGTGCAACATCATCTTCTCTTTTTTCCTTTTCCGTTTTCCGTTTGCAAGTAAGCTTTGCTTTTATCGTATCGCCTACATAAACCGGTTGAGTAAATCGCAATCCCTCCAGACCATAGTTTGCAATTACGGGTCCGGGTGCAGGATGCACGAACAACCCTGCAGCGGCTGATAGAACAAAATATCCATGTGCAACTCTCTTTTCAAACATCGATTCCTTCGCTGCAATGTCATCCATATGTGCGTAAAAGTAGTCACCGCTTATCCCGGCAAAGTTCACAATGTCGGCTTCCGTTATTGTTCGGCGATGTGTAATTAATGTTTCGCCTATTTCAAGTTCTTCAAAATATTTTTGGAAAGGATGAACTTTGTCAGATGATTGTTCCGCACCGACAATAAATTCGTTACAAACTTTTGTTAGGGTTGTAGGATGACCCTGCAAAGCAACTCTCTGCATATATTTGAAGATTCCCCTGATGCCGCCCATCTCTTCACCACCGCCAGCTCTTCCAGGTCCGCCGTGTGTTAGGTGCGGCAGCGGCGAACCATGCCCGGTTGACTCTTTTGCACTGTCCCTGTTAACAATTACAATTCTTCCATGGTAGGCTCCAATTCCCTCAACAATTTTTTTTGCAATTTCATTGTCGCGTGTAAAAAGGGATGCGACCAAACTACCCTGCCCAAGCTTTGCAATTTCAATTGCGTCATCCAATGATTTGTACGGCATTACAGTATTTACCGGACCGAAAGCTTCGATATCGTGCACAGTATTGGTTTCGTGAGGATTATTGCATTGCAGTAAAACAGGATTGATAAACGCGCCATTCTTAAATTCTTCAAATTTTGATTTTCCTTCATAAACAACATTAGTATAATTTTTAAGTAGTTCTACTTTTTCATTCACTAATTGAAGGTATCGCTTATCTGCCAATGCCCCCATTCTAATTCCTTCGTTTGAAGGATCACCAATTTTTATTTTTTCTAATTTTTCTTTAATGGCATTTACCACTTCTTCCATAATATCTTGCGGAACGAGGGTGCGGCGGATAGCTGTACATTTTTGTCCGGCCTTTGCAGTCATTTCAATTACTACTTCTCTAATAAAAAGTTTAAACTCTTCATCATCTTTAGTCACATCCTCCCCAAGTATTGTACAGTTCAGGGAATCTGCTTCCATGTTGAAACGAACAGAATTATTAATAATGTTCGGATGCGATTTTAATTTTCTACCGGTCTCCGCTGAGCCTGTAAAAGTAAGCACATCCTGACTCGTTAAATGATCAAGCAAATCGCCCGGTTCACCGGAAATTAATTGTAGGGCACCCTCGGGTAAAATTTTAGATTCAATGATAACACGAACCATATGCTCAGCAAGATGCGATGAAACTGGAGCGGGCTTTACCACGGCAGGCATTCCGGCAATAAATGTAGGTCCAAGTTTTTCAAGCATTCCCCAAATTGGAAAGTTGTAAGCGTTGATATGAACGGCAACGCCCTGCAAGGGAACGCATACATGCTGTCCCACGAACGTTCCGTTTTTTGAAAGTGGCTCCATGTTTCCTTCCGCCCAAATCTTTTCATCGGGAAGTTCGCGTCTTCCCTTGCTGGCATAGGTAAACAGAGTTGAAATTCCACCTTCAATATCAACCCATGAATCAATTTTTGTAGCTCCTGTTTGGAATGAGAGGGGATAAAATTCATCTTTGCGCGTCATCAAATGTTGAGCGAGTGATTTAAGCATTCTTCCACGCTCATGGAATGTCATTTTCCTCAAATTAGGACTTCCGACACTCCTAGCATATTCCAGCATCCCTTTAATATCAAGCCCTTCGGATGATGTTTCGGCTATCAGCTCACCATTGATGGGATTGTATAATTTTTGAAAACTGCCGCTTCCTTCAAACCATTCACCTTTGGCAAAACTTTTTAATCGCATTTATTTCCTTAAATAAAATAGAATCAGATTTAGATAGTTTATCTTTATTAGATACAAAGGTAGCAACACTATAGGAGAATTGAAATAGTTTGATGTTGAGAATGATAATTTTTATTGATCAAAACTCCATGGATGTTTTTTATAAGCAGGCTCATCCTTACGAGAGACATCGTAAAAATTACAAATAAGCTGCTGAAGCAGCTAGAGATATTCTTTTTTTATTACATCTCCCCATAGATAAATCTATGAGTTAATTCTATTACAGCATTATCTTAACAATGTGGGGGTAATATATTTAAAACAATTTCGGCTCGAACCCCAGACCCGGTTTATTAGTTGGATATAGAATTCCATCTTTTAGTATTACCGCACCATCTGCAGGATCCCCAATTAAATCAAAGTGTCCGTCTAAGTCGGCGTAAATTACATTTGGGCGAGCCAAAGCAAAATGCAAACCCGCAGCAATTGCTAAAGCCGATTCATCCATACAGCCAACCATCACTTCAAGATTGGCGGCTTTTGCAACGGCATTTATTTGAATTGCTTCGTTAATTCCGCCGACTTTCATCAATTTAATATTTACGGTATCAACTAAATTTTTTCTTGCTAATCTATACGCGTCGCGTAAATTCATCAGACTTTCATCAGCCATAACTGGAATGGGAACGTTGTTGGTAACACCGCCTAATAAATCAGATTCCCCCTTCGGAGTTGGCTGTTCGATCAATTCAATTTTTACTTTTCTTGTTTCTTCAACAAACTTCAATGATTCATATACCGAGTACCCCTGGTTGGCATCAAACCTTATTTCAATTTTCTCGCCAACGGCTTTTCTAACTTTAATCATTTTTTCAACATCTTCGTCAACGTCAGCTCCACCCTTTATTTTTAAAACTTTAAAGCCATCCTTGATAAATCCTTTTGCTCTTCCAACAGTTTCCCTTACTGGCAGTATTCCAATTGTAATACTGGTCTTCATTCTAGTTCTAAATCCGCCCAACAATTTATAAACAGGCAACCCTGCAATTTTTCCCAATATATCAAATAGCGCCATATCTACCATTGCCAATGTAGAGGGCGATTTTTGCAATACATTTTTTAATTTCTCCAATTGATAAATGTACCTTGTGGGATCAACCCCGTGGAGAATAGGCTCGATGTATTTTTTACAATCATTCATTACGGTATCTGATGATTCCCCTGTTACTTCCATATCAGGTGCGGCACATCCATACCCAATTATGCCGTCATTTGTTTCTAGTACCAAAAATACATTTGTGGTTGAATCAACCGTTTCATAAGCAATGGTGTAGGGTTCAGCCAATTTCATTTCAACGGGATACGCACTAACTTTAGTAATTTTCATATAATTATAATCAATACTTTTTCTGATGAATTTCTTTAAGTGTTAAGTCTTTTAAATCTTCAACAAATGCAACAAGGTGCGCGATCATGATTTCCCACATCTTTTTACCTTTTGTGGAATTTGCTTTAGTGGGATCGCCCATCGTGCCTGAATCTGATATTTTTTTTGTTTGTGCATACCAAGGTACATTTCTTATCGAGGAAAAATTTAAATACCTGCTGGAAAAACTAAGTATAGTTTTGCGTGCCTTGTCCATTTGAACCATGTCGGGCCTTATGGCAAGAGTAGTACTTGTTTCAATTTCTCCAGCGTGAACATCATTTGGCGTATCTGATAGATCTTCCAGATCAACGTCGCTCGTTTCGCCGGTATCAACAGCAACAAATATTTTTGCGTCTCTATTTATTAACTGCGCTGCATAATTAAGCGTGGGCGAGTTATCCCCATGACCATTTATTATCACTAGTTTGTTAATTCCTTGCCGGGCAATGTTCATTCCAATCTCATAAACCAATTGCGCTAAAGTGCTGTTGGAAATACTTATTGTACCTTGAAAATCATCATGATGATAAGAGACGCCGTATGACAAAAGCGGAAGTACAAACGGCTTCGGGTCGCTGCATGCCTCGGCAACTTTTTTCGCAAGGTAGTCAGCATCATAAGCGTCAACATCTAAAGGAAGGTGTGGACCATGCTGCTCGATTGCGCCAACGGGCAAAAGTGCAACGTCAACAGTTTTTAACCGTGCTTCGGCTTCCTGCCAGGTTAATTCACTCCACATATATTTAGATGCTAATAATTTTGATTGCCGTTTTCCCGGTTTTTGTTCTTTGTTAAACTCAAATGGATAAGGTCTTTTAAATGAGGGATCTTTAAATGGATCAATTTCATTCCAGCTTCTTGATACTCTTCTTACTGCTCCGTTTGAGTATTCCATAAATATTTTATATAAAGGTTTTCTCAACTCTTCAGGTATGCCGATCATTGGTGATCTTTCCTGGTCGAATCTTACTTGAAGAATTTCCGGATGCTCTTTTATTTTTTTTAGCTGCACCTCATCTAAATTCACTAAACCTTTTTTGTGAAGCAATGTCATAAGGTGTTCCGAGCCTGCTGCCTCTTGATGAACATGATGTTTGCTTATTTCTGTAAGACAACTTTTTATTTGCTCGTCGGTGTATCCGCACTGTTTTGGATCAATATCAATTGCCGTCAGCATTCCCACAATCCTTCTGCATTTTTCACATTTTCCGCAAGGCTTAATTCTTTCATCCTCTTTATGAGCAGCATGACACGACACCTGGTTTTCCAAAAGGTATGGATAACGTTTTGCAAGAATTGTTTCGATTAGCATTTCAGACAATTGTCGTAAAACTGAAAATTGAGAAATCGCCCAGCCTTTACGCATAAAAAATCTCGACATTTGATCGTCAAAATATCTACTTTGATCATACAGTCCGTCAAAATGCGGAATAGACTTGTTTGTTACTTTCGTTGAGGTATCATACTCATCACCAATTAGCAGCCTGCCTATTCCATGTTTGCGCATTAAAGGTAAAACACCAAAAAGAAATACTGCTACAGTCCATAATCTAACAGGATAAATATCCGCTCTAATTGAGGCATAATTTGTTTTTATAAACGGAAGATGTTTTAACATCCATGAAAACACCCTATCGGAATTGGTCCAAACTCGCCCTGTTCCTTTTACATTTTCCTTAAAGTACTTGTATGAATTTATTGCAGTAAACCAATGCCGTCCCGATTCATTTACAAAATACGGATGCGTCTCAAAACCAAGTTCATTTATTAATCCGTATGTAAGTAGGCTATCCTTGCCGCCGCTTGATAAAACACAATGTTTCTGCCTGTCGGTATTCCAAAACTCCCATTTAGTTTTAACCGGTTCTTGGTCGCTTTCCTGAAATTCTAACTCAGCACGCAGATAACTTTTTAATTTTATCGCCTGCATATTCTGAAATTTTTCTGTAAGAAATGGGTTTGGCTCCAAGAATTTTTTCACATAAATTTCCTTCGCGGTGTTCTCCGCCCAATCCTTTAAGGCAATTCTATCAATGTTATCAAACATTCCAATGAATACAATTTTATTACAGAAGAGTCCATAATTAAGAGCCACTTGCGCCCCTATCATACCGGCCAAATTTACATATGATTCATCATTAGGATCAAAAACTTCTTCTTCATAAGAATAAATTAATTCTGTTGTTTCCCTGCTGTTTTTATTAACAATCGTATATGGAATAGTAATGCTCTCTTTTTTAAGTTTCACCGGTCCAACTTCCAAACAATCAAATGCCAGCAGCCCTTTAAGTTCTTTACAATCCTTAATTAATAAATTTTCCTTCATCATGTTCCTCTATATTACTCGTCTTAAAATTCTTTCGGTAATTACTTTTTATATTTTAGAATAGCTTTAGCAAGTTCGGCGCCGCCTGTTTTTAAAACATCATAAGCAGGTAGATTAACTTCCTGTTTAACCGCAGAACATGTTTCGGCTATTTTGTCATCACTTATATCTTCATGATTAACAGTTATTGCTACAACCTTTTTACCTGAGATCAATTCAATCGCTTCAATTTGTTTTGGAAGGGGGTGAATTGGATAGCCGGGAAAACCGTCATATTCTTTTCGTGCCGGCGCATGCTGCAGTACGACAACATCTGGTCTTCCGGCAGCTAAAATTTCAAATCCGCCCGGGTAAGCTGGATTCATCAAACTACCCTGACCTTCAATAACAATAACATCAGGTTTTTCATTTTCCCATGCAGAGTAAACTGCGTGCTCAATTTCACCTGAAACAAAATCATTTACGAGTGTGTCCATAATTAATGAATATGCCGCACCCTGCATCCATGCTGTTTGTCCAGTTCCAATCAACTCAGCTTTATAACCTGCTTCCTGCAAAGCATGAACTAAGATCCAGGCGGTAGTTCTTTTGCCCACAGCGGAATCAGTGCCTAACAACGCTACTTTTAAGCAGTCAACCTTTTCAATCTTGCCTTCAAAAAAATGGAGATCGTCTCGATGAAGCGGTTTTCTAATATCTCTAATAACAACATTATGTTTTGCAGCCAATTCGCGCATCTTTCTTTTTTCAGTTAGAAAATCATGTAATCCGCTGTCAACATTAAGTCCTTGTCTTAAGGCTTTCTTAACATCACTTTCTGCTTCGGGACTTAGTCTGCCGCCATCGGGAGCTAATCCAACTACAAAATGCGTAGGCTCTTCTCCATGATCTTTAATATGTTTTATTGCATCTTTTAATGAACCCTTAATAGGTATTCCGTTTTCTTTTCCATCTAAGACTAATCCGGCATCCTTGCCTGCATATCGCGAATCAATGACACACATAACATTGTACCGTTTTGTAAAACGTACCAATCCATGGGCTGTTTTCCCGTTTGTTGTATTGTATGCTCCTTCACAATATACAATTGCAATTCCTGTTGGATAATTCTGCATTATTTTCTCCCTGTTAATATTACTACAAATCTATCATTTGAAATCGATTCCTTTTTGTGCTGATCAAGCAAAGCTATTAAACCCACTGTGGATGCCGGCAAAACTGACATTCCCTCTTTCTCGCGAATTAATTTTGAATAGGACATCATACTTTTATCTGATGCATCGCCAGCCCAGCCTTTTGTTTTTCTTACAGCATCCAAAGCTAAATCTCCGTCTATGGAGTGCCAATTAATAAGCGGCTCATTAATTTTTGATTCTTTTATTTTTTCAGGAATTAAGTCTTCGCATTTTTCTTTATTGTGAATTACTGCCTGTACGATCGGGTTTTTCATAAAAGAAGAACCGGCAACAAATTTTGGCATTCGTGAAGTTTTACCTCTCTTATACAAGCTTAAAAATCCACGGTATATTCCAGCTAAAGTAGTTCCGTTAGAAACTGGTACTGCCAACACTTTTGGAGCGTCTCGTAATTCATCATAAATTTCGTATGCAATTTCACCGTATGCCTGCAATTGTAAAGCAATGTTCGTTCCCCCGGGATTTGCGTCATAATGTTCATTCTTTTGAGCATACTCTGATGAAATTTCGACTGCTGCTTCGTAATCGCCTTTTGCCCTAATGATCTCTGCGCCCAAGTCAGTCATTTCCTTTATTCGCTGTGCATGATAATTTTCGGGGACGTGAATGATACATTTTAAACCTGCTGTTGATGCCGCCAAAGCACAAGCTACTCCATAGTTACCGCAAGTAGCTAATGTTATTGTGTCATAACCTCTACGTAATGAATCCATAGCTTGAGCAAACGCTATTCTGTCTTTTTGTGTTCCAGTAGGGTTTCCGCCTTCAAATTTTAAATAAATTTGCCGCAGTCCAACTTCTCGTTCAATGTTTCTTGCTCTTACTAGATTTGTGTCCCCCACTTCGGAGTCTATAACATCTTCAAAAGCTTCAAGTCTTTCTTCAAGCGGATAATCCTTATCCAAAATGATTTTGCGTTGCTTTTCAACATCGGCTTCAATTTCAAAACCGGTACCAGCCGCCCCGTCAATCAGATCGTAAGGTTTGTCTTCAAAGAGCAATTCTTTTTGATGACCTTCTTCTTTGTTCATTTTAAATACCTTTTAAAACATTCTAAAAAAAATTAGTTTTCTTTAATAACTATGCGCTGACCTGCCCTTACAAATAGAATGTCTTTAATATTATTAAATTTCTTAAAGAATTCACCTCTCTCTTGAACAATTTTCTTAAGAGAGAAACCCATAATGACAAGATCAACATTTTCAGAATGACCAGTAACCAAGGAATCATAAGGAACCGTATTTTTATTCCAAGGAATTTTAGTAACATTGTTCTTTGAAAAAGGAATTCTTCCCTTGTCAATTAAATCGTAAAGCTCAGTAACCTCTTTTTCCATTTCCTTTTCATCAAAAGCAACACATAGCTTAATTTCACTGGCTTTCCACTCTTTATGACCAAGTATAATATAAGCAAGATAAATCATCAAGTTTGCGTTTCGGTAATCTCCTGGTGTCAACCAAATGTGAATATTTTTTCTATAACCAAAATGTCTTTCGGATGACCGCAGTACGCAGGTATTAAAATTAACATAGGATGCAAACTGGCATCCATCCACAATATCGTTTATTTCTTCCTTATCATCTTCATGAAATTCAAAAAGGATACTATTGTTATCCATTCCTGAAATTCCTGGTATCTGCACGATTTGTGCAACCGCTGTTTTAAAGCTTGGCGATATAATAGTATCGGCATAAATGCCGGCTTTTGTTTCGCGGCTTTGTTGTATTAGTTGGTCTAATTTTCTTTTCGATTCCTTGTTTGTTTCTTCATTTAAATGACCTTTAATAAAATGAATAAACGTACCGAAGCCATGATAATGGGAAATCCATCTTAATAAATCAAAAGGAGCTAAACGCGTTACTGAACTTGATGAAACAGCAATGAACGACGGTCGCCATCCGCTAACTGTTTTAACGCTTTGTTTCTTTTGAATCAGCACCTGAAGTTTTCTTGTTAGTTGAAACAATACACCCCTTACCATGTTCGAAAGATCATCTTCATCTCTTCCTCTTTTCAAACTCAAGTAGAGAAGAATAATAAATATGATAGATAAAAATGCGTACAAAGGCGCCATTTGAAACATCATTATAAAGCAGGCTATTGCGCCCAGCAGAGACAAGTACCATTTTGATCTAAAGGTTGGTCTGTAAGAAGGATTGCCCGCAAAGTGTTCCATAAAACTCACTAAACATAATGAGCCGTATGTTATCATAAAAAACATACTTATTATTTGTGCAACAAAATCTACACTCCCCATTGAAACAAATATTAGTGCAATTACACCTGTAACTATTGTTGCGTTAACCGGTTCATTAGATTGACCCGTTCCCTTTCTTAAAAAATTATTAAGCGGTGAAATTGGGAATATCTTATCCCCGGCTAAAGCCTGCATTGTTCTGGGTGCAATTAATATTGAACCGATAGCAGAAGAGAGAGAAGCAGCAGCTAATCCGATAGGAATTATTGGATCCCACAAAGCAATTTTACTCATTGCAAATTGATCTGCTGCTAAATCTTCCGGTGATAGACTCATTGATAATTTGAATACAACAAATAAGTATACTATCATTCCGACAAGAGTTGCTGAAAGAGTGCCCAGGGGTATTGACTTTCGAGGATTCTTCAAATCGCCGGAAAGACCAACTCCGGCCGTCATTCCCGTAAATGCGGGAAAGATAATTGCAAATACAATAAAAAAATCATCTCCGTTAGCGATCTTTTCAAAAAGATTAATTGAGTTACTTTCGTTATCTGTACCGCCTGCAAAAAACATTACCAAAGAAACTGCAAGAATAGAAACCACAACCCAAAGTGCTGTTACGCCGATGTTGGCTCCCTTTCTAAAAATTATATACAGCAAAATTAATGTTCCGGGAATGCTGACCATCCATGTTTGCGGCTCAAACCCTACCGCGTCTTTCATCCATGTGAACAATGGTGAAAAAGCTTCTCCGAACGCAATCATATAAAAGGCAACTGAAATTGCCTGCGAAAAGTAAAGGGATATACCTATTGTACCGCCAACCATTGAACCGAACGAACGGCTGATGATATAATACTCCCCTCCTCCTTCAACTTTAAGGTTTGTTGCAATTTCGGCAATTGCCAACGCTGTTGGAATTGTGATAGCGTGACCAATAACAATAATTAGTATTGAACCAAGCAGACCGACATTTGCAACTGCGTACCCAAAACGAAGGAATAAAATTGCTCCAAGTATTGTACTGATAGCGGCTAGGAAAACCGGTGCGGTTCCAAATCCATGCCCCCGTGAAGCTTCTTTTTGATTACTCATTTATTCATCCAATTTAATTTTTTACTATCAGGTAAAAATACTATGCTGATTTTTTGTTTTTATAGATAGAGGCTAGAACACCGATTGTAAGTATTCCGCCAATCACTGATAATGAAATCAGTGTATCTATATGATAATAATATGTTAAAAGCATTTTTACTCCAACATACATTAATATAATTACTAAACTATACTTTAGATAGCAAAACTTAGTGATCATTGCAGCAAGAGCAAAATAAAGGGAACGCAGTCCCAATATGGCAAAAATATTGGACGTGAAAACAATGAAGGGATCGCGTGTAATTGCAAAGATTGCCGGAATGGAATCAACAGCAAAAAGAACATCGCTGCTTTCAACTACCAACAAAGCTATAAATAGAGGTGTTGCAGCTTTTTTATTATTTACAATTGTAAAGAAATTTTTACCATGATATTCTTTTGTAACGGGATAAAACTTGCGGGCGATTTTTACAAGTATATTATGATCAGGGTCAATATCTTCATGATTAGATTTGAGCATTCTAATCGCTGTAATTATTAAAAATCCCCCAAAGACATAAACTATCCAGGTGAAATTATTAATTAGTACTGCCCCCGCTAAAATCATTACACCTCTTAAAACAACGGCTCCAACTATACCCCAAAACAATACTCTGTGCTGATAAATTGCGGGGACTTTGAAATATCCAAAGATAAGTGCAATTACAAAAATGTTATCCAAACTTAATGATTTTTCAATTACGTATCCGGTGATGTATTGAATAAATGCTTGTCGCCCAGACAGGGTTTCATTTAACGTAAGCCCGATATCGAATAGATGATTTTCATAAATGAAATAAACAAATACACTGAAAACGAGACTTAAAAAAATCCAGAAAGCTGACCAGAGGAGGGCTTCTTTAATTCCAATAACGTGCTCTTTTTTATTGAGCACTCCAAGATCAAGGGCAAGTAAAAATATAATCAGGAGAATAAAACCAGCCCACAACAACGTTATCACAAAAACCTCAAAATAAAAGATGACGAATGTAATTCTAAATTAAAATCAACGCAAGAAAAATTTTATGCAAGATGAAAAATTTGTTAGCTGCATTGAATATTACTGTAATTAATGCCCTGAAACCCTATCTAAAACTACCGTTTACTTGCTTGTATTCTTCCAAGTTTTATAATCAAGTTTTTGTGAAGGGCGGCTTGCGGGCATTTTCCTTAAAGGCTCACATTCTTTTAAGGTTTTATAAAGCTCGCCGGGAAGCTGCTGGTATAGTTTAGTTCCTTCTGTTTTCCACCCTATCATTTCATCGCTTACGTCTTTAATTATTTTAGCCGGATTACCGACAACAATTTTTCTATTCGGAATTTCCATTCCTTCGGGAACAAAGCATAACGCACCTATAATACATTCATCCCCAACAATTACATTGTCCATCACAACAGTGTTCATTCCTACTAAAGAGTTTTTGCCGATCGTTCCACCGTGTATTATTGCACCGTGACCAATGTGTGCATTTTCTTTTAGCAGCACTGTCACTTCGGGAAACATATGTATAGTGCAGTTTTCCTGAACATTGCACCCGTCTTCAATTACGATCGCACCCCAGTCGCCGCGCAGAGCAGCACTTGGACCGACATAAACATCTTTGCCAATTACAACATTTCCCGTAACAGCAGCTTGCGGATGAATGAATGCACTTTCGTGAATTACCGGTTTGATACCGTTAAACTCATAGATCATTTTTAAACTCTCTCAATTATTGTCGCCATGCCCTGTCCAACCCCAATGCACATTGTGCAAAGAGCATACTTTGCTTTTCTTTCTTCAAGTTCGATCATGGCTGTTATTAGTAATCGTGTGCCCGACATTCCCAGCGGATGACCAAGAGCAATTGCTCCTCCGTTTGGATTCAGCCTTTCATCGTTGGCATCAATTTTTAACTCTTTAAGAACTGCCAAGCTCTGCCCGGCGAATGCTTCGTTTAATTCGATCACATCCAGATCGTTTAAAGTCAGTCCGGTACTTTGCAAAACTTTTTTTGTCGCGTTCACCGGACCAATACCCATTATTCTTGGCTCAACACCAACAACAGCCGAGCCGATAATTTTAGCTCTTTGATTCAAGTTAAATTCTTTAATAGATTTTTCAGAAGCAATGATCATTGCCGCCGCACCGTCGTTAATTCCTGAAGAATTCCCCGCAGTAACAGATCCGCCTTTTCTGAATGCCGGTTTTAACTTTGATAGAATTTCTAAACTAGTATTCGGTTTTACGAATTCATCTTTATCAAAAATTATCGGTTCGGTTTTTCTCTGCGGAATTTCAACCGGAATAATTTCCTTTGCCAGTCTGCCGTTGGCTTGCGCGGCTGCTGCTTTCATTTGTGATCTGTAAGAAAATTCATCTTGTGCTTCTCTCGTAATATCATACACCTCCACAAGGTTCTCCGCCGTTTCGCCCATCGCTTCCGTTCCGTACATTTCTTTTATAACCGGATTTGGAAAACGCCAGCCAAGTGTTGAATCATAAATTTGAACATTGCCGGAAAAAGCTGATGAAGCTTTTGACTGCACAAGCGGTGCCCGTGTCATGTTTTCAACTCCGCCTGCTATATACAGATCGCCATCACCAAGTTTAACTGCTCTTGCCGCATGAACTGCAGAACTCATTCCAGAGGCACATAAACGATTCACGGTTTCACCGGGAACGGAACTCGGCATTCCGGCTAGCAGCAAAGCCATGCGTGCTACATTTCGGTTATCCTCACCGGCTTGGTTGGCGCATCCTAAAATTACATCCTCAATTCGTGACGGCTCAATTGAAGGATTTCTCTCCAATATTTTTTTAATGGTTAATGCCGCTAAATCGTCTGCTCGAACCGAGGAAAGCGTTCCGCCGAGTTTGCCGATTGGAGTTCTGATTCCGTCAATGATGTATGCTTCTGATTTCATTTAATCCTTTTAAATTTTTTCTTCAGGAAAATATTCTTTCTTAGTTCTATAAACCGTTCCGCGAAAAACTCCAACTTTAACTCCCGCTTGATTTGTAACCGAAACATTATAAACTCCGACACTGTTGCCTTTGCTTTGCTCTTCGGCTACCGCTGTAAGTTCATCTCCTTCGACAACGGGGGCAGGAAAAGCAATACTCGTTTCCAATGCAACCGCAACTCTGCCGTGATTGTTAGATGCAAATGCAAGTGCGCTGTCTGCAAGTGAAAATGTAATTCCGCCATGACACGTATGAAATCCGTTAAGCATATTCTTTCGAATTTTCATTTTTAGTTTTGAGTAACCCGGCGATATGTTTAGCACTTCTATTCCAAGCCATTTGGAAAACTCATCATGCTCAAGCATTTTGCTTACAACTTTTTCTGCTAATTCATTTTTATTCATAAAACTTTAAATTATTCTTTGCCATTTTTTTTAATAACGGATTTACTCTGTACCGGTCCTCATCATAAAATTCTCTAAGTTCGGTTAAAGAATGAACAACGTTCTTAATTCCAATTTCATCCGCCCACTTTAGCAAACCTTTAGGGTAGTTCGTTCCTTTTGTCATTGCCAAGTCTACATCTTCTTTCGATGCAACATTCATATAGACGGCATCGGCAGCTTCGTTTATTAACATACTTAATATTCTATCAACAATTTCTTTTCCTAATTTTTCATTTTCAACCGGCTGCGGCACAGCGGCACCTTCGGCGTAATCATAAAATCCTTTTCCGGATTTTCTACCAAAATGTTTTGCTTCAACTAATCTTTTTTGAATGAATGATGGTTTGAACCTCGGATCGTAATAAAATTCTTTAAAAACAGTTTCAGTTACTGAAAAGTTAATGTCGCTGCCGATCATATCCATCAATTCAAAAGGACCCATTTTAAATCCGCCGAATTTTTTCATTGCCCAATCAATTGTCGGAACATCAGCAATTGATTCTTCCAATATTCGTAACGCCTCGCCGTAGAATGGTCGCGCAACTCTATTCACAATAAATCCGGGTGTATCTTTTGCAACTACGGGCGATTTGCCCCACGCTTTCATTAAGCCCCGTACTGCATTAACAGTTGTTTCGGATGTTTCAATGCCCGGAACAATTTCCACCAATGGTAATAGCGGAACGGGATTAAAAAAGTGTGTGCCGATTACCCTGCTTCGGTTTTTACATGCTGCCGCAATTGATGTAATTGACAGCGAAGATGTGTTTGAACATAAAATTGTTTTGGCGTTAGTAATCTGGTCCAAATTTGAAAACACTTCTTGCTTGAGTTCCAAGTTTTCAATTATTGCTTCAATGTACATTCCGCATGTCTGGTCAAAATCAAATGAGTCTTTATAAATAATTCTTTTTAGAGTTTCGCTTGCTTCAACGTCACTTAATTTTCCTTTTTCAACAGACTTCTTTAAAAAATTTTCATGGTCTTTTTTTGCTTTTTCAAGGGCGCTTGAACTAACTTCAAATAAGTAAACTTCATGTCCATTTATAGCAGCAACTAATGCAATACCAATGCCCATTGTGCCGCTTCCCATTACTCCAATTTTAGCTTCTTTAGTAAGTCTGCTCATTACTTTCCGGTGGTTTGTGATAAAATATCAGTGCTCTCATTTTAACAAATTGCAGATTGTATTCCAAAAATTTAATTGAGGAAAATGAACAACCAATTGTAGATTGTGGTTTTCAACTAAACATGTTTGTTTATCTAGGCAAACCTTAAAAAGTATTTTTATTGCGTAATGGTTATATTAGAAAAAGAAGTTTAGGAGGTTGGGAGTTCAGGGGTTAGCAATTTAACAGTTTGACAGTTTTACCATTTGCTAATGCTTAAAAACTTGATATTAAATTGAGGATTATTTTACATGGATGACAAAAGACTTGAATTTAGTTTTATAATAAACGCACCCGCAGATGATGTTTACAAAGCATGGACAACTGAAGAGGGAATAAAATCATTTTTTGCACCGGGCACAGGCAATATTGAAATAAAATTATTTGGTGATTACCAGATCTACTTTTTTCCCGAAAATCCGGTTGATCAAAAAGGGGCGGAGGATGAAAAGATAATTTCCTTTGAAGAAAACAGTATGCTCTCCTTTACATGGGGCATGCCGCCAACATTTCCGTACTTAAGGGAAAATCAAAAAACAGTTGTGCTTCTTAGATTTGAACAACTTGAAGATGGTAATACAAAATTTACTCTAATTCAATCCGGATGGGGAACTAGCGAAAGCTGGCAGCGCGCCTACAATTATTTTGAAATTGCATGGGGCAATATTGTTCTAGCGCGTTTGCAATACCTGTTTGATGTTGGTCCGATCGATTGGGAAAACTTGCCTGACTTGAGTGAGTATGAACTTGTGTAAAATTTAAGTTGGACTAAAACTTTGTAACCACGCAGCAAAAAAAAGATTTATTCATGGTTTTAGAAAACCCGCAAATTTATATTTATTATAAGTTTAAGCACACCATAATAAACATTAATTATTTCAACAAAATCATCTTATTTGATTGAAAAAAAATTGCCGATTCTATTCTATAGATATAAATACCGCTATTAAGATTTTCAGCGTTGAATGGCACAATATGGTTACCCGCTTGCAAAACCTCATCAACAAGGATTGTTATCACTTCCCCAAGTAGATTATAGATCACTAATTTAACATAACCTCTCTGTGGAATAGAAAATTTAATATTGGTTGTTGGGTTAAAAGGATTTGGGAAATTTTGAGATAACGCGTATTGAAGCGGATTAGCATCATTCTCGACATCTGTAATACCATTATAGAAGACTTGCATTTCATTTGCAATAAAATGAATTTCAAATCCGTCTGGATTAAGTAAATCTAAAGATCCTTCCCCAGGAAGCCATGTTCCGTTTTGATAATATTCATAAATCCCTGATATTAAAAACATTTCATCCGTATAACTATAAGTAGTCCTATCATAATCATTCCAATTATTATTCTCCCAAATTTTTATTAAATGAACAGATTCATCTGGGCCAGTTAAAAATATTTTCTTCAGATTATTCTGCCATGCATTACTAATCCACTTTTTATTTAGAATATTTACAAGCTTACCCTTTTTATCATATTCAAAATAATTTTTAATAAAACTAATCCAATTCGTTCCGTTCCATTCTTCAACTAAATTAGTATTTAATTGCCCAGTGGAATAATATTCATTGGTCCATCTCATATATTTAAACCAATTTCCATTTCCCCAAACCTCTTGTAACTCCTTAATTAATTCTCCATTACTATTATACGAGTAAAGATTTCTTCTTGAATTAATCCAACCACTTGCACTCACTGACTCTATTAGATGCACAGTGAGATTTGATAATGAGTCATATTCGAAGTTTTCAAGAATAAAATTTTCCCAATCAACTCCATTCCAAATTTTATGTATGGATAGTGTTAATTTTCCTTCTGAATTAAATTCATGAAAAACTTTTTGATAATTTATCCAATTATTTTCCTGGAAATAAAACAAAGTATAAGTATCAATTATAGAATTGATATTATAAGTAACCATAGTTTTTAACAAAGAGCCATCTATGCCTTTAACGATAATACTATCTATGGTTGCTTCTTTATGGTTTTCTATTTCTTTATTTAGCAGCATAGGGCTAATAATTAAGTTTAGATAAAGCATATTTTGTGTTTGCTCTACATTTTCTGCAAAATATGCTGTATTCCATTGAATATTTTCATAATAGGTGTTTTGTGAATAAAGATGTGATATTATGCTAATATTGATGGCCAAAACAATTTTAGTTATTTGGATAACTTTCATTTTATTAATAATACCTTTTTTACTTAAAATAATAGTCCAATAGAAATTCCATGTGTATTATTAACTTCACTGTCAGTTTTATAACAGTAATTAAATATGAGGTCAATACGATCTAAAATTTCATATCCTGTCCCTAAGCCGACCGCTACTCCAAAAGAATTTTTAGGTTTATCCTGAGTATTTACCATCTTAAATTCGTCTGGTATATCATTAAATGTATTATGAGACCAAGTGGAGATATTTGATTTTATAATATCTGTACTAATAACATTATAAGAAACATCAATTGATAAGAATGGAAAAAATGCTTGGTTAATTATAGAATATTGAATACCAAAAGAGATAGGAAAAACATCATATCCCTTTTTAAATACATCATATGAAGTGGCAAGGTAAATAATCTGATTATCAATAGTTCCAGTTGAATTTGTTTTGACGTTATAATTAAATTCTTCATATATTCTTGAGTAACCAAACAATAACCTTATGTCTGTATTTTTCAGCACTTCCAAATTTATACCAAAATTAAATGTGCCGCCAATTTCTGAAATTGTTTCGAAATTTATACCTCCCCAAACAGTATACTTAAATTTTTTAGACGGAATCGAATGATCATTTCCTTGTGAAAATAAAATAGAAGAGAAAAAAAACAACAAAAAAACAATTATTAATTTCATGGAGCACTCCTTAACTTGCTTCTCCTATTAAATTTATTGAATAAAATCCAATTCAAATCAACAGATTTACGCTAAGAAAAAGCGATTTACTTCAACTATAATTCTATTAAAATCTTAATAATTATCGCCATGCCTCTTGTGCTTCCAATTAATGCTATAAAGACTCTAACATCTAAATATAAAATAAGTCAAAAAAAAAACACATGCAAATCCTTTTTTT
>SWCD01012060.1_pt1 | contig 19995 bp, 18 predicted proteins | sample 4693011 | NCBI WGS metagenome assembly SWCD01 (sample SAMN10267278, study PRJNA491770) | bioreactor metagenome | isolation source: DHS bioreactor inoculated with marine | place: Japan: Omine Ridge, Nankai Trough | reverse complement strand
GTCTTCGCGTCCATTGTCCTCGGACCAATGGCGGACAATTCCCGCTGTCGTAGATGCCCCGCGCACAGGCGCCGCCGAAGAACCCAAACGCCCTGTCGTGAGCATCGAAGATCATCTCCTGGGTCTCGCGTGGATAGGCCCGCACGAACGGCATCCGACTGTGGCACAGCCTTGACGCGGCTCAATCCCGGGTTCGCAAACACCAGAGAGGTGCTTCCATGAAACACATTCCCGAAATCCGTTCCCTTGCCCGAAACGCCCAAACCAGTAGCGAGTTCCTTCACTGGCTTCGTATCGATGGAGGTAAGCTCGGTGCAGCCGCCCACCTCCTCGGCGGCCCGGACTGGGCTGAACGCGCCATGATCGTGGTCGATGTCGCTCGCAAAGGTCATAACGTGGCCACGCGGCCGGGCGACCGTCGCGCGCTCCGCAAGTTGCTGCATCTCGAGTACACGTCAGATCCCGGTAGCGAGGAGGCAAAGTTGTTCGTCGATATCGATCCCGATGACCAGCGAGCGGATGACGCGCGCCGTTGCGCTGAGATCCTCGACAAGGGCGTGCGCGCGCTCGAGGCACTGCGACTTGCCGGCGTCGCGAAATTGCGGGAGGCGGCGTGATGGCCATGTCGAACCGAGAACCCATCGCCCGTGCCCGAGACGACATCCGTGCCGCAGCCCAATGGCTGGCGCTTCTCCGCTTCCGGGAAAACGCCTCGGCGCCAATCTTCTCGCCCTGAATATCGACCTACCCTGATCTGCTGCACCCTTCCGCAGATGAATTGCGGCGGATTGCGGCGGTCAAAAGGATGCTCTTTCATGTGCGGCGCCAATCGCACTTCGAGAAGCTGAGAGGCGAGGATGCCTTCGCCCGGGATCAACCCATCGATCCCTACGGCTTGGTATGGCAAACGACAGAACCTGACGCTGCGCTGTCAATGATCGACCGACTTCTGTCCGAAGCGGTCGCGGTTCTCGACGAAACCCCCAAGAAGCTGGATGAGAATGCTGTCAGCGGGGACGCGTGGATGTCCCCGCTGGCGACGAAGGGAGGGCAACTGCTGCGGGGAGCACGATCCATCAGTTCACCACTTGCCTGGCGCCACTCAACAGGAATGAACGACACTTACCCCAGGTTGATTGGCGTTTGCCTGATCTGGCGCCAAGCCACCACGGATATGACCGCCCAGACTCCAGTACGTAGGATCATCGCGCCGACCGTGCGCATCTCGAAAGCGCCGCCCTGCATCATGTGGATCCCGAAAGCCACCGCGACCAGAGCGGTGCTCGCAAGAATCCCGATCGAAATCCAGACCGCGGGGCGATGCCGCAAGAGCAACCCGATACCGGCCACTATATAGGCAAACCCCGCCAGAAAGTTGAACCAAAGGACGAAAGGCACGGCGGCACCCACCGCGGCCCGGGCCTCGGCGCCGCCAAACAGGGCACGACCGCCGGAAAGCACCGTGAGCGCGCCAAACACCAGCGCCACGATGGCGGCGACCGTCAGACTGGTCTTTCGATTTGAAGCCATTTTCCTATCCTTTGTTCCGATGTCGGTTCTGAGCCGGTCGGGTCATTTTTGCAGGACATATGTCCCGGGAGCATCGGCGAGCGCCGGGTAGCCCGAACGCGCGTTGCCCGGATCCGGCGGTGTCGCGGGGTTGCCGGAATGCGACCCGAGCCAGGCGATCCAGGCCGGCCACCACGATCCGTCCTGCGTCTGCATCTGGGTCAGCCATGTCTCGGGATCGATGTGGCGATCCATCGATTTCCTGGTGTCGGTCCTATAGGAACGATGCGGGTGGCCTGGCTCTGAAATGACGCCGGCGTTGTGGCCGCCGCTGGTCAGCACAAAGGTCACGTCGGTATCGGTGAGGGCGTGTATCTTGAAGACAGAGCGCCAAGGGGCGACGTGATCCTTGACCGTTCCGACCGCATAGATCGGAGCCCGGATATCCGACAGGGCAACCGGGCGTTCCTCGACCTGAAACCGACCTTCTGACAGATCGTTGTTCAGATACAGTTTTCGCAGGTATTCCGAGTGCATCGCATAGGGCATACGGGTGCCGTCCAGGTTCCACGCCATGAGATCGTTCATCGGTTGACGCTCGCCCATCAGGTATTCCCGGACTGCGCGTGACCAGATCAGATCATTCGAGCGCAGCATCTGGAATGCCCCACCCATCTGGGTGGAATCGAGGTATCCCTGTTTCCACATCGCACTGTCGAGGAAGGCAAGCTGGCTTTCGTTCATGAACAACTGCAACTCGCCGGGTTCGGTGAAATCGACCTGACTGGCGAGCAAGGTCAATGAGGCAAGGGGGGGATCGTCACCCCGCGCAAGAGCTGCCGCGGCAATGGCCAGCAGGGTGCCGCCCAGACAATAGCCGGTCGCGTGGATCTTCCGGTCCGGCATGATCGCCTGAACAGCGTCAATCGCGGCCATGACACCGAGTTGGCGGTAGTCCTCCATCGTCAGATCGCGATCGCTCTCGACGGGGTTCTTCCACGAGATCATGAAGACCGTGAAACCTTGCTCCACGAGATACCGCACCAAGGAATTCTGCGGCGACAGATCGAGGATATAGTATTTCATGATCCAGGCCGGGACGATCAGGATCGGCTCGGGTCGGACGGTGTCGGTGAGCGGGGCATACTGGATGAGCTCGATCAACCGATTGCGGTAGACCACTTTGCCGGGCGTCACCGCGACGTCCCGGCCGGGCTCAAAATCTTCGGCACCTGCGGGGGGCGCCGCGGTCACGGCGGTCTGCATGTCTTCGGCGAGGTGCTTCAGACCCCGGACCAGGTTCTGCCCGGCCTCGTCGCGGGTTCTGCGCAGGACTTCGGGGTTGGTTGGCAGGAAATTTGACGGCGCGTACATGTCCAGCAGCTGCCGCGTCAGGAATTGTACCTGCCGCTCGTGCTGGGCCGTGACGCCGGGAACCTCCGTGACGACGTTGTGCCACCACTGCTGTTGCAGCAAAAAGCCGTGATAGACCATGTTGAACGGTTTCATCTGCCAGGCGTCATCGCTGAAACGATCATCCTGTGGCAGTGGTGCGATGCCGGGCTCGGCCTTGTTGAACGGTGTTACGCAGCGGGCCACAAACTGCGACTGCCGGCGGACCTTGTCGGCGGCCTTTTCGACCAGCTGCAGCTGCTTGCCAGGGGCTACGGCCATGTGGGTTGCCCAATCGAACCAAGCGCCCATCAGCGCGGCAGGAGACAGCCCGTTTGTTGCGCGGGATATGGCGCTGTGCATGGCATGGTTCAGCGCCGTGTGGGTTGGCGTGGTCTGTCCGTGCCTGTGCCCAAGTTGCAGATGTGCCGCGGCTGCATCGCGTTTGGGGTCCTGCTTGGCATTCACAATCGCCTCGGCGGATTCTCCCCCCGTCACTTGTGCATCGTTTGCCGCGCGCAAGGCTTCTGTCGCATTGGGGTCGGTTGTGCTCTCAGGGCCATGCAATGCCACGACCGCAAACTTGTCCTTCTGAGCCATTGATTGCTTTCCTCCTGTCTTTGCGCGCAACGCCGACTTGGCAGGTCCTTAGCGACCGACGTTTCCGGGCGTGGACCAACTCTGTCTTTCCCCCTACCGTCATGTTTGCAGGTGGCCGACGCCTGACTGCTGCGTTCGCGAAACGCCATCGTGCGTTCAGTCCTGAACGGTCAAGGTAAGACCTTCGGAACTGAGAAACCTGTTGCCGCCGAGATGGGTGAAGGTCATGCAATTTCGGCCTTTGCGCGGACCGCCGGTCATGGTCACGCAGAGGCCGTCGCCTTCAAACTCCCAAGTGCCCGAATACGACATAAGCAAGGCCTTCATCGTCACGTTTCCATCGGGCAGATACTTCAGACGCACACCCACACCCATTCGGTTGGCGGCGATGTCCTTGCCAATGATTTCACGGGACATCTGTTCCTGCGTCAGAGCGTCGCCGGACATCGCTGGCAAGGGAACCAGGGCAATCAGGACTGCGGCCAGAACACCAGGTCTTTGCATTTTCCGTTACTCCTGTCTTTTCAGGGAGATCCACGTCGCTCCGCGGTGTGAACGCGCATGTTTCCCGTGTGGCTATCAATCGTCGCCACGAGGGTACGGTGGGCGAGTCGAAAAAGATAGTAGTTGTTTACTATCTTTTTTCAAGCCATACTGATGTCGTCGGCGGATTCCTGTTCCGCAACCAGAATTCGAGGGTCCTCATGCCTGCTGGAAAAGCCAATATCGTTGCCGGGTTCGTGTTCCTGACGCTCTTCATGCTCTATGGATTCGTGCTGATCTTCCTGCGCGATTTCGCGCCGGGCAAAGAGCAATGGATCGCGGACTACGGCATCGGCACGCACTTCGAATCGCGCCTGGCCCATGTGCACGGCAATCTTTTCGCGCTCCTCAACATCGCGGTCGGTCTGGTGCTGCTGCGCCTGTCCCTTCCCCCTGCCACGGGTCGATGGATTTCCTGGTTGACGCTGGCGGGCATGCTCATGCCCTTGGGCATACTGGCGGAAGTGCTGGTCGGGGCGCCGCCGCTTTTTGTCATTGTTGGCGGTGTCTGCATGGTCCTGGCCATGGGCTGGCTTGCGCTTGCGGTCACGCGGTTGGAGACGGTGCAATGACAAAACATGCCGGGCGAAAAAACCTTCCTGCCGAGGAGCGCCGCAAGGTCACGGTCGAGGCGGTGATTGATCTTGCGGGGTCGACCAACCCCGGTGACATCACCACGGCGGCCATCGCCAAGCACATGCAATTGACGCAAGGGGCGCTGTTTCGCCACTTCCCGGACAAGGAAGCGATCTGGCAGGCGGTGATGGAATGGGTGGCCAAGCGCCTGATGACAAGGATCGACCATGCTGTCGCGGGGATCGATGCGCCGCTGGACGCGATGCAAGCGATGTTTCTGGCGCATGTCGCCTTCGTGTCTGAAAACCCCGGTGCGCCACGGATGTTGTTCGGTGAGCTTCAGGGGGCGAAGACGACGCCGGCAAAACGGCTCGCGCGCGAGATGATGAAACAATACGCCGAGCGCCTGAACCATTTCATCGAGGCCGGAATAACATGCGGGGATATCGACCCGGATCTCGACACCAAGGCCGCGGCCACGCTGTTCATCGGAACTATTCAGGGGTTGGTCATGCAATCATTGATGACGGGAAATCTGGAAAAGATGCGCTCGGATGCGCCGCGGGTGTTCGCGATCTATCGGCGCGGCATCGCCAGGGCGCACGCAGGTGAGGAGGCGGAGTAGCGCAATCATGAATATCCACTTCTTGGGCGCGGCGCGGGAAGTTACCGGATCGTGCCATCTCGTTGAAACGGGTGATCTGCGATTCCTGGTGGATTGCGGCATGGTGCAGGGCGGGCGCGACGCTCCGGCGCGCAACCGAAAACCATTCGACTTCGACCCCAAGAAAATCGATTTCGTGTTGCTGACCCATGCACATATAGATCACAGCGGCCTTCTCCCCAAACTGACCCGGGCGGGTTTCAAGGGCCCGATTCATACGACGCCGGCCACCGCGGATCTGCTCGCCATCATGTTGCCGGATAGCGCCCACATCCAGGAAGCTGACGCTGAGAGGGCCGGGCGCAGGACACGTCGCGGCGAAACTGCCCAACGCAGGCCGATTTACACGATGGAGGACGCGCGGACCTGCCTGCGTCAGGTGCAGGCGACAGGCTACGACAACATGCTCGATCCGCACCCTTCAGTGCGCTGCCGTTTCCGGGATGCCGGCCATATCCTCGGCTCCGCCATCATCGAGGTCTGGATCGCAGAAAACGGCGAGACAACCAAGATCGTGTTCAGCGGCGATCTCGGCCAGCCGGGCCGACCCATATTGCGTGACCCAACGACAATCGAGGAAGCCGACGGTCTGGTGATCGAATCCACCTACGGGAACCGAGATCACGAGGATCGGGTCGCGACGGTGAACTCGCTGATCGACATCGTGGAACGCACCCGAAAAGCGGGGGGCGGCAACATCATCGTGCCCGCATTCGCGGTGGGACGTACCCAGGAAATCCTCTACCACCTTCACCGGTTGACCCGTGAGGGGCGACTGAGCGATCTCATGGTATTCGTCGACTCGCCAATGGCCACCGAGGCCACGAGGATCACCCGCAATCATCTGGAACTGTTCGACGAGCAGGCGACGAAACTTGCAGGGTGGCACAAGATCGGTGCCGATGTGCCATTTCTGAAGTTCACCGCCAGCGTCGAGGACTCGAAGGCCCTCAATCAGATCCGCTCGGGTGCGATCATCATTTCGGCCAGCGGAATGTGCGATGCCGGGCGCATCCGTCACCATCTGCGCCAGAACCTGCCGCGACGCGAATGCGCGGTGCTGATCACCGGATTTCAGGCCAAGGGAACCTTGGGCCGGCGTCTCGTGGAGGGCGCGCGGCGGGTCCGCCTGTTTGGCGAAGACATCCCGGTGCGCGCCTCTGTTCACGCGCTCGACGGCTTTTCGGCGCATGCCGACCGCGCAGCGCTGCTGGCCTGGGCCGATGGCTTCGAGACCGCGCCACGCCGGACGTTCGTGGTGCATGGCGAGGCACAGGCGGCAACGGCAATTGCCGAACGGCTGCGAGCGGACAAGGGATGGCATGTGACGGTGCCGGAGCTTGGATCGACGGTGGATCTCGGAGGAGGGCACAATGATCGGCACCGATGACCGCGGGGCGATGACCGACGCCATCGTGCAGAACCCGGCTTATCGTCTGGCCTACGAGGATGCTGACCTCTTGGCAGAAGATGATCTGCGGGCATTGCGGGTGCAGCTGGAGCTGATCAAGCCGGAGCGCGCTTTGCGCCGCCATGCGGTCCACTCGACCGTTGTGGTGTTCGGCAGTGCGCGCATCCTGTCACCGAATACGGCGCAACGGCGGTTGGAAGAGGCACAGGCGCACCGCGACCCCGATGATCCAGAAGCCCGGCGGGCCCTGATCCAGGCCGAACGTCACGTGCGCCTGTCGCGCTACCATGCCGAGGCCCGGCGCTTTGCCGAACTGGTCTCGCTGCGTTTCCAGCAGGAGGACCGGCGTGATTTCGTTGTTGTGACCGGCGGAGGTCCGGGGATCATGGAAGCGGCGAACCATGGCGCCTTCGATGTCGGGGCGCGGTCTGCGGGGTTCAACGTCACCTTGCCGCATGAACAGGCGCCAAATCCGTTCATCACCCCGGATCTGGCCTTTCGTTTCCGCTATTTCGCCCTGCGCAAATTGCATTTTCTGATGCGGGCCAAGGCGCTTGTGGCGTTTCCGGGCGGTTATGGCACCCTGGATGAGCTGTTCGAGGTCCTCACACTGGTGCAGACCGGCAAGATGCCGAAGCTGCCGATCGTGCTGTTCGGGTCGGAATTCTGGAGCCGGGCGGTGGATTTCGATTTTCTCGTGGCTGAGAGCATGATCGCTCCTCAAGATCGCCAACTGTTCACCCTGGTTGAAACGGCAGATCAGGCGATCTCAGCGTTGAATGATTTCTATCACGGCCATCCGCCGGACGTGCCGCAAGAAGACCCAGAAGGAGTCGCCTGAACCATGTCACGCAAGATTTCCATCGTTCTCGTGGTCGCCGTACTGGCAGCTTTTCTGGGCTATGCGGCCTGGAACGTCCTGTTGGCGCCCAGTGATCTGCCCCCGGAAGGTTTCGCGCGGGGCAATGGCCGGATCGAAGCGGATCTGGTCGATGTTTCCACACGTCTGGCCGGGCGGGTTTCGGAAATCACCGTGCGCGAGGGCGATCTGGTGCAGCCCGGCGATGTGTTGGCAGTGATGGATACAACGGAATTGGTGGCGCAGAAAATGCGGGCCGAAGCAGCCGTTGCGAGCGCCGAGGCGGCAGTGGCGGTTGCACAGGCCGGTGTGACGGAAGCCGAGGCGCGGCTTGCACTATCCAAAAGTGAGCTGGCCCGCGCCGAAACGCTGAGCGACCGCGGCGTGGTTGCGGGCGAGGAATTGGACATCCGCCGCACCGAGGCGCAACTGGCCGAGGCAGGCCGAACCGCAGCCGCGGCCGGTGTGGTGGCTAAAAAACGGGCGGTCGATGCCGAAACCGCCGCCTTGCGCGAAATCGAGGCCCGGATTGCCGACAGCACGCTCTATTCGTCCCAGGTGGGGCGTGTTCTCTACCGTCTGGCACAGCCGGGCGAGGTTCTGGGCGCCGGCGGCAAGGTGCTGACCCTGGTCAGCCTTGGCGATGTCTATATGGAGTTTTTCCTTCCCGCCAGCGCCGCCCCTCGCGTGCGGCTGGGCGACGAGGCGCGGATCGTGGTCGATGTCATGTCCGATGTCGCGATACCGGCCCTTGTGAGCTTCGTCGCGCCACAGGCGCAGTTCACGCCAAAACAGGTGGAAACCATCGAGGAGCGTGAAAGCCTGATGTTCCGTATCCGGGTGCGCATTCCACAGGACCTGGTGGTGGAGCGCCTCGCACAGGTCAAGACCGGGGTGCGTGGGCTGGCCTGGGTGCGGCTGGCGGGGCCGGACGGCACCGTGCCCGATTGGCCCGAGGGGCTGACGCCGCCCGTCGCCACCGTCCTGCCCGCGCCGCAGGGTGGCGCAGCAGGCGGCAACTGACCGATGACTGCGATGGGCACCCCGGAACGTTTGGCCGCAAGACTGGCGGGGGTGAAACACCTCTACGGAAAGGTACAGGCGCTGAACGATGTGACGCTGGATCTGCCGGCCGGGCAAATGGTCGGGCTGGTCGGGCCGGATGGCGTGGGAAAGTCCACCCTGATGGGGCTGATCGCCGGCGCCAAGAAATTGCAGTCGGGCCGTGTCGAGACACTGGGCGGCGACATGGCCAGTGCCCGCCACCGGTCCGATGTCGGGCGGCGGATCGCGTTCATGCCGCAGGGGCTGGGGCGCAACCTCTATCACGATCTCAGTCTGCAGGAGAACCTGGATTTCTTCGGCAAGTTGTTCGGACTGGGAAAGGCAGAACGGCAGGCGCAGATCTCCCGTTTGACCCGCGCCACGGGTCTTGCGCCCTTCATGGACCGGCCGGCGGGCAAGCTGTCGGGCGGGATGAAGCAGAAGCTGGGGCTTTGTGCCTCGTTGATCCACGATCCGGATTTTCTGTTGCTGGACGAACCGACAACGGGGGTCGATCCACTGTCGCGCCGACAGTTCTGGGATCTGATCGACGCGATCCGTACCGACCGCCCCGAGATGAGCGTTCTGGTGTCCACCGCCTATATGGAAGAGGCCGCGCGGTTCGGCCACCTGGTGGCGATGAATGCGGGAAACATCCTGGCGACCGGCAGCCCCGCCGACTTGATGGACCGCACCGGGACCGCGACAGTCGAGGCCGCCTATGTGGCACTGTTGGGCGGCAGTCCAGGTGATGCGGTTTCGCGCGCAAGACCCGCCCTTGCCGCCGGTGCCGGGTCCGGACCGCCTGCGATCCGCGCCGAAAACCTGACCAAGCGCTTTGGCGACTTTACGGCTGTCAACGCGGTCAGCTTCGAGATCGCGCGCGGCGAGATTTTCGGCTTTCTCGGCTCCAACGGCTGCGGCAAGACCACGACGATGAAGATGCTCACCGGGCTCACACCCGCAACCGAGGGGGAGGCATGGATATTCGGCCAGCCGGTGGATGCGCAGAACCTCGATGCACGTCGACGGGTCGGCTTCATGTCGCAATCCTTCTCGCTCTACGGCGAATTGACGGTGCGCGAAAACCTGGTGCTGCACGCACGACTGTTTCATCTCGGCAGCGTGCTGACGTCCGAACGGATCGCCGAGCTTGTCCCGCGCTTCGGACTTGAGCCCTATCTGGATCAGGGCGCCGCATCGCTGCCGCTCGGTGTGCGACAACGCCTGTCGCTGGCGGTTGCGGTGATTCATGCGCCCGACATCCTGATTTTGGACGAGCCGACGTCCGGCGTCGATCCACAGGCGCGCGATGTCTTCTGGGACATGCTGTTGGAACTGGCCCACCGCGACGGGGTGACGATCTTCATTTCGACGCATTTCATGGACGAAGGCATGCGCTGCGATCGCATCTCGCTGATGCATGCCGGCAAGGTACTGGTGTCGGATGCGCCCAAGGCACTGATCGCTGGGCGCGGCGTTGAGACGCTGGAAGATGCCTTCATCGCCTACATGATCGACGCCCAGCCCCCCGAGGCACCGGCGGACGAGGGTCTGTTGGCGGTGGGCGGTGCCAGTGAGCACGCGAAACCCGGGTCACGGTTCAGCTTGCAGAGGCTGCTGGCTTTCACCGCCCGCGAGGCGATGCAGGTGCGGCGTGACCCGGTGCGACTGGTGTTTTCCTTTATTGGCAGCGCGCTGTTGCTGCTGATCATGTCCTTTGGCATCTCGCAGGAGGTGCGCAACATTCCCTTTGCGGCATTCGATCTCGACCGTAGCCCTGAGAGCCGGGCGTATCTGTCGGGGTTCGAGGAGTCGGTCTGGTTCTCCGAGCTTGCGCCGATTGCAGACAACGATGAGCTCAACCGCCGGATGGCGAGCGGCGAACTGGCGCTGGCGCTGCAGATCCCGCCGGAATTCGGACGGATGGTGCGGCGCGGCGAGACACCCGAAATTGCCGCGCTGATAGACGGATCCGATACCAACCGCGCGGGCACCGTGGAAAGCTATGTCGAGGGGGCACATGCAAACGTGTTGTCCAGCGATGTGTCGGCGACCCTGGCGTTAGCCGATCTGGCAGCGCCGCGCGCGGCGGACGCTGCCCCACCGGCGCAATTGATTCCGCGGTTTCACTACAATCCGGCGATGGAAAGCCTGCCCGCGATCGGCCCGTCGATCCCGCCGCTTCTGTTGTTGCTGTTCCCGGCGATCCTGATGGCGGTCAGCGTGGCGCGCGAAAAAGAGATCGGCACGATCACCAATTTCTATGTCACCCCGACCAGCCGCGCCGAATTCCTGATCGGCAAGCAACTGGTCTATATCGGCATCACGCTGCTCAATTTCGTAATCCTGACGGCGTTGGTTGTGACGGTGCTGGGTGTGCCGCTGAAAGGCGAGCCGGTGGCGCTGGTGTTGGGCGCGCTGCTCTATGCGGTGGCGGCGACGGGCTATGGCCTTGTGGTGTCGATGATGACAAGCACGCAAGTGACGGCCGTCTTTGCCGCAGCAATCCTGTCGGTGATGCCGACCCTGCAATTCTCCGGCATGATCACGCCAGTGTCGTCGCTGGAAGGCGCCGCGCGGATCATGGGCACGTTCTGGCCCACCACCTGGTATATGGGCATCAGCGTCGGCACCTTCACGAAAGGGCTGGGCCTGTCCGAGCTGTCGGGTCACCTCCTGCGTCTCGCCGCTTTCGGGCCGGTCCTTACGTTGCTGGCCGTGCTGGCCTTGCGCAAGCAGGAGAAGTGACCGATGCGGCGGCTGACAAACATCTTCTGGCTTGCGGGCAAAGAGCTCAAAAGCGTGCTGGGCGATCCGGTGATGGTGATCCTGATCCTGTGGTCCTTTGTCGTCGCGGTCATGCTGGAGGCCAGCGGTGCCGGAGATACGGTCTACAACGCCGCCATCGCCATCCTTGACGAGGACAGCACTGCGTTGACCCGGCAACTCACCGACGCACTTGGCCCGCCGTGGTTCCAGCCGCCGACCATGGTTTCGCCAGATCAGGTCAAGCCTGAAATGGACGCCGGGCAGATCATGTTCGTGCTCGGTTTCCCGCCCGGTTTCGAGGCCGATGTGATCGCCGGTCTGATGCCAGCCGCCCAACTGGAGGTCGATGCAACCGCGGTCAGCCAGGCGCAGCTTGGCACCGACTACATTGCCAATATCCTCCTCTCGGAGACTCGCGCCTTTCTTTCCGGCAGCCCGGATGCACCCGAGGCTGCCTTGCGGCTGGAATTGCGCCACGCCTTCAACCCGAATGGCAACCCGGTCTGGTTCAAGGCGGTGTCGTCATTGCTCAACCAGCTTTCGCTGCTGACCATCGCGCTGACCGGGGCCGCGATGTTGCGCGAACGCGAACAGGGCACCATCGAGCACCTTATGGTGATGCCGCTGACGCCCTTCGAGATCGCGCTGTCCAAGGTGCTGGCCAATGTCGTCGTGGTGCTGACGGCCTTCACGCTCTCGCTGATGTTCGTCGTGCAGCAGGTATTGCAGGTGCCGGTATCGGGATCGGTGCCGCTGTTGCTGGCGGGCACCGCGGTCTATCTGGCCGCTGCCGCCGCAATTGGCATGTTTTTGGGCACGATGGCACGAAGCATGGCACAATTTGCGCTGCTGGTGATCATGGTGATCATCCCCATCATCATGTTGTCAGGCGGCATGGGCGCGATCGAAAGCCAGCCGGATGTGGTGCAACGGCTGACCATGGCTCTCCCGTCCCGGCACTTCCTGGCTTTCGCCAAGGCGGTTGTGTTCCGGGGGGCAGGACCGGGTGCGGTCTGGTTCGAATTGTCGCTGATGGCGGGATTGGGACTGGCCTTCTTCGTGGCGAGCCTGTCGCTGTTTCGCCGGTCGATGAGCCTTTCCGGATAATGGCCCGCGAAAAACCCAAGATGGCTACGGTTCGTTCGCGAGCAACCGCGGCCCAAGGAAGACCGACAGTGATCTTTCGCCACCGACGTGAGCGCATCCCATCGGTCTGGTTGCCACTCCTTGTTCTGGTCCTTGTGGCCGCCGGTTGTGCGCCGCGGCCCGAGGCACAGGCGCTGTCGATGGCGCCTCAAGGCGACACATCGACCCGCCAGGTGTCGCTTCTGGTCGCCACGACACGCGCGAGGGATGCGCGCACAGGCAGTTACTCCGACGCCCGTGCGCCCGCGCTCAACTATGAAGCATTCGAGATCTCCATACCGCCGAATCACAAGGTCACACGGATCGAATGGCCGGAAACCGAGCCGGACCCGCAGACCACCTTTGCCGTGACGAATCGAAAAATCCTGCCGGGATTTGGTTTGGACGTCGGGCCATCGCGAACAGGTCCCGATATTTACCCCATGGGCAAGCGCGACGTCATGATCTTCGTTCATGGCTACAACTACAGCTTTGCGGAATCGCTGTTCCGGTTGGCCCAGATATCCGTGGACGGCAACCTGGAGGAAGTGCCGATCCTTTTCGCCTGGCCGTCTGCCGCATCCTTGACCGGCTATATCGCCGACAAAGATGCTGTGACCTATTCGCGGGACGACTTGGTTGACCTCTTGACGATTGTTACGGCCGACCCGGCTGTCGGTAACATCACTCTGTTTGGCCACAGCATGGGCGGCTGGCTTGTCGCCGAGGCCCTGCGCCAACTCCGGCTCACGGGCCAGGACAGGGTCATTGACCGATTGGAGAATGTGGTGCTGGCGGCACCGGATATCGACATGGATGTGTTCCGCCGTCAGGTGCAAACCATCGGCGCGCTGAACCCACCGATGACCCTGCTCGTCTCACCAGATGACCGCGCGTTACGGTTTTCGGAGGGGTTGGCGGGATCGCGCCGCAGAGCCGGGACGGCGGATCCGCGGGACCCCCGGTTCGAGGGTCTCGCAGCGGCCTACGGTGTCCGGGTGGTCGATATCTCGAAAGTGGCTGCTCTGGATGGCACCGGTCACAACAGGTTTGCCACATTGATGAGCGTGATTCCGGGGGCGACGCAGAACGCCTTCGCTTCACTCGCCCAGGCGGGCACCTATGTCCTCGAACCGATGAGCGCCACTCTCGTCGCGCCCAATCACTGACAGGTCAGCAGGCCGCCAACACCGGTGAATGGCGATCGAGATGGAGGTTGCGGCGTATCCCTCCGGTGGCGGGCCGTCTGGCGGGATCGCGGCATCCGGTCGCGGTCGCCACCCGCCAGATCGTTCGGCAACACGCATTTGAGGACGGCCTTTGGGGCTCGGTAACGATACGCGAGCTACATGGCCCGGCTGACGCCTGTGCGCGACGCGATCAACTGGGTCCATGGCGCCTGTGCGGCAAGCGGCACAAACTTGGCGATCTCTCGCATTCAGTATTGCGTTGGGCACAGGGCTTACGACGTCGCAACAGCGGTCAGACACCATTCGCCGATCGCCGCGGCATTGGCGGGCAGAGGGTCGGCCAGCCCGTCGACAAACGCGTCGAAATCCTTGCGGCTGGACGTACCGACGCCCACCAGAACTGGAATGCCGTGTTCCAGCGCCTTGCCGATGACGGCGCGAAAGCCACGCCCGCGGCCTCTTCCGGCCCGAACTTGTTCAAGATGAACACCTGCGCATCGGCCAGATCGCAGCACTCGACCCGCGCCACGGCATCGGCGATGGCGGCCGGATCGAGCCGGCAGGCGTCGGACCCTTTGCCGAGGTTTTGGGTGATCCTGATGACCGGCCCGTCCGGCAAGACCCGCACCTTCATGTCACAACCGTTTCTAGACGCGCTTTCGTAGGAAAGCTCCTTGACGATCCCCGCCACACGGACCCGCTGGCGCGCAAGCTGGGCGGCGGTCTCGGCCAGAAGACGGTCGGTCTCGCCGGGTCCGGGGGCGCTGACAAAGGCGATAGGCATGGCATTCTCCTTGCAGGTTTCAGTGCGTGCCGGACCATTCGGCGCCACTATCCCCGGTCAGGAACCCGTCGCTCAGCCGGAGACCCGGTTGTGCGGCTTGCAGGGCATCGGCGACGGCGCCAAGCGGGATCGTGCCGTCGATACGCGCTCTGTACCGGGCGCAGACGGCAGCGAAATCCCCGGTCTGCGGCGACAAACGTAGCCGCGTGACACCGGCCTCCTTGAGCAGGTCGATCTGGTGGTCGGCGCAGGCGTAGCTGTGCGACAGGGTCTGCACCCCGTTCATCGCCAGGAAACTCTGGCCGTCCAGCGTGGCCACCTCCAACCCGTCGAGATCGCTTTCGCAGGCGAACTGGCAGTTGTCCTTGGTGCGGCCATGCAGTCGCGCATGATAGCACCGCCCCGAAATCGCCAGCGGCACCCGGCCATAGCCCCAGACCTCAATGGCGACGCCCAGCTTCCGGCCGAGGCGCGCCAATATGCGCACCGACTCCAGCGGCAGTTCCGGGGGCAGGCAGATGCTGGTCGCGCCGCGTTCGGCGAGCCATGTCAAGGTGCTCTCGTTGTAGACATTGACCAGCGGCCCGACTGAAAACGGCGTGCCTTCGGGAAGGTAGGCCAGCATCGACAGGTCGTTGACCTCGACCTCTACGCCGGCGTCGACCAGTTCGGCACTGAGCTTGCGCTCGCGTTTGAGGGTAATCAGCGCCAGCGAGGTCACAGCCACATGCTTGCCCGCCTCGCGCAGCGTTTCGATCGCGCCCGGGACCCGGTCCTGATAGAAGGGCAGGCGCTTGGAGCAGACCAGTTCGCCCAGCACGACACGCTCGACCGGAGCTGCTGCCAGGGCCTCGTAGCTCGCACTCCAGGCGTCGGGTTTCCAGAAGAACTGGTTCGGTCCGACGGTCAGCTCCATGGCGCTATCTCCAGGTTTTCTTGTAGGCCCCGGCGGTGGCGGCCTGACCTTCGGTGAGGCTCGCCAACATCCCCTCGGGCATCGGCAGACCGGCGGCCTGGGCATCGACGGCGGCGCGGAAATTGCGCACCACCTGTGCGACGTAGGACCGTGAGCGCTGCCGGCCCTCGATCTTCAGTGCGGTCACGCCCGCCTCGGCCAGCTGCGGGATCAGCTTTTCGGCGTTGAGGCTGACGGGGTCTTCAAACAGGTGACCGGTCTCCGCGCCGGCCTGGAAACAGCCCTTGCAGAGGGTCGGATAGGGCGCGGGCTCGCCGGCATCGACGCGGTGGATGGTGTAGCCACCCAGTTTGGCCGAAAGCACGCCCTTTTCGTCGTGGTATTCCACGTGTGTTGCCGGCGAGCAGACCCCATGCATGTTCGGCGACCGCCCGGTGGCATAGGACGAGAGCGAACACCGCCCCTCGGCCATGACGCACAGGCCCCCGAACACGAAGGCTTCGGTTTCCACTTCGGTTTCCTCATTGATCGCGGCGATTTCCTGCACCGACAGGACCCGCGGCAGGACCACGCGTTTGACCCCGAAGGCGTTGCCATAGAAGTTAATCATGTCGGCATTGGCCGCCGCCGCCTGAACCGAGAGGTGGCGGCGCAAGCCGGGGTGATGCCTGGCGGAATGGGCGAGAAGCCCGAGATCCGCCACGATCACCGCATCGGCGCCCGCAGTTTCGGCGTCGGCCAGGGCGCGGTGCCACAGGGGTTCCGATCCGGCGCGGGGAAAGGTGTTGACCGCCACCATGACTTTGGCCCCGTGTTGATGCGCAAAGACGATCCCCTCACGCATCTCACTGCGATCGAAGTTCAACCCCGGGAAGTTGCGCGCATTGGTCTCGTCGGCAAAGCCGCAATAGACCGTGTGCGCCCCGGCTTTCACCGCCGCGCGCAGCGACGCCGGGGTGCCCGCGGGGCAGACGATTTCCATTACCACTCTTGCATCTCCTCTCGGCGGGACAGGGCCACACCGGTCCTGGCCTCGGCGAGGGCGATCAACCGTTTGACCTGCGCCGCAAACGCGCCCGACATCGCCTGCGCTTCGGCCGACAGGTCCAATTCGGCATCGTCGATCGCATTGCGCAGGGCGAGCACGGCGGCGGTGTCGCCCTCGATCACCAGGTCGCGGGAAAAAAACAGCGCGTCGCCGTCGTAGGCCCCGTGCACCATCCCCAGCAACCCGGCCAACGGTCCGGCGATGCGCGCATCGCCCTCAAGGTCGTGGTGCGACAGTTGGATGTGGGGGGACCCGCCGCGCGGTTCCAACAGCATCGAAACCGGCAGATCGGTCGGGTCGATCACGAACCGCGCCTCGCCGTAGTCGCCGAGGCGGCGAAACATGCCCTTGTGCCGTGTGGCGAGCCGTTGGGCGAAGTTGGTGAGCGCGAGGGTGATCGGGAGCAGGGGCACCCAGCGGAGCGCCGCGGCCGGCAGGCGCGGAAACAACGGCAGGTGAGCCGAATGGTCTGACATGGGATGTGGCAAGCTCCATTGATGCGCGACCGCGCAACGCGGAGGCGCTGGTTTCGTCCTAACCGCTTTGCGACCGGTCAGGATTGATCTTTGTCAAGTTTGTCCGCGCTCCGGGGTGTTATGGCGGCGCATGGCCGGAAAGGAGTCTGTCCATCCGCACATTGCCCCCCTTCCCGACATTGCGCGCGTTTCTGGAATGGAACGCCGCGCAAGGTCGTCTGACCGCCGTGGCCGACCCGGTTGCGGTGCGCCACCAGATGACGGCCGTGCACCGCGCCGTGCTCGAACGCGGCGGGCCGGTGCTGCGCTTCGACCATCCGGTGCTGGACAGTGGCGCGCGCGCCGATGTGCCGGTCGTGGTGAATATCTTCGGCACCACCGACCGGGTCGCGGCCGGACTTGGGGTGACCCCGGACGGCCTCGATGACCTTGGCGCCTTCCTGGCCGCCCTGCGCGCGCCCAGCCCGCCCGAAGGCGCGCGCGATGCGCTGTCGCGCTGGCCGATGCTCAAGGCGGCGATGTCCACGCGGCCGAAGACAGTGAAAAGCGCGCCGGTGCAGCAGCGGGTGATCGAGGACGGCGACCTCGCGGGTTTGCCGATCCAGACCCATTGGCCGGGCGATGCCGGGCCGCTCATCACCTGGCCCGTGGTACTGACCCGGCCAGAGGCCAGCAAGGCGGACGAGGTGAGCCGCTACAACGCCGGGGTCTACCGCGCGCAGGTGATCGGGCGCGACCGGATCATCATGCGCTGGCTCGCCCATCGCGGCGGCGCGGCGCATTATCGCAGCTGGCAGAAGGTCGGCAAGGCGATGCCCGTGGCCATCGTCCTGGGCGCCGATCCGGCGACATTGCTTTCGGCAGCTCTGCCGCTGCCGGAAACGGTCTCTGAGCTGCGCTTTGCCGGTGTCTTCTCGGGCGCGCGCCCCCGCCTTGTGCCGGCGAAGACGGTGCCGCTGAGTGTGCCGGCCGACGCGGAAATGGTGATTGAAGGCTGGGTCGACCCCGATGAGACCGTGCCGGAAGGCCCGTTCGGAGATCACACCGGATATTACAATGCGCCCGAGCCGTTTCCGGTGATGACGGTCAGCGTGCTGACCAGCCGCGACGATCCGCTCTACCTGTCCACCTATACCGGCCGGCCGCCCGATGAGCCGGCGATCATCGGCGAAGTGTTCAACCGGTTGGCGCTGCCCGTCATCCGCGGCCAGATCCCCGAGATTCGCGATCTCTGGCTACCGCCTGCGGCCTGTTCCTACCGCATCGCGGTCATCGCGATCGAGAAGCGTTATCCCGGTCAGGCGCGCCGGGTGATGATGGGGCTGTGGGGCATGCTGCCGCAATTCAGCTATACCAAGATGGTGATCGTGGTGGATGACGATATCAATCCGCGGGATTGGGACGATATCGTCTGGGCGCTGTCCACGCGCATGGACCCGGGGCGCGACGTGATGATCCTCGAGAACACGCCGATGGACTATCTCGATTTCGCGTCGCCTTTGCCGGGGCTCGCCGGGAAGATCGGCATTGATGCGACCAACAAGTTTGGGCCAGAGACGACCCGTGCCTGGGGCGAGGTGATGCAGACCGCGCCCGAAAATGCCGCCTTCGCCGAAGAGTTGCTGTCGCGCATGAAAGGCATGACATGACCCGGATTGTTCTGGGTGTCTCCGGCGCCTCCGGGGCCGCGCTGTCGCTGGCCGTGGCGCGCCACCTCGCCGCGTCTGGCATTGCGCTCGATCTGGTCGTGTCTGCCGCGGCCGAGCGGACCCTCGCCGCGGAATGCGGCGAAACCGCGCTGGCCGACCTCGTCGGCTTGGCGGATGCGGTGCATGAGCCGGGCGATGTCGGAGCACGGATCGCTTCGGGCTCGGCACCCGTTGCTGGCATGATCGTAGCGCCCTGTTCGATGCGCAGTCTCGCGGCGATCGCCAACGGGCTCGACGACAATCTGCTCACCCGCGCCGCCTCGGTGCAGCTCAAGGAACGCCGCGCGCTGATCCTGCTCACCCGGGAAGCCCCGCTGACCCTTGCCCATCTACGCAATATGGTGGCGGTGACCGAGATGGGGGCGATCGTTCTGCCCCCCGTGCCGGCCTTTTACCTGAAGCCGGACAGCCTCGACGACGTCGTCGATCAGATCGCGGCCCGGGCGGTGGATCTATTGCGCATCGCGCCGCCGGTTGCCCGGGGGTGGCCGGGAGAAGGGAGCTAGCTTGCGGCTTTGAGCCATTATTGGCCGCGGGCGCGAGAATTCGAGAAACCGGCGCGGCGGCGTGTGCTTGCGTGCGCGACGGGGTGGTGTGAACCTCACCGACTGCGAATGCGGCCGGGCAGGTGCCGTCTCAGCGTCGAACTGTAGATATGTACGGACTCGCGGGACACCTCCTTTAGAATCCCGGTTTTGGGGCGGAGGTGATATCAATGACGACCGAAGAGCGCGAGATTCAACGTAAACTGAGAGTGCTTCAACACGCGGATCAGATTGGCGATGCCCGCAAGGCGTGCCGGTATTTCGGGATCGGCAAGTCCAGTTTCTATCGCTGGCGCAAGGCTTATCGAGAACACGGAGAAGCAGGGCTGATCAATGCCAAGCCGATCCCCAAGAACCCGGCAAATCAAACATCGCCTGAGATCATTGAGAAGGTCCTTTATCTTCGCCGCAAATACCACCTCGGGCCTATCAGGATCGTTTGGTATTTGGCGCGCTATCACGACATCAAGATCTCGGATGCCGGGGTCTATCGCATTCTAAGGCGCAATGGCCTCAACCGGCTCCCCAGGGGCACGCGGATGCGCAAAGTGCACACCAAGCGGTACCAGAAACAAGTGCCCGGCCATCACATCCAGGTGGATGTCAAGTTCCTGACACTCAAGGGGAAAAACGGTCACTCCGTGCGCCGGTTCCAATACACCGCCATCGAAGATGCGACGCGCGTTCGCGCGCTCAAGATCTACGACAAACACACCCAAGCCAATGCAATCGACTTCATCGACCACATCATCGAGAAGTTTCCGTTCCGGATCCGGGAAATTCGAACCGACAACGTCCTATGTCGGGAAATTCTGGCTGTTCAGGTCAGCAG
>SWCD01024170.1_pt1 | contig 19999 bp, 19 predicted proteins | sample 4693011 | NCBI WGS metagenome assembly SWCD01 (sample SAMN10267278, study PRJNA491770) | bioreactor metagenome | isolation source: DHS bioreactor inoculated with marine | place: Japan: Omine Ridge, Nankai Trough | reverse complement strand
GCCGCCGACCGGCTGTGGCAGCGCGCGCCGGCGCTGGACGCTGCTGGTCGCGTGGTGGCCGAGGCGCCGGTGTCGGGCAATACCCGCTGGGTGACGCTGATGTGCAAGTTCAGCGACAGCGAAACCGAGCAGAAGGACCAGGCGTTCTTCACCTCTCAGTACGGCGCCGCGCCGGGGCAGCTGGGGCACTACTGGAACGAGGTGTCCTACGGCAAGATCAGCCTCGCCGGCAGCAGCGCCTACGGCTGGTTCGTGCTGCCGCAGCCGCGCTCGTTCTATGTCACCACGGTGGATGGCAAGGACAAGGCCAACCTGAACAAGCTGTTCCAGGACTGTTCGGCCGCCGCCGATCCGACGGTCGACTTCAGCGGCGTGCAGGGCGTCAACACGATGTACAACGGCGACCTCGACGGCTATGCCTGGGGCGGCGGCACATGCGCCGTGCTTGATGGCGTGCAGCGCTGTCCCCGGGTGACATGGAATCCGCCGTGGTCGTTCAACAACCTGGCACCGCTGGCGCACGAGATGGGCCACGGCTACGGCCTGTCGCATTCGGACAATTCCGACGGCGACAGCGACACCTACGACAATCCCTGGGACGTGATGAGCGATGCGTGGAGCAATGCCATGCACGACGCCACGTACGGCAGCCTGCCCAAGCACATCAACGTGGTGCAGCGCGACCGGCTGGGCTGGGTGGATGCGGCGCGCAAGCTGACCGTTCCCACCGGCGAATTCAACCGGATGCAGGTCATGCTGGACTTCGCCAGCCTGAAGGGGACAACCCACCCGCAGATGATCATCCTGGCGATGCCGCCGCGGCAGGCCGACGACTATGCCGATGTGATCTACGTGCTGGAGGCCCGCAAGCGCTCGGGCAACTACGAATCCGCGCTGGCCGGGGATGCGGTGATCATCCACAAGATCAAGGACTACGGCACGGCCTACAGCGTCGACGCCGACGAGCCGCCGGCGAACCGCTCCAACAACGAGGGTTCGATGTTCAAGCCCGGAGAAACCTGGAAGTCGCCAGACGGCACGCGCTGGCTGCGGGTGGATGCGATGACCGCCACCGGGTTCCTGGTCACGATCGGGCCCAAGCCGAGGATGACGGGCGGCAGGCTGCCGGGAGCGCTCAAGCCGGGAGGCGCGGCGACCGCGTCGCAGCCAGCCCTTCCCGCGCAGCCCGCGCGGCAGCCGCGCGCCGGCTCTCGCAATGACGGCAGGGACGGCAGGAAGCGCACGATCTTCTGAACTTTACCGACACCGGCGATTTCGCGGCCTGGTTCGAGGGTCGTGTCGGCAGTACCGGCGACCTGCTGCCTGGCGCCACCGGCGTTGCCATGCTGCGGGCTGGATGCGGGGCAGCACGCCTCGACGGATGGATCGATCCCGGTCAAGGGGCCAGTGGCAGCGTCAGGCTGAACACGGAGCCCTCGCCCGGCACGCTGCTCGCGTCCAGTGTTCCGTGCATGGAAGCCGCGAATTCGCGGCTGATGGCGAGGCCCAGCCCGGTTCCGCGGTTGCCCGCTGGACGCTCGGCGCGTTCGATCTGGGCAAACGGTTCGAAGATGCGTTCCAACTGGTCCTGGGCGATGCCGCAACCCGTGTCGCGCACGTCGATCCGGACGCGATTCCCATCCGTATCGAGCGCGTAATCCATCGACACCCGGCCGTCGGCGAGCGTATGGTCGGCGGCATTGGCCAGCAGGTTGAGCAGGATCTGGTGCAGGCGCATGGGGTCGGCCTGCACCGCGCGGGTCGATGGCGGCCCGCGCCGCTGGTAGCGGATTCCTCGCTGCTGCCAGCGGTGGCGCATGATCGACTCGACTCCAGCGAAGGCATCGTCCAAGGAGACGGCCTGCAGCTTCGGCGCATCCTGCCCGGCCTCGGCGCGCGAGAAGCGCAGGATCTCGCCGATCAGGTGGTCGATGTCCATGCCCGCTTTCCGCATCAACTCGACGTCTTCGCGCTGGTCCGGCGCGAGCGGGCCATGCAGCTCGCGCAGCAGTACGTCCGCTAGGCCGAGGATGGCCGAGAGTGGCGACCTGACCTCGTGCGCCATCATCGACAGGAAGCGCGCCTTGGCGTCGCGCGCCGCTTCGGCGGCCTGGCGTGCGCGGATCAACTCCTGCTCGAAACTGTGGCGCTGGCGCATCGGAACCAGGACGCAATCGACGCGTGCGCCATCGGGCAGTTCGTGCCGGCGCGCGTTGGCGAGCAAGCGCAGGATATCGCCATCCGCGGCCCGCAGCGACACATGGATTTCGGCCGCCTCGCCGTGCAGTTTCAGCTGCGGGACGAAATGGGTCTGGTGGAAGATCGCTCCACCGGGCGCATAGAGCGCTTCGATCGGGGTGCCCGCCAGCGACGCCTGCGGCCGGCCAAGCCACCGCGCAAGGGTGGCGTTCGCGGCGAGGATCGTGCCCGCGTCGTCGAACGAGAGGAACCCGCAGGGCGCGTCGTCGAGGCTGGCATCCATCATCGGAAGCGCTCAGGCCGCGACTTCGGACAGGTAGGCCCGGATAGCCGCGGCGGTCTCGTCCGGATGGCTCATGTGCGGGCAGTGGCCGGTGGCCGAGAGGCGATGCAGCCGGCTGCCAGGCAGGTGGGTATGCAGGTAATCCCCGACCGCATCCGGCGCGATGTTGTCTTCGGCGCACTGCAGGATCAGCGACGGCACCGGCACGCGGGCGAGGTCGGCGCGGTTGTCCGCGAAGAAGGTTGCCTCCGCGAAGCGCCGCGCCACCAGCGGATCGGTGGCGCAGAAACTCGCCTGCAGTTCGGCGGCGAGTTCCGGACGATCCGCGTTCTGCATCACCATGGGGGCGAGGTCATGGGCCCAGCCCAGGTCGTTGTGGCTCATCGCCTCCAGCAGGCCCTGGAGGTCCTCACGCGCGAACCCCCCGTGATAGTCGCCGTCTTCCAGATAGCAGGGGGAGGGGCCGATCATCACCAGCCGCGAAAACAGGCGGGGGGCGCGGATGGCGGCCAGCGCACCGATCATGCCGCTGACCGAATGGCCGACCAGGACTGCACCGTCCAGGCCGAGCGCTTCGCCGATCGTGGTCAGGTCCTCGGCATATGCGTCGAGGTCGCCATAGCGCCGCGGATCGTAGCCGGCGCGATCGGATCCGCCCATGCCCAGATAATCGAACAGCACGATGCGATGGTCGGCCTCGAACCGCGGCGCCACGAACCGCCACATGTGCTGATCGCAGCCGAAACCATGGGCGAACACCAGCGTTCGCGGGCCGTCTCCGCTTACGCGCACGTTGAACCGGCGGCGGATCGCTTCTTCCATCGACGTTTCCCCGGGAATCACGGCCAGTCTAGTGCATACCCGGCTGCAACGGCCGGGTGCGATAATGCGGCGATGAGCCAAGCCCACGACGCCCCCGGGGACGCGCAGTCCGGCACTACCCACTTCGGCTTCCGCGAGGTGCCGGTGGGCGAGAAGCAGAAGCTGGTCGACGAGGTGTTCTCGTCGGTGGCCGGCAACTACGACCTGATGAACGACCTGATGAGCCTCGGCATCCATCGGGCATGGAAGCGCTATTTCGTCGCCACCGCGCAGGTGAAGCGGGGCGATCGCGTGCTCGACCTGGCGGGTGGTACCGGCGACATCGCCGCGCTGCTCAAGGACCGTGTCGGCGAAGGCGGCGAGCTGGTGCTCGGCGACATCAATGGCGCGATGCTGCGCACCGGTCGCGACCGCATGACCGACCGTGGCCTCGTCCGCGGTTTCGAATACGTGCAGTGCAATGCCCAGACGCTGCCGTTCCCGGATGCCAGCTTCGACCTGGTCACCATCGCCTTCGGCCTGCGCAACGTCACCGACAAGCAGGCCGCGCTGGGCGAGATGCTGCGGGTGCTCAAGGTCGGCGGGCAGGCGCGGGTGCTGGAGTTCTCGCAAGTCAAGGCTGACTGGCTCAAGCCGCTGTACGACTTCCATTCCTTCCAGGTGCTGCCGCGCCTGGGCAGGCTGTTTGCCCGCGATGCCGACAGCTACCGGTACCTGGCCGAGTCGATCCGCAGGCATCCGCCGCAGGACGAACTCAAGGCGATGATGGAAACGGCCGGATTCGCACGCTGCGGCTATCGCAACCTGTCGGGCGGGATCGTCGCGATCCATACCGGCTACAAGGTCTGATCCCCGAACGGTACTGCTCCCCGTAGGAGCGCCCCTTGGGCGCGATAGGCTTTACCGGCAAAACCAACCGCGCCCAGGGGGCGTTCCTACAGGGGCAGGCGGCTTCGCCACGCGACAACGGATTCCATCGCTGGGCGAAGGCGCTAAACTCGCGGTCCCCGTTCCCCTGCAGGGCCGCCATGCGTTTGTCTTCGATCCCCTATCCGCGCGTGACCAGGACGCTCACGCTGCTTGTCCTGTCCGCTGCAGCCGCGTTCCTTGCCGGCTGCCACCGCGACGCCGCCGGCGACGCCGCGACCACCTCCGCCAAAGCCAAGCCCGCCATGCAAGCGCACCACGACCGCGACGAACATTCCTACGCCGAGCCCGACCAGGTCGCCATCACCGACCTCGCGCTCGACCTCAAGCTGGATTTCGACCGCAAGACGATTTACGGCACCGCCACCTACACGCTCGACTGGAAAAACAAGGCGGCGAAACAGCTGGTGCTCGACACCCGCGACCTGGCCATCGACAAGGTCGAGGGCGAGGACGCCAGCGGCAAGTGGGCGCCGCTGCAATACGGCCTGGCCAAGCGCGACCCGCTGTTCGGCAGCAGGCTCGCCATCGAGGCGCCGCAGCAGAACCGGCACGTGCGCGTGACCTACGCGACTTCGCCCGACGCCTCCGGCCTGCAGTGGCTGGAGCCTGCGATGACCGAGGGCAAGCAGCTGCCCTTCATGTTCAGCCAGTCGCAGCAGATCCACGCACGCTCGTGGGTGCCGCTGCAGGACACGCCGGCGGTGCGCTTCACCTACACCGCGCACGTCACCACGCGCCCGGACCTGATGGTGCTGATGAGCGCCGACAACGATCCCAAGGCGCCGCGCGACGGCGATTACACCTTCAAGATGCCGCAGCCGATCCCGTCCTACCTGCTCGCGATCGCTGCCGGCGACCTGGTGTTCAAGCCGCTGTCCGCGCGTTCCGGCGTGTGGGCCGAGCCGTCGATGGTCGACAAGGCGGCGAAGGAATTCGAGGACACCGAGAAGATGATCCAGACCGCGGAGTCGCTGTACGGCCCCTACCGCTGGGGCCGCTACGACATCCTGGTGCTGCCGCCGTCCTTCCCATATGGCGGCATGGAGAACCCGCGCCTGACCTTCGCCACGCCGACGGTGATCGTCGGCGACAAGTCGCTGGTCTCCCTGGTAGCACATGAACTGGCGCACAGCTGGTCGGGCAACCTGGTCACCTTCGCCAGCGCCAAGGACGCATGGCTCAACGAGGGCATCACCAGCTACGTCGAGAACCGCATCGTCGAGGCGCTGTACGGCAAGGACCAGGCCGACATGGAGAGCGTGATCGCGCGCAACGAGCTCAAGGAGGAATACAAGACGCTCGATCCGAAGCTGCAGGTGCTGGCGGAGAAGCCCGGCGACCTCAAGAACCCGGACGACAGCTCGACCGGCACCGTCTACACCAAGGGCGCGTGGTTCATGCAGTTCCTGGAACAGGCTTTCGGCCGCGCCGATTTCGACCGGTTCCTGCGCGGCTACTTCGACCACTTCGCTTTCCAGAGCATCGACAGCCAGCAGTTCGCCGACTACGCGAAGCAGAACCTGCTGGACAAGCATCCGAACAAGGTTACCCGGGACCAGTTCGACGAATGGCTTTACCAGCCGGGCATTCCCGCCACCGCGCCGCGGGTGCTGGCGCGCAAGTTCGGCGTGGTGGACTCGGCGCGCATCGCCTGGCTTGGCAGCGCCCAGCTGCCGCCGCCGGTGATCACCGACGCCTGGAGTACGCAGGAATGGGTGCACTTCATCGAGGGGTTGCCGCAGACGCTGCGCAGCGACCAGCTGGAGCAGCTCGACGCCGCCTATCGCTTCACCGGCACGCCCAACGGCGAGATCGCACAGCGCTGGTATCCGCTGGCGGTGCGCAGCGGATACACGGCGGCCAACGGCGCGATCGCCGCGTTCCTGGAACGGGTTGGCCGGCGCAAGCTGATCATGCCGACCTACGAGGCGCTGGTGAAGACCGATGCCGGGCTCGCGCTGGCAAAGGAGATCTTCGCCGCGGCGAAACCCGGCTACCACCCGATCACCACCGGCTCGGTGCAGAAGGGCATCGACGAAGCGAAGCCGGTTGCGGCACCAGCATCGGCCGCAACGCTGGTGGAGTCGCCGGCGACGGACGATGGAACGGACGCGGCGGCGAAGATCGACGGTGACGCCACCCGCCCGGCACCGACGCCGCCGCCATCGAAATAAACCCGGAGCCGTCGTCGGTGTCGCCGGCCTTCGTCGCCAGCGCGGTCGCCGGGGCGGCCATCGCGGCGCTGGCGATCTGGATCGCGCGCGATCCGTACCGGTTGATCCGGATCGAATTCGAACGCCAGCGACGCAAGGCCGGGCTGGCCCGCCGCAGCCTGTCCATCGACGGTCGACGCTGGGTCTACGCCTCGCGCGAGGCCAATCGTCCCGGCGCACCGACGGTGGTGATGGTGCACGGCTACACCGGCAGCAAGGAGAACTGGTATCCGCTGGCCAGGCGCCTGCGCGGGCGCTACCGGCTGCTGGTCCCCGACCTGCCCGGCTGGGGCGAAAGCGAGCGCGTCGCCGGTGCGGACCATGGGTTCTCGGCGCAGGCGGCCAATGTCGCCGCCTTCATCCGCGCGACCTGCGACAGGCCGGTCGTGCTGCTGGGCCATTCGATGGGCGGCGGCATCGCCGCGCTGGTCGCCGCGCGCCATCCCGACCTGGTTGCGCGGGTCGGCCTGCTGGACGCCGCCGGGGTGCGCTTCGCCGACAACCAGTTCGGCCTGGACGTACTCGCGGGACGCAATCCCTTCGCGGTGACCGATACGCAGTCGCTGCAACACTACTTCGACATCCTGTTCTTCGATCGCTCGGCGTTGCCGCCGATGCCCTGGCCGGTGCCGAAGATCCTGGTGTCGCAGCGGCGCGCGGACGCGGACTTCGAGCAGGCGGTGCTCGACCGCATCGGCCGCGGCGAGGAACAGTTCCTGCCGGGCGCGGAGGCCGCTGGAATCCGCCAGCCAGCCCTGCTGCTGTGGGGCACGCACGACCGCGTGATCGACCCCAGCGCGATGGACATTTACGGCGCGAAGATGCCGCAGGCGCGTAAAGTGCTGCTCGACCGCAGCGCCCACATGGCGCTGATGGAGCAGCCGGACGAGGTGGCTGCCGCGGTGACGGACTTGATCGAAACGGGAGAGCCGGCATGAACTCGAAAACCATCCTGTGCGCCGTGCTGTTCGCCGCTGCCGCGCTGTCCGGCTGCCGCGACCGCGCCGCAGATGCCGCCGCGCAGGCCGCGGCGCAGGCGGCCGCCAGCGAGCAGGCGGCGAAGGAGAACGCCGACGGCTTCGACGCCGCCGTGGCCGCGGAAAACTGGGCGCTGGCCAAGGCCCAGGCCGACGTGCTGTTCGCGCACCATCCGGATACCGAAGCCGCGAAGCGGATCCGCCTGCAGTACGACCTGATCAAGGCCAGGGCCGAGGCCGCCAGCGAACAGCGGCGGCTGGCGGCGCTGTGGAGCTACGACAGCCAGGACGTGAAAGGCGGCCGTCAGCTGTCGGCATCGATCTACGCGAAGGATGGCGTCGATACCGACGGCAGCGGCAGGCACCCGGTGCGCCTGATCTTCCGCGACCATCCGTCGTGGGGCAAGAGCAGCTACCTGGTGCTGCAGGCCGGCGACTTCGACTGCTACGGCGGCTGCAGGGTCAAGGTAGTGGTCGACGACAAGGCGCCGAAGTCGATGGCCGCACTGCGGCCGAAGACCGACGAGGCCACCGCCATGTTCGTCAACGACGAGCGCGCGCTGTGGCGCATGACCAAGGATGCGAAACTGCTGTCGATCGAGTTCCCGGTGAAGGCCGGCGGCAAGCGCACGGCGGTGTTCGAGGTCGGTGGACTGGATCGCTCGAAGCTGCCGGGATGGAACTGACGGCGCGTTGAGCGCATCGCGGACGGCAGGTGCGCCCCGCCGGCCTGGATGCAATCCGCAAGGCCGGCATCACGCCTGCTTATCGCAGCGGGAGTAAGCTCGGACCCACGGCAACGGGCGCGCTCACCCCGCGCCCGCATCCCGGGACGACGCGGCGCCGGATGCGCGCGCCGGAATCCATCGCGGCGCCACCGCAAGGCAGCGATCGGCGGACGCCAGCGGAGACGATCATGCTTTCCCCACGCCTGCACCATTTCCTCGACAAGAACCACGCGCGCTACGCGACGCTCGCCCACGACCGCGCGTTGACCGCGCAGGCGACCGCCAATGCCGCGCACGTCGGCCAGCAGCGCTTCGCCAAGACCGTGATGCTGAAGGTGGATGGCCACCTGGCGATGCTGGTGATGCCTGCTGCCTATCGCATCGACCTGCTGCGGCTGTCGCGTGCGCTCGGCGGCGTCGAGGTGGAGCTGGCCGAGGAGTTCGAATTCAAGCACACCTTCCCCGATTGCGAGACTGGCGCGATGCCGCCGTTCGGGCATCTGTACGGCATGCCGGTGTATGTCGACTCCCGGCTGGCGCAGGAAGACGAGATCGCGTTCAACGCCGGATCGCATACCGACGCGGTGCGCATGGCCTACGCCGATTTCGAACGGCTGGCCGAACCGGAGCTGCTGTGGCTGGCGCACGTGATGTGAAGGCCCGCGCGCCCGGCGACGGCTGGGCGCATGGCCGGCTCCTGGCGCCTGCGCCGGGAGCCGTGGCGCCGTCCCGGATCCACGCCGCGCCTGCCGGAGGCTATGATGCAGGCGAACCATCCGCTCCGGCGTTTGATGGGGCGGGCACCAGCAACCGAAGTCACCGGGGATCGCCATGAAGAAGTGGATACTGTCGTTCGTCGCGGGATTCGTCTCGACCCTGGTGTTCCACCAGGGCCTGCTGCAACTGCTGCATGTGTCCGGGGTATTCCCGCGCGCGGCCTGGAACATGGCGCCGGTGCCGCCGCTGGGCGTGCCGTCGGTGCTGTCGCTGGCGTTCTGGGGCGGGCTGTGGGGCATCGTGCTGTGGGCGCTGGTCCGCAACCACGCTGGCGGCAAGAAATGGCTGTGGGGCGTGGTCTGGGGCGCGCTGCTGCCCAGCATCGTTGCGCTGTTCGTGGTGTTCCCGATGAAGGGCATGCCGATGGCGGGTGGCTTCGATCCGAAGCTGATCGCCGGCGCGCTGCTGCTCAACGGCATCTGGGGACTGGGCGTGGTCGCGCTGATGCGCCTGTACGGCCAGCGCTAGTTGCTTCCGGGCCAGGCGGGCGGGGACTGTCGTCGACCCGTGATCGCTGCCGCGGCAGGGGTCGTGGAGTAGACTGAAGCAGTAGCCCGCGTGCACGTCGGTGCGCGTCGGGACAGCAACGGGATGACCAACACCATGAACAACCCGGACCCAGGCAAGGATCCCGCGCAGGCGCGCTCCAGGTCGCTCAACGCGACCCTGATCGGCGCGCTCGTCCTCGTCGCGCTGGCGGTGGGCCTGTATTTCTGGGGCCTGCACCAGGGCCGCGGCGAACTGGCCGCGCAGAAGACGCAGTACGAGGCGCGCATCGGCAGCATGCAGGCCGACCTGCAGAAACAGACCGCGGAGCTGGCCGCCGCCGGCAACCGCATCTCGTTCCTGCAGGCGCGCGCGGCGATCTACCGCACGGCGGTCGACCTGGACCGCCGCAATTTCGGCACCGCCAACGAGCACCTGCAGGAAGCCGCGAGCTTCCTGGGCAAGGTGTCCGGCGACGGAGCGGGGCTGGACATGGACCGGCTGGCGGCGGTGCGAAAGTCCGTTTCGCAGATGAACATCAACGTCGCCACCGACCTGGAAACGCAGCGCGACCAGGTCCTGGAGCTGGGCAGCCAGCTCGACGCGATGATGCCCGCCTCGCCGGACGCGAAGTAGCGCAAGCCCAGCGCCGTTAGCCGGGCCTCCGAAAGCCTGATGCGGACGCGCCGGGGACCAGGCGTCGTCGTCAAGTCCCTCCGCCATCCGTGCGGCCGCGTCGATATTGAAAAGAGCCCTCTCGCGGAGCATGCTTTTCGGCGCAGGATCGAGGCTGTCGATCCTTCCTCGGGAGGCCGTCATGACTGCACTTCATCGCCCTTCACTGTTGCTCGCCATCGGATTCACGGCCGGCGCCATCGTCTCGCTCGCCGGCTATTCGTGGGCGACCTCGCCGGCTCGATCGATCCAGGCATCGGACCGTTCGTATTCGGTCTCGATCGACGAGGTCAGGCAGAATTTCGTATTCGGCGAGCAGGTTTCCGGCGTCTACGTGAAAGTCGTCAGGATGTCGGATGGCTCGGTTCGCAAGATCCAGCTGCGGCCTGTCGTCAAGGACGGCGAGGAACTCGTGGAGCTGACGGACACATCAAAAGATGGCCGGCAACTTTCCTACATGGGCCCCAACGGCACGACGACCAACGGCACGCTCATGGTCAGCGTCAGGGACCAGGCGCAACTGGACCGGAAGTGGGCGGCTTCAATGGACAGGCGAGCACAGCGGAAGTAACACCGCGATGTACAGGTTTCTCGGGAATAAGGTCAAGAGCATTCGCGCCTGACGGCGCTCATCCCCTCACCCTAGCCCTCTCCCGCAAGCGGGAGAGGGGATAGATCGGCAAGCGGGAGAGGGGGTAGATCGGCAAACGGAGAGGATGCGTTACAGCGCGTAGCCGAACTGCTGCCGGAACTGCCCGGCGAACTCCTCGTAGTCGAAGCGCTGGTTCTGGGTGCCGGGGTGCTCGACCTTGAGCGCGCCCATCAGGTTGCCGATGCGGCCGATCGTGGTCCAGTCGTAGCCTTTCTCGATGCCGAAGATCAGCCCGGCGCGGAAGGCGTCGCCGCAGCCGGTGGGGTCGGTGATGCGTCGTTCGTGCGCCGGCGGGATGTCGTGGATCTTGCCGTCGGCGTGGATCAGCGCGCCCTTGGGTCCGCGGGTGGCGATGTAGGCCTTGACCCTGCCCGCGATGTCCCGCTCGCTCCAGCCGGTGCGCTCCTGCAGCAGGTTGGACTCGTAGTCGTTGACGGCGACGTAGTCGGCCTGCTCGATGAACTCGCGCAGCTCGGCGCCATTGAACAGCGGCATCGCCTGGCCGGGATCGAAAACAAAGGGGATGCCGGCCTCGGAAAATTCCTTCGCGTTCTGGATCATGCCGTCGCGACCGTCCGGGCTGACGATGCCGATGGTCACGCCGGGCACGTCGCGCACGTGGTTCTCGTGGCTGCGCATCATCGCGCCGGGATGGAAGGCGGTGATCTGGTTGTTGTCGTGGTCGGTGGTGATGAAGGCCTGCGGGGTGAACAGTTCCGGGATCTCCTTGACATGGGCCAGCGGGATCCCGAGCTCCTCGAAGTATTCGCGGTAGGGGCCGAAGTCCTGACCGACGGTGGCCATCGGGATCGGATCGCCGCCGAGCAGCTTGAGGTTGTAGGCGATGTTGCCGGCGCAGCCGCCGAACTCGCGACGCATCCTCGGCACCAGGAAGGACACGTTCAGGATATGCACCTTGTCCGGCAGGATGTGGTTCTTGAACTGGTCGGGGAACACCATGATGGTGTCGTAGGCCAGGGAACCGCAGATCAAGGCTGCCATCGGCAAAATGCTCCAGGGAGGGGAAGGCGGGCGCGGTGGCCGGATGCAGGCGATGGGCCGCCTGCGAGGCGGCTAGGGTAGCCGGGTGGCTACGGGGAGGCCAGCGCGAAGACCGGCGCAGGCGGATCGGACGGCAGCGGCGACCACGGGCCGGGTTTGCAGCGAACTGGGCCGCCGGTCGCGATCCGCGGCGATCCGGGTGCGTTGGCGGGGTGCTTTTTTGTTAGGCTAGCCCACCCCCGTTCATTCCCCCTCACGGACATTTTCCCCTGATGTTCAAGAAGTTCCGCGGCCTGTTTTCCAACGACCTGTCCATCGACCTGGGCACGGCCAACACCCTCATCTTCGTCCGCGGGCAGGGCATCGTGCTCAATGAGCCATCGGTGGTCGCGGTGCGCCACGATCGCGTCGGCGGCGGCAACCGCTCGGTCGCCGCGGTCGGCACCGAGGCCAAGCAGATGCTCGGGCGCACCCCGGGCAGCATCACCACCATCCGGCCGATGAAGGACGGCGTCATCGCCGACTTCACCTATACCGAGGAGATGCTCAAGTACTTCATCCGCAAGGTGCACAAGTCGCGCTTCCTGCGGCCGAGCCCGCGGGTGCTGATCTGCGTGCCCTGCGGCTCGACCCAGGTCGAGCAGCGCGCGATCAAGGAGTCGGCGCTGGAAGCCGGGGCCCGCGACGTGTCCCTGATCGAGGAGCCGATGGCCGCGGCGATCGGCGCCGGCATGCCGGTGACCGAGGCGCGCGGCTCGATGGTGGTCGACGTCGGCGGCGGCACCACCGAGGTCGCGGTGATCGCGCTGTCGGGCATCGTCTATTCGCAGTCGGTGCGCATCGGCGGTGACCGTTTCGACGAGGCCATCATCAACTACGTGCGCCGCAACCACGGCATGCTGATCGGCGACAGCACCGCCGAGAAGATCAAGCTCCAGATCGGCTGCGCGTTCCCGCAGGAGCGGGTGACCGAGATGGAGATCTCCGGGCGACACCTGGCCGAGGGCGTGCCGAAGATGATCAAGATCGATTCGCGCGAGGTGCTCGAGGCCCTGCGCGAACCGCTAGCCGGCATCGTCAGCGCGGTCAAGCAGGCGCTGGAGCAGACGCCGCCGGAACTGTGCGCCGACGTCGCCGAGCTGGGCATCGTGCTGACCGGCGGTGGCGCGCTGTTGCGCGACCTCGACCGCCTGCTGAGCGAGGAAACCGGGCTGCACGTGCAGGTCGCCGAGGATCCGCTGACCTGCGTCGCGCGCGGTGGCGGCCGCGCGCTGGAGCTGCTGGACACGCACGGCAACGAGTTTTTTTCCTACGACTGAGCAAGCAAGGGGAGTCGGGAACTGGAAGCCGGGCATGGACAAGAGGGTGCAATCCCGGCGCTTCCCACGCAGGGTACGGTGTACGGTTGCAGGACCGCGGCCTGCCAGCGTGAGTGACGTGCCGCTTCTGCCCGTGCCATCCGTGGCCGCCTTTTCCCGACTCCCGGCCTGACCCGTGCCCGCCTACGCCAGTCCCACGCCCCCCCGTACCGGAGAAGTCGCCGGCACGCTGCGGCTGCTGGCCTACCTGGCGCTGGCGGTGGCCTTGCTGGTGCTCGACCATCGTGGCGGTTGGCTGGCACAGATCCGCGCGCAGGCCAACGTGGTGGTGCAGCCGCTGTGGTGGCTGGCCGGGCTGCCGGCACGGCTTGGCAACAGCGTCCGCGACGATGCAGCGACGCGCGCGCAATTGACCGAGGAGAACCGGCGCCTGCGCAACGCGCTGCTGGTGGGCAGCGCGCGCCAGGCGCGCCTGCAGGTAGCGGCGGCGGAGAACGAGCGCCTGCGCGGCCTGCTCGGGGCAACCGAACGCAGCCGCCTCGACGTGCAGCTGGCGCCGATCCTCGACATCGACCTCGACCCCACCCGCCAGCGACTGGTGCTCGATGCCGGCAGCCGCAACGGCGTGCGCCTGGGCCAGAGCGTGATCGATGCCGGCGGCCTGATGGGGCAGATCATCGAGGTCGGCCCGATCACCGCCACCGTGCTGCTGCTGACCGATCCCGACCACGCCGTGCCGGTGACCATCGCGCGCAGCGGCGTGCGCCTGATCGCCTACGGCAAGGGTCGCAGCGACCAGCTGGAGCTGGCCAACATCCCGCTGTCGGGGGACGTCAAGGTCGGCGACGTGGTCGTCACGTCCGGCCTCGGCGGGCGTTTTCCATCGGGCTTTCCGGTCGGCACCGTGACCACGCTGCACCCGGACGACAGCCGCGCTTTCCTGGTCGGTACGCTGAAGCCGGCGGCGCAGCTCGATCGCGGACGCGATGTGCTGCTGCTGCGCCGGGTGGTCGAGAAGCAGGGACCGGGGGCTGGGGGCTCGGGGCTTGGAAATGCGCCAGCCTCTGCAGCGACGGGTGCGGAATCCGGGCAGATTCCCAGTGCACAGACCGCCGCGACCTCGACCCCAGCCCCCAGCCCCCAGCCCCCGGCCCCGGCCCCGGCCCCGGCGACCGCGGAGCCGCCGCCATGAGTCGCACGCGCCGCCGCGGCTGGTTGCTGCCGGCCAGCGTGCTGCTGGCACTGCTGCTGGGCCTGCTGCCGCTGCCGCCACTGTTGCAGCCGTTCCGTCCCTACTGGCTGGCCCTGGTGGTGGCGTACTGGCTGATCGAGGACCCGGATCGCGCCGGCCTCGGTTTCGCGTTCGTCATGGGGCTGCTCGCCGACCTCGCCTTTGGCGGCATCCTCGGCGAACAGGCGCTGCGACTGACGGTGATGGCGTTCATCCTGCAGCGCTTCCGTTCGCAGCTGCGGTTCTTCCCGCTGTCGCAACAGGCGCTGGCGATCGGCGGCCTGCTGTTCAACGACCGCGTGGTCAGCGCCGCCGTGCACCTGATGCTCGGCGAGCCGCAACCGCCGTGGATGTACTGGTGGTCGCCGCTGGTCGGCATGCTGCTGTGGCCGCCGCTGTTCCTGCTGCTCGATGGCCTGCGCATCGGCAGGCGCCGGGCCTAGGCGGCGACCGATCCGATGATGCGCATGTCGAGCAGACGCATGAAGAACCACGCCGCGGAAGCCGCGCAGTTCCGCGTGCGCGCGCTGCTGGGATTCGCCGTGGTGGTGCTGGCGCTTGGCGGGCTGGGCCTGTGGTACTTCAAGCTGCAGGTGCTCGAGCACGCCGACTATGCGCAGCGGTCGAAGGCCAACCGCATCAAGCCGCGTCCTGTGGTGCCGGCGCGCGGGATCATCTACGACCGCAAGGGCCGCATCCTGGCCGACAACGTACCGGCCTTCCGCCTCGACGTGGTGCCGGAAGACGCCGGCGACATCGACACCCTGATCGCCAGCCTGTCCCAGATCATCGCGCTGTCGCCCGAGGACATCGCCCAGTTCGAACTCGCGCGCAAGTCCAGCCGCAGCTTCCGTTCGCTGCCGCTCAAGCTGCGCCTGAGCGACGCCGAGGTAGCGCGCTTCTCGGTCGACCAGTGGCGTTTTCCCGGCGTCAGCGTCGAGCCCTACCTGACCCGGCGTTACCCCTACGGGGCCCTGTTCGCGCACGTCGTCGGCTACGTCGGGCGCACCGACGAGAAGGACATCCAGGCCTATGGCGAAGACCACGTGCTGTTCCCGCATACCGGTCGTACCGGCATCGAGCGCTATTACGACGCCCTGCTGCGAGGGAAAGTCGGCTACGACGAGGTGCGGACCAACGTGGAGGGGCGGGAACTCGGTCGCGAGGGCCGCATCCCCGCGATCGCCGGCAGCGACCTGCGGCTGGGCGTGGACGTCGACCTGCAGCGGACCATGGTCGAGGCCTTCGGCGACAACGACGGTTCGGCGGTGGCGATCGACCCGAAGACCGGTGAAGTGCTGGCGATGGTCAGCCTGCCGAGCTTCGACCCCAACCTGTTCGTCAACGGCATCTCGACCGCCGACTATCGGCGGCTGATGGACAATCCCTCGCGGCCGCTGTTCAACCGCAACGTGCTCGGCGGCGGCCCGCCGGGCTCTACGATCAAGCCGTTCATGGCGCTGGCCGCGCTGGAAAGCGGCCTGCGCCGGCCCGAGGACAAGGTGTTCACCACCGGCGAGTTCCACATCCCCGGGCAGCGACGCGGCTATCGCGACGCCCATGGCGGCAGTGGCTGGGTCGACATGCACAAGTCGATCGCCGCGTCGGTGAACTACTACTACTACAAGCTCGCCTACGACATGGGCATCGACCGCCTGTCCGAATACATGCATCGCTATGGCTTCGGCAAGCCTACCGGAATCGACCTGGTCGGCGAGAATGGAGGCGTGGTGCCGTCGTCGCAGTGGAAAGCCAAGCGTTCGCGCGAGCCGTGGTATCCCGGCGAGACGGTGATTTCCGGCATCGGCCAGGGCTACTGGGTGGCGACCACGCTGCAGCTGGCGCAGGGCGTGGCCGCCCTGGCCGACGGCGGCGTGCTGCACCGCCCGCACCTGGCCAGCGCGCGCCGCGACGGCTTCCGCAATGCGTGGACGCCGATACCGCAGCCGGCGCCCAGCCGATATACCAGCAACCTCGCCAACGTCCGCGTGGTGCAGGGCGGCATGGAGGGCACCATCTACGACGCCGACGGCACCGGGCGACGGATGGCGGTCGGCGCGCCCTACCGCATGGCCGGCAAGACCGGTACCGCGCAGCGGGTCGGTCGCAAGGGTAACGTCAGCACCGACCCGCACACCCTGCCGCTGCACCTGCGGCATCAGGCCTGGTTCATCGGCTATGCGCCGGCCGAGGATCCGACCATCGCGGTCGCGGTGATGGTCGAGCACGGCGGCTATGGCGGCACCGCCGCGGCGCCGATCGCGCGCAAGCTGTTCGATGCCTGGCTGCTCGGCACATGGCCGGAGCCCGATCCGGATGCCATCCCGCCGACCGCGATCGGAACACGGACGGTGGCCGCGCCGTGAATACCATCCTGCGCTGGCTCCTCGACCTGCTCCTGCGCTTCGTCCGCAGCCTCGACGGGTCGCTGTGCCTGGCGCTGTTCGCGCTGATGGCGATCGCGCTGGCGGTGCTGTACAGCGCCGGCGGCCCCGGTGGCATGCAGCTGGTGCAGGCGCAGGCGGCGCGCTACGCGGTCGGACTGGCGGCGATGTGGGCGCTGTCGCGGTTGACGCCGCTGCGCCTGCGCGATGCCACGCCACTGGCGTACGCCGCGACGCTGGTGCCGCTGCTGCTGGTGCTGGTGATCGGCACCGGCAGGCACGGCCAGCAGTGGATCGACCTCAAGCTGTTCTATTTCCAGCCGGCCGAACTGCTCAAGCTGACCCTGCCGATGATGGCCGCGTGGTACCTCAGCCGCCAGCTGCTGCCGCCGCGCTTCGTCGCGATCCTGGTCACGGCGCTGATCATCGCGGTGCCGACGGGGCTGATCCTGCTGCAGCCGGATTTCGGCACCGCGATGCTGGTGGCGATCAGCGGCGCGTTCGTGCTGTTCCTCGCCGGCCTGCAGTGGCGCTGGTTGGCGATCGGGGCGGGCGCGGTCGGCGCTGCGGCGCCGATGGCATGGTTCTGGTTCTTTTCGCCCTACCAGAAGGATCGCATCCTGACCTTCCTGGATCCCGAGTCCGACCCGCTCGGCCGCGGCTGGAACATCATCCAGTCGAAGATCGCGATCGGCTCCGGGGGCCTCACCGGGCAGGGCTGGGGGCAGGGATCGCAGTCGCACCTGAACTACCTGCCCGAGCACACCACCGACTTCATCTTCGCCGTGCTCGCCGAGGAATTCGGCTGGATCGGCGTCGCGGTGGTGCTGGCGCTGTACCTGTTCGTGGTCGGCCGCTGCCTGTGGATCGCCGCCGAGGCGCGCGACGGCTATGCGCGCCTGCTCGCTGGCAGCCTGGGGCTGGCGTTCTTCGTCTACGTGGTGGTCAACGGCGGCATGATCTCGGGCCTGCTGCCGGTGGTCGGCGTGCCGATGCCCCTGCTCAGCTACGGCGGCACCGCAGCGGTGTCGCTGCTGGCCGGGCTGGGCGTGGTGATGTCGGTGCGCAACCACCGGCCGATCTATGGATGAGGCATGGTTGCTGGTTGTGGGTTGTTGGTTATCGGAGCAGGGCAGGCGTCTTTTCCCGGAACCAGCCACCCACAACCATGAACCACATGGCTCCGGGTTGAACCGCGAATCCCGGAGCGGGTCCACCGTCGCGCGCGCATGCTACCCTCGCGCCCGATGATCCGACGCGCCTTCGTTCCGCTCGCGCCCGTCGTGCTCGCGCTGGCCGCGTGCGCGACCCAGGCGACCCCGCCGCCGCCCGCCACCCTCGCGCCCACGCCCGCCACGCCGGTGGCGCAGGCCGAGACCCTGCTGCCGCCGGTCCCGCAGCCGCCGGAACGCCCGCTCGCGCCGCAATCGGTGAGCGATCCGGCGATTCCGCTGCAGCAGCGGATCGACGCCTTCGTCGACTACACCGCAACGACCTACGGCGTCGATCCGCTGCTGGTCCGCCGCACGCTCGCGCAGGCCGAATACCGGCAAAGCATCATCGATGCGATCAATCGTCCGGCCGAGAAAGTGCGGCCCTGGCGCGACTACCGCCCGATCTTCCTCAACGACGCGCGCATCGAAGGCGGGCGCGCGTTCTACGCCGCGAACCGCCAGGCGCTCGACGACGTCGCCGCGCGCACCGGCGTGCCGGCCGGGATCATCACCGCGATCATCGGCGTCGAAACCAGCTACGGCCGCATCACCGGCAGCTATCGCGTGCTCGACGCGCTGTACACGCTGGCGTTCTGGCACCCCAGGCGCGCACCGTTCTTCGCCGGAGAGCTGGCACAGCTGTTCGCACTGGTGAAGGAGGAGCCGCAGCTCGACATCCTGACGCTCAACGGCAGCTATGCCGGGGCGATGGGCATGGGCCAGTTCATGCCGTCGAGCTACCGCAACTGGGCCGTGGACGGCGACGGCGACGGCCGCCGCGACCTGCTGACGCACACGCCCGACGTGTTCGCATCGATCGCCAACTACTTCGTGGTCCACGGCTGGCAGCGCGATGGCGCCGTGGTCGCGCGCGCGACCCGCGATGCAGGGGCCGCGGACTTCGTGCCGGGATCGCTGGACCCGGTGTATCCGCTGGCGGCGCTGGCGGCGCGCGGCTACCGCCCGCAGCCGGGGCAGCCGCTGGCCGAGGGCGCCACCCTGGTCACGCTCGAGGGCGACGCCGGCCCGGAATACTGGTTCGGCTACCGCAACTTCTACGTCATCACCCGCTACAACCACTCGCCGATGTACGCGATGGCGGTCTACCAGCTGGCGCAGGCGATCCGCGGCAACCCGGCACCGTGAACCGGCGGCACGTCATCCGCGGCATGCTGCCGTTCGCGGCGATGCTGCTGCTGGCCGCCTGCGCCGGAACGCCGAAGAAAGCCGGTGGACCCGATGCCGGCAACGCCCCGGAGGCCGACGGCCGTCGCGCCGCGCCGGCGAAAGGACCGAAACGCTCGCCGTACGCGCCCGCGCAGGAGGATCCGTCCAAGCGCGGCGACTACACCAGCGGCGGCCTGTACGCGCCGCACATCGCCGACAGCGCGCCCGACGGCGACATCGACGTCGATGCGATCCCCGAGCCGGACGTGGTCGACGAGCCGCGTTCGCGCTACGGCAACCGCTCCCCCTACACGGTGCTGGGCAAGAGCTATCGCGTGCTCGACAGCGCCAAGGGCTACGACGAAACCGGCATCGCCTCGTACTACGGCAACAAGTTCCACGGCCGCCGCACCTCCAACCTCGAGGTGTACGACATGTACGCCTTCACCGCCGCCCACAAGACCCTGCCGCTGCCGAGTTTCGCGCGCGTCACCAACCTCGACAACGGCAAGTCGGTGGTGGTACGCGTCAACGACCGCGGCCCGTTCCACGATGGCCGCCTGATCGACCTGAGCTACGCCGCCGCGGTCAAGCTGGGGATCCATCCGCGCGGCACCGGGCGGGTGGAGGTCAAGGGCTTGAGCCCCGGCGAGAACGCGCGCCAGGACTACGATGCGGTGGCGGCGCGCGATACGGATGCGTTGCCCGCAGGCAGCGGCGCGCTGCAACTCCCGCCCGGTGTGCGCATCGCCACCGGCAGGCCGCAGCCGGCGCCGCCGAGCGCGATGGATGCGCTGGTCGACGGCGTGATCGCCAGCGGCGCGGCCGGGCGCACGGCGACGGCTGCCGCGACCGCGACACCGGCAAGCGAGCTTGCGGCGCGGTCCGGCAGCGACCTCGACTGGCGCTTCGACATGCGCCAGGACGGCAAGGCGATGAC
>SWCD01011405.1_pt1 | contig 20005 bp, 19 predicted proteins | sample 4693011 | NCBI WGS metagenome assembly SWCD01 (sample SAMN10267278, study PRJNA491770) | bioreactor metagenome | isolation source: DHS bioreactor inoculated with marine | place: Japan: Omine Ridge, Nankai Trough | reverse complement strand
TTCAGGAAAGAGAAGACGGCATCAATATTGTCACCTTTTCCAATAAGCTGATCAAAATTTTGTCGCAGCAGAAAACCCATCCAGATGCCCTCGACCCGGATATCGGTAATGCGGCCTTGTCTGGTTCTGAATTCCAGTTCGGTGCGACGATCCTGATCGTGTAGCACATAACCTGTCACGATAGTGCCACGGGAACCTGTGACCACAAATGCCTTGCCGCGAACCTTGTTGCCTATGCTGGCCAGGAGATTGAGGACCATGCGGTTGAACAACTCAATATAGGTCTGCTGCTGATCAGACCTGAGCTTGCGGCGGTGTTTGCCCAGCACGAACAGTGCCAGGGTGCCAATTGCAACGTACTTGTTCAATGTGTCGGCAATTTCATGTCGGTGGGCGCCGTTTCTCAAGACGTCGAGAAGCCGGTTGGCGGCATCGTAAACCAGCCTTTCGGTCGCGGAATCTGGCGCAGCCGATGCCGTCTGCATATCGGGAAAACCCGACGCGATCACACAGGCGGACATGGTTGAAAGCATGCCGCGGCGGTTCACTGCCGTAAACGTCATATGCTGCAATATGCGGAAATCCGGCCCTGGGAGCAAGGATGGAAACCATAAGCAGGCTTGAAGGATTGCGCGCAAAAGTGCAGCCTGATGGCATGAAGATACAGACTGTAACCATTGCACGTAGTGGCGGTATTGCCATTGTTACCTATGATCGCGGCGGGCGGGCCAACGCCATGTCATTTGCCATCATGGATGAACTGGCCAGTGCTGCCTTGAGTTTTGTCGATGACAATGATCTCAGGTGCGTGGTGCTGACCGGCGCCGCGAAGATTTTTTCTGCGGGCATGGATCTGTCCGATCCGGTTTTTGACCGGTTTGACGACATGCCGCTGCAGGATAAACGCCACTATAGCGAGCGGGGCCCGAGGCTGGCGCGCGCCTGGGCCGGCATTGAAGTGCCTGTCATATGTGCCGTGGAGGGTCCGTGCCTTGCCGGCGGTTTGGCGTTGGCGTCGATGTGTGATTTTCGGGTTGTGTCACAAAGTGCCCGGTTTGGTGCGCCTGAAGTTCAGGTGGCTCACAATATGGGCTGGCACTCGGTGCCAAGGCTTATCGCGCTGGTCGGTGTGCAGGCAACGCGCCGTATTTTGCTGGCAGGTGAACAGTGGACTGCAGATGAAGCCAAACGGCTTGGCTTTGCCGATGAGGTTTGTGGGGCGGGCAAGGCGCTTGACGCTGCAACACGGATGGCAGACCGGATTGGCGGCTATCCGGGACTGGCCGTGCGGATGATCAAGCGGCAGATCGATGCTTCAGCCCATGCACTCGATTATGCCACAAGTGCCTATGACAAAGACCAGCAACTGGTGGCGTGGATGTCAGAGGATTTCCAGGCAGCCCGGAAAAAATTTGCAAAGTAGCTGTCTAGAACATCATCCGATCAGATGATGCTCTAGCGATTGAGGGTTTCAACCAGTTGGCTGACTGCGCGCTGGTCGCCACCCTTCTTGACCAGAAACTTCTGGAAAATACCGCGCTGTTGATAGGTAAGCGACACAAATCCGAGGATCGGCACAGACACTTTTACATCAGATATCTTGAAGGATTTGCCCTTCGGGCGCAGCAGAAACTGCACCGTGTATTTATTTCCGGTGAGCAGTGTGACGAGGGTGTTGACCGCAATATCGGATCCACTGCCCTGCTTGGCGTTCAGGACTTCTGCTTTCGCCACACGGTATTCGCGGGTTTGATCCGCGAAGTAACGGGCCATGAAAGCGGTGACACCATTGTAGTAACGCTGGTTTTGCGAACTGCGCAAAAACCGCTCATACTTGCCGAGCGAATATATCGAAATGCCCGGAATGTCCGCATGACGGCGCAATACCCTGGCAAAACTGGTGATCGTTCCGGATCTGTTTGCCGCCAGCAGATCATTGGCCACCTTGCGTGTGAAGGTTACTGCGGGATGATCCGCCGCAACCACCGGCGCGATCGAGGTCATCACCATAATGCCTGCCGCCAATATCGTACCCAATGCTAACGTGCGCCGGTTCATGCGGTTCGTGTCCTTTGAGCAATAGTAAGGCGATCTCGGGGGCAAAGCGTAGTGCCAAGACTCAATCACCAAATCATTTAGCCGACAAGTAAAGCGGTTTCACGGCAGTCGTCAAGATTATCAAGCGTCCAGGCAGGCTTGCTGGCGATGACAAGGCAGGCTAAGCCTGTTCAATCACAGGGAACTGACAGAACGGGCTTTCCGGTTGAATGGCGATGATTGACGAACTTCTTGCAGGATTGCGTGCAGCAGGGGAAGAAACCCGGTTGCGGTTGCTGTTCATCTTGTCGCGAGGCGAGTTCAACGTGTCTGAACTGACGACCATATTGGGGCAAAGCCAGCCGCGGGTCAGCCGTCATCTGAAACTCATGGTGGAGGCCGGGTTGATCCAGCGTTACCGGGAAGGTGCGTGGATGCTGTTCCGTATCAGCACAAGTTCGGGCAATGCGGCACTTGCGCAATCCCTTATCCGATTTATGGCTGATGATGATCCGCAGGTTGCCCGCGACCTGGAGCGTATCGGGCAGATCAAGGCGCAACGCCAGGCAGATGCTCAGGCCTATTTTGCCGAAAATGCAGAAAACTGGACTTCAATTCGTGCCTATCATGTGGCCGAGGAAAAGACAGAAGAGGCCATTCGCCGGTTTGTCGGCGACGATCCCGTCGGCAGATATGTTGATCTGGGCACCGGCACCGGTCGAATGCTGGAGATGTTCGGGCCACAGGCGGATGAAGCGATCGGCATCGACATGTCGCGTGAAATGTTGAGTGTTGCCCGGGCAAATCTCGGGCAGGCGGGGCTTGATCATATCCAGATCCGGCAAGGCGACATAACCAGCTTGACGATTGAGGACGCATCTGTGGACCTGGTGACATTGCATCAGGTGCTGCACTTCGTGGCCGATCCGGCCAAGGCGATTGCAGAAGCCGTGCGTTTGCTCAAACCGGGTGGTCGCCTGGTAGTGGCGGATTTTGCCTCGCATGACCTGGAATTTCTGAGAGAACAGTTTGCCCACCGCCGCCTGGGCATTGCGCATTATGACATGGCTTCATGGGTAAAAGCTGCCGGGGCTGCAATTACCCGGCATGAACAGCTCAGCCCGCCGGCGCACCTGGCACAGCAAGGCCTGGCAGTCGCATTCTGGGTGATTGAAAAGGGCTGATGCAGCCGTGTCCGTTTTGGGTCAAACGAACCGTTTGTTCAGCCGGCGGCTCGGTTTGTCTGCAGAAATATCGCCGGCTCAGTCGGGCACACCTGAATGTCCGAATGCGCCAGTGTTCAACTCTCTGCTGCACCACCAGATAGATAAGTTGCGATGGCTTCTGCATCGATGAAAGACAAGGCATCGAGAAAGAAAATGCTGAATGAACCTGGTCCGCCTGCGGCTTTTGCGGCTACTGACGATGCCGTTTCGGTAATTGCCAGCGCTGCAGCCGCGGCCTTGAAGGCATCTGCTTCAAGCACCGAGATTGCTGCACAAACTGCTGAACGCGCACTGCCCAGCATCCGGATGTTTTGAAAACCGCTGGCGCCATACGGTAATTCCAGACTGCGGATGCCGTCATGTATGCCGATGTTTGCAAGACAACAGACAGCTACCGTATTATAGCGCTTCGCGAAGTCTACCGGTGACGCATGACGTTTGAGCAGCGTAGCTACAATGTCTTCCGGTGCAGCCCGCACAATTGTGGGCCTGTGTGCCATCTGGTTGCGAAGAAACTCGGTTCTAAAGGGTGACCGGTGTGCCAGCAGCGTATCCAGAATCCATGGCTTACGTGACTTTTGAGCGTGTTCAACAGCGGTGGAGATCCCGCTTTCACGCATGTCGTTTGTCGGTCCCATCTGAATCATAAGTGCACTGCAATCATCAACCATTGCAGCAAGTTCCCTTGGGTCGTGGGTGGTTGTAACAATAGATCCCAATGCGTCCAGAACTCGGGTCGTGAAGCCTTCATCCGCTGAATTTGCTATGCAGTGGATAGGGACCCTTTGAAGCCGGTATTGTGTAATAAGTCTGCCCGCATCTTCCGCAAGCTGGTTTATATCAAACAAACAATGTTCCTTGACAGGTTTGCTCACCGTTTGAAGGTACGGTGAGTCGCAGCGACAGGATCAGCAGCGTGCGTGGGCCTGACGCTCTACTACCATCATGACTACAAATATTGTGTTACCAGAGCGCATGGAATGTGTTGGTTTTCTTTACGAAATCCACCGCTGCAACTTTCTCCCAAACCGCGGCGACACGCGGACAGGCCAGTTTCAGGCTCGTGATATCGGGGTGCCAGCTGGCCAGCATGGCCAGATAGATGTCAGCCGCAGACATGGTCTTGTCTGCCAGCCACTGGTGTCGCGACAGGTGCTCGTCGATGATGGCAAAGGCTGCGTTCAGGTGCTCGACAGCGCGCGATTTCACCGCATCGGCTCCTGCTGCATCAGATGTGTGGCGCTCGGGATAGTAGCAGCGCAGGTCTGCGCCGTAGACGGTTGCGGCGAGATAGACCATCCAGCGCAGATAGGCGGCCCGTCCTGGCTTTCCCGGTTGAGGGGCCAGTCCGGTGTCGCGATGCGTATCACCCAGGTACAGGCACATCGCCGCTGATTCGGTCATGAGCTCTCCGCCCGGCAAGATCAGCGCCGGCACCTGGCCAGCCGGGTTGATGGCCAGGTAGCCGGCGGTTCTGTGTTCATCCTTGCTGGTATCGACAATTTCGCGCTTCCAGGGCGCATTGCCGGCTTCGAGCATGGCTTCGGCGGCAAATCCGCCTGTGCCGGGCGACGTGTATATTGTGTACATAAAACCTCTTCAAGGATGTCTGTCATTGGTTTGTGGTCGAATCGTATCACCAACGACTTCGACGTGGAATCTGATTTTTGGAAGGCATCAATTCGATCACAGAAGGTGAAGCAGATGTCAGATGCAATGCTTACAGACGCCAGCGGACAGGCAGGCCATTTTGCCCCGAGGCTTTGAACGATGCGAAATGCTCCGGTTCCTGCGCGAATGCACGATCAGCCTGGCCCCGACCGGCAATCGTGGCCAGCTTCTGCAAGACTTTACCAAGGCAAACTGGTGATCTGCATTTACCAAACATTCCACCAGTGTTTTTGCCAAACATGGCTGACGTAGTATTGCCCGGTTTCTCGTAGAGAACCGCAGCCATGAGATTTGCCCAGTTTATAGTTCAGCCAGCCATTCGGACCTTCACCAGTGTGTTGTGTCTGGCCACATTGACGGCGTGTTCATCCACACCGAACCTCACGGATAACTTTACCACCGTCGGTGTCCGGTCGCCGTCGGGCCAGTGCACAGTTGATCCGCAATCGGTTGCCGACGCCGTGTCGCTCGGCAGCGTTGAAGGCAGAGGCGCTTGCGGGATTGAGAACGCCTGGAAGGTATCCGCGGTAAGCAATGTGGCGTTCTCCACGCCGGCGAAGCTCAGATGCCGGATGGTGGGCGCCACAAACCGCTGGATAGGCAAGGTTGTGCAGCCCGCGGCGCGGTCGGCATTCGGAGAGCCGGTGGTCAAACTGCGCATAGCCGCCTCGTATGCCTGCCGTGGCCGCGACAACAAACGCGGCGCCAAGATATCCGAACATGCTTTCGGCAATGCGCTGGATGTCTCTGGCTTCATACTGGCGTCGGGCCGCGTTGTGGAAGTCGAGGAAGGCTGGAAGAACGGCGGCAGGGAAAGTTCGTTCCTGAAACAGGTACACGGACGTGCCTGCGGCACTTTCACAACGGTTCTGGGACCAAAGGCAAACGCGGCTCACCGCAATCATTTTCATTTTGATCTCGGCAAGCATGGGCGATCCGGCAAGGGCAAGTACTGCCGCTGAGACACAATGGATGAGGCTGTAGCGAGAACTCTCGGCACTGGGGATTGTCCTGTACACCGTGGCCCTGCGCCGACCGGACCGCGCCGCAAACCTGTGCCCATGGGACATTGATCCCAACGCCAGAACCGTCATCCGAAAAGCACGTCGTTCATCAGACGGCCCGGCTGGGAGGCGAAGAAACCCGCGCCGAACAAGGCACCTGTCATGGTGGATATCATGGCGTATTTGTGGACGCGTATGTTGCCGGCTCTTGCCGCGAGGATGGCCAGGCTCAGGCCAATCAACGTCCATGCCGATAACAGGTGAATCCAGCTATAGTGCATGCCATTCATTCCGGTAATCCAGAATGATGAAATGCAAATGATGGCCAGCATCGCTGCCCAGGTCCGCCCCACATATTTGTGGGCAGGCGTACCTTTTCGAATAGTGAGGATTGCCACCGACAGCGCGATGGCAAGAGCGGCGGCTGCCACGTGAAGCTGTATTGCCGGGCTTGCCTCGATCAACGGGTTGATGTTCATACGGCATTCCTTCAGTTAAGACAGTTGTATCAACTGATGGCTTACCGGCAGGCTGCGGCTGGCATGAAGCTGTGATGCGTCAACAAGGGCAAGGGCTACGTGAAATACCAGATTGTGCAACTCACGCTTCGTGAACTGCGGTCACTGTTTGCCGACAGGCGGCTGTGGATGGCGTTCGGTGTCATCGTTGCGCTGTTCGTGTTTACCGGCCCGTTCGGGACCATTGACCGGCTGGGGTTCGCCGAGCGGTTGGGGTTCTGGCTGACCGTGCATTTCGTGACATGGTCGATAGCGTTGAGCGGGATCGCAGTGGTCAGCGTATGGAATGGCGGCACATCGCGGATCGGCCTGCTGCAAACCGTCATAGGATGCTGTCTTGCGACACCGTTCATCGGTCTTGCCGTCGGTCTGCTCAGGACATTGTTTCTGAACGATTCCATAACAACTGCAAGCGTTCTGTGGCAGATGCTCCAGGCGTTGCCGGTTGCCATTATCATCGGCATCGTTGCCTACTTCTTCTTTCAACCGGCTCAATCCCCTGCATCGGATGTGGCACCGCGCGATGCGCAGGCGACACTGATGCTGCGCCTGCCGCCGGCCAAGCGCGGTGAACTGCTCTATATGTCGATGCAGGATCACTATGTTGAAATAGTCACCAGCAAGGGCAGGGAGCTTGTTCTGCTCCGTCTGGCGGACGCCATCAACGAAGCTGGCAGCAAAACCGGTATTCAGGTGCACCGTTCGCACTGGGCCGCGTTTTCGGCCATCGCGAGCAGCAGGCGCGATGGCGGCAAGGTCAGTGTCGTCATGTCCGACGGCACCGAACTGCCGGTCAGCCGCACCTATGCGACTGCGTTGCGCGAGGCAGGCATTTCCTGACTGCCGAATAGTTTCATTCAGGCCTTGCCGTATCCGCCGCCGGTTGGTGTCTGGATGATAATGGCGTCGCCAGGAAACACCTTAGTCTGATCGCAGCCTTTGAGCTGTTCAACCGTGCCATCCTTGCGGCGGCAGGAGTTGCTGCCGACCTCGCCGGGGGCGCCGCCGTCCAGCCCGAACGGCGGCACACGCCGGTGGCCCGTCAGCAGCGAAACGTCCATCTCTTCCAGAAAACGCACCGTGCGCCTGGTGCCGCCGCCGCCGGACCATTTGCCATGGCCGCCGGCACCGCGCCTGATGTGGAAATCCTCCAGTACGACAGGATACCGGAACTCGAGAATTTCCGGGTCAGTCAGCCGGGTGTTGGTCATGTGGGTATGTACCCCTGGGGCGCCGTCGTAACCGGGGCCGGCACCGGAACCCGAACAGATGGTCTCGTAATACTGATATTTCGCATTGCCGAAGTTGAAGTTGTTCATGGTTGATTGCGATGCAGCGACCGCGTTCAACGCCCCGAACAGGCAGCTTGTAACGGCTTGCGAGACCTCAACATTTCCCGCGACCACGGCCGCGGGATATTCCGGCGACAGCATGGATTTCTCAGGCGTGATGATGGTGATCGGCTTCAGACAGCCGGCATTCATCGGAATGTTGTCTGCCACCATGCAGCGGAAGACATACAGCACGGCTGCATTGGTAATCGGACGCGGAGCATTGAAATTGCTGGCCTGTTGCTCACTGGTGCCGGTGAAATCGACCACGGCGGTGCGGTTCTCACGGTCCATCTTGATATGCACCTTGATGTGCTGACCGGCATCCATCTCGTAATCGAATGAGCAATCGTGCAGGGCGCCGAGGACACGACGCACGCTTTCTTCCGCGTTGTCCTGTACGTGGTTCATGTAGGCCTGCACCACATCGAGACTGAACTGCGCCACCATCTTGCGCAGTTCCTGCACGCCTTTTTCGTTGGCGGCAACCTGGGCTTTCAGGTCGGCAATGTTCTGGCCGGGATTGCGGCACGGATACTCGCCTGCGGTCAGCACGGCCAGGGTTTCGTCTTCAAGAAAGACCCCCTTGTCGACCATCTTGAAGTTGTCGATGACGACACCTTCTTCGTGGATGGAGGTTGCCAGCGGCGTCATCGACCCGGGTGCCATGCCACCGACGTCAGCGTGGTGGCCGCGGCTGGCCGTGTAAAACAGGATGGTCTTGTCATCGGTGTCGAACACAGGTGTGACTACCGTGATGTCGGGCAGATGCGTGCCGCCATTATAGGGAGCATTCAGCATGTACACGTCGCCTGGATGCATGACCGGGTTGTTGGCGATGATGGTTTCGACGGACTTGTCCATGGACCCCAGATGCACCGGCATGTGAGGCGCATTGGCCACCAGTGCGCCATCTGCATTGAAAACGGCGCAGGAAAAGTCGAGGCGCTCCTTGATGTTTACCGAATAGGCGGTCTTCTCAAGCGTTACGCCCATCTGTTCGGCAATGGACATGAACAGATTGTTGAACACCTCCAGCATGACCGGATCAGCCTTGGTGCCGATGGCAAATTCGCGCGTGGCAGCCACGGCACGGGTCAGGATCATATGATCAAGGTTCGAGATTTCAACCTGCCAGCCGGGTTCAATGACAGTTGTATTGTGCGCCTCGATGATCAGGGCAGGGCCGGTCAGACTGAAGCCCGGCCGCAGAGCGCTGCGATCATAAAGCGGGGCTTCTTGCCACTCGCCATTAGCATACACCCTTGTCCGGCCCATGGCATCCGCCGTGCCGTGCTGAAGCGTACATTCTGGTTCGGCGCTGTCTGAACCACCACCGACCGTCTCAACGGTGATGGCTTCCACGATGATGTCCGTGCCGGGGCTGGAAAAGCCGAACTGCGCCTTGTGGGCGGTTTCAAACTGCGTGCGCATCCTGTCAGCGGTATCAAGGTCTGCATCAAGGGCTGAATCGGTTCCCTTGTAGCGCAACAATGCCCGTGGATAGGTGGTCGTCTCCTGCAAGGATACACCCTGGTTGATCAGTTCGTTTGTCGAGTCTTTTGAAAGGTTTGCCGCGATATCCTGAAGGCTTGATTCAATGGCAGGTGTCAGGGTTTCCTCAACCGCCTGCTGGCGGTTGCTGCGAATGTCGGCAAGGCCCATGCCATAGGCTGAAAGCACACCTGCAAAGGGGTGAATGTAGACGGTTTTCATGCCCAGAGTGTCGGCAATCAGGCAGGCGTGCTGGCCGCCAGCGCCGCCGAAACAGTTCAGCGCGTAGCCCTGCACGTCATAGCCGCGCTGCACGGAGATTTTCTTGATCGCATTGGCCATGTTTTCAACCGCAATGCGGATGAAGCCTTCGGCTACGTCTTCCGGTGACTTGCCGCCGCCTATATCGTTTGCCATGGCAGTGAATTTTTCATGCACCACGGTCGCATCAAGCGGCTGATCACCATGGGGACCGAATACGGCAGGGAAGTGATCCGGGTTGAGTTTGCCAAGCATGACATTGGCATCAGACACGGCAAGCGGTCCGCCACGGCGATAGCAGGCGGGGCCGGGGTTGGCGCCTGCCGAATCGGGGCCGACGCGAAAGCGCGAGCCGTCATAATGCAGGATGGAACCGCCACCTGCAGCAACCGTGTGGATGCGCATCATGGGTGCGCGCATGCGAACACCGGCCACTTCGGTTTCAAAGGCACGTTCAAATTCGCCGTCGAAATGTGCGACGTCCGTCGACGTGCCGCCCATGTCAAATCCGATCAGCTTTTCAAAACCCGACATGCGCCCGGTTTCAACCATGCCGACAACACCACCGGCAGGACCCGACAGGATGGCGTCCTTGCCCTGGAACAGTTCGGCTGCTGTCAGGCCGCCGGAGGATTGCATGAACATCAAGCGGCAGCCAGTACCTTCAGTGCCGAGCTCGGTTGCAACCTGATCGACATAGCGGCGCAGGATGGGAGACAGGTAGGCATCCACAACGGTGGTGTCGCCACGACCGACCAGTTTCATCAGCGGAGAGACTAGGTGTGAGATCGAAACCTGGGTAAAACCGATTTCGCGGGCGATTTCGCCGGCTCGGGTTTCATGATCGGTATAGCGGTAGCCGTGCATGAACACGATGGCAACGGCACGGATACCGCTATCAAAGGCGCTTTGCAGTGCCGATCTTGTGCCTGCTTCGTCCAGTAAAGAGATTGGTCTGCCGTCGGCCAGTACACGTTCATTGACTTCGGCTACCTGCTCATAGAGCAGTTCCGGCTTGATGATGTTGAGGTCAAAGATGTTGGGCCGGGCCTGGTAACCGATTTCCAGCGCGTCGCGAAACCCGCGCGTGGTCAACAGCAATGTGCGATCACCCTTGCGTTCCAGTAACGCATTGGTGGCGACGGTGGTGCCCATCTTGACCGCCGCAATCTGATCCGCCGGTATGGGGGCATCGCTGGCGATGCCCATCAGGTCACGAATGCCCTGGATGGCGGCATCGCGATAGTTTTCCGGATTTTCCGACAACAGCTTGTGGGCTTTCAAGACCCCGTCGGGCGTGCGTGCCACCAGATCGGTGAAGGTGCCGCCACGATCAATCCAGAAATCCCATTTGGCCATTGCGTGCTCCTGCGCTTGCCTGCCACTCATGACAGGTGACGAAATAATGATTGCCAACGTCTACGATTTATCGGTAAATTGTCAACATGAATAATGAAAAACACGCAAAACTTGGCCCGATCGTGTCTTCCTCGCACCTGGCGCAGGGGGCAATGCCGTCGCTTTCCGAGTTTGAGTTTGGCCTGATCATGGCATCGAATGCTTTTGAGCGCTGGATGGTGCGTTGCATGACAGCGGCAGGGATCGACGGGCTCGCGGCGCTCGACGTGTTGGTGTTGTTCTCCGTGCACCACCGCACCAAAGCCAAGCGACTGGCCGACATCTGCCTGGTGCTGAACATTGAAGACACCCACCTGGTGACCTACTCCATTCGCAAGCTGGAGAAAGCCGGGCTGGTCAAGTCCGGCAAGTCGGGCAAGGAAAAAACCGTGCTGCTGACCGACAAGGGGGCAGAAGCGTGCCGCAACTACCGTGAAGTGCGCGAGGAGCTGCTGGTGGAAACCATCAAGTCGCTGGGCCTGAAAGCCGAAACTGCATCGGCACTTGCAAAGGAGCTGCGGGTTCTGTCCGGCCACTATGACCAGGCAGCCAGGGCTGCTGCATCGTTGTGAGCGATCGCCCTGAACTGTTTGGCGCTGACTACAGTGTCTATGTCAGGATCTGCCGCATTGCGCTGGCCGAGAAGGATGTAGACTACACGCTGCGTCCCATAGACGTGTTTGCTGACGGTGGTCCGCCGCGCGATTATCTCGACCTGAACCCGTTTGGGCGCGTACCAGCATTGCGCCACGGCGCATTCGAGCTTTATGAAACCGGTGCCATCACGGCCTATGTAGATGAGGCTTTCGAGGGGCCTGATCTCATGCCTGGCGATGTGAAAGCTCGCGCCCGGGCGAGGCAAATCATGCAACTGGCGGACAATGAAATTTACGCGCACCTGGTGTGGGGGGTGTATGTGCCGTGGCAAGACGCGAACCCCATGCCCGGGCTGCAGCGCGCAGACCTTATTCTTGGCGAACTTGAGCGTCTTGCTGCAGACCACTGGATGGCCGGCGAGCAATTTTCTCTTGCCGATGCCTATGTGTATCCAATGCTGGACTATTTTTCATCGGTGCCGGAAGGGGCCGAAAAACTGTCTGAATTTGCCGGCCTGGCCCGGTGGATGATGCAAACAGGAGATCGCGAAAGCATTATTTTATCTCAGTTTTCTGCTGACAAAACCTGACATGGTTCATTTTATTTCGCCGCGTTCATTGAATCTTCACATTTGACCCCTATATCTGCAAGCATAGACGTAGAGGCCGGATGTACGCCCTGCGGTTTGGAAAGCGGTTCTAGTTTTGGCCAATAGCCTCAACTGAATCGCTTTTTTGATTCCTGAGCTGATTGACCGCTGGTCAGCGTTCACTCATAGTTTTGCGATGATGACACTGCCGTTTGCGGCAATCTTTGACATCTGTGTTGATTTTTGCGTCCGCCGCAGGGCGGGCGATGGCGTTCTGACGCCGTGATAGGAGATCTGTCGTATGGATTATGTGAAACTGGGTGGGGCAGGCGTCAAGGTGTCCAGGCTGTGTCTTGGCATGATGAGCTATGGCACGCCGGGCTGGCCGCATCATCCCTGGGTGCTGGGCGAGGCTGAAGCGCAACCTTTCCTGGCAGGTGCACTGGATGCCGGCATCAATTTCTTCGACACGGCGGATTTCTATTCAACTGGCGCCAGCGAAGAAATTCTCGGCAACTTCGTCGCCGCGAACATGAAGCGGCCGGACGCCGTGATTGCAACCAAGGTGTGCCTGACGATGGGTGACGGACCCAACGAAAAGGGGCTTTCACGCAAGCACATTCTGGAGGGCATCGATGCCTCACTGAAGCGGTTGAGAACCGACTATGTTGATCTGTTGTACATTCACCGGCTTGACCCTGAAACAGGTTTCGAGGAGTTGGCGGAAGCCCTGAACGATGTAGTGCGGGCCGGCAAGGCAACCTATCTCGGTGCATCCAGCATGTGGGCCTGGCAGTTTGCCAAGCTGCGTGAAATGCAGCGCGCCAATGGCTGGGCGCAGTTCCAGGTGATGCAGAACTTCTACAACCTGTGCTATCGCGAGGAAGAACGCGAGATGATCCCCTATTGCCAGGCAGAAGGGGTGGCGCTGGTGCCGTGGTCACCGATGGCGCGCGGTTTCCTGGCCGGCAACCAGCCCAGGGACGGCAAGGGCGCGACATCACGCGGGCAGACCGACAAGATAGCACAGGGGTATTTTGGTACGAAGCAGGACTATGCCGTGCTGGCCCGGGTTGAAAAACTGGCGGCGAAGCTTGATGTGAAACCGGCGCAGATAGCGCTGGCGTGGGTGTTGGCCAAGGGCATTACGTCGCCGATCATCGGGGCAACCAAGTCACATCACCTGAGTGACGCGGTTGCGGCAACCGACATCAAGCTTACCGATGCGCAGATTGCTTCGCTCGAAGCACCTTACGCACCGCGCCCGGTTCAGGGTCACTCGTGACAAAACGGCTTCTGATCGTTGCGCATGTGCCGTCGCCCAACACCATCGCACTGCGCGATGCGGTGGTGCGAGGGGCGTCATCGCCCGATGTGTCCGGTGTAAACGTCATCGCGAAGACGCCGTTCGAGGCAGGCCCGGATGATGTGCTTGCATGCGACGCCATCATTCTCGGCACCACCGAGAACCTCGGCTATATGTCGGGTGCCCTGAAGGATTTTTTTGATCGCACATATTATGGCGTGATCGAGGAAAAGCAGGGATTGCCGCTTGGGGTCTATATTCGCGCGGGGCTGGACGGTACCGGGACACGGCGCGCTATCGAAAGCATCACCGGCGGGCTGCGCTGGAAGCTGGTGCAGGAACCAATGATCCTGCACGGCGCGTGGCAGGACGGGTTTACGCAGCAGGTCGAGGAACTCGGTCTGGCCATGGCAGCGGGGCTTGAGGCAGGCGTGTTCTGACGGCTGCTCATTTCAGGCCTTGCGGCCCATCCAGACGCAAAACGCGACCACCAGCGCAAAGCCAAGAGTGATCGCCGACACGGTCTCGCCGAGCAGTGCCCAGGATCCTGCCAGGGTGACAAAAATCTGCAGCAACTGGACCTGGCCGGCCTTGGCTACACCGGCAAGCGCCATGCCGTTGTTCCAGAAGAAGAAGCCGAGAAACTGCGAGAACACGGCCACATAGGCAAATGCCAGCCATGCAGAGGTCGATGCCTGCCAGTTTACCTCCGGCAAGGTGAGCGCGACGGGCACGATGATGATCGGTACCATGACCAGCAGGCACCAGGAGATGACCTGCCATCCGCCCAGCCGTTTGGTCAGGTCACCAGATATGGCGTACCCGACAGCCGCTGCAATAATGGAACCCAGCAACCACAGGTCTGCGCCATAAAACTCGCTGCCACCGGCATTCAACACGGCAAATGCCACGACGGCAACTGAACCGGCAACTGCCCATGCCCAGAATTTCAAAGATGGGTTTTCACCTGCAAACGCAATGGCCGCCGCCGCCGTCGCCAATGGCAGGATACCCAGCACCACGCCACCGTGACTGGCTGGTGCAGATTGCATGGCGATGGCGGAAAACAATGGAAAACCGATGACGATGCCGAAACCAGCCAATAATAATTTCAGCAGGTCGCGACGGACCGGGCGGGGCGAATGCGTCACACTCAACATGATAGCAGCAATCACGGCAGCAACGAGGGCGCGTCCCAAGCCTACAAACACCGGTGGCAATTCAGCCACGGCAATGCGGGTGAACGGCAGTGTCATGCCGAAAATCACGACACCGGCAAATGCCAGCAAATAGCCCCTGGTGGTGTGCGACATGAAATCTTTGTAATCGATGTGGGAAACAGGTGCGCAACCTAGTGCTCATCGGGTAGTCTGACAAGCAATGACGATATGGACGAGAATCACTGAGATACTTCAAGCGGTGGGGGACAGTGTCGGCGAGGCATTGTCGCGCATCGTGGGCGCGCCGCGTGAAAAGCGCGATCCGCAGAAGTCCGTGGCATTCACCATCGGTGTGATTGCGCTGTCTGCCAAGATGGCCAAGGCAGATGGGCTGGTGAGCGCATCGGAGATTGCGGCTTTCCGCGAAATTTTCGTGATCCACCCGGAAGAAACCGAAAACGTTGCGCGCGTGTTCAATCTCGCGAAGCAGGAAGTGACCGGTTTTGACAATTATGCCCGCAAGATCGCCAGATTGTTCAAGGACCAGAAAGACGTGCTGGAGGACCTGGTGGATGGCCTGTTTCACATTGCCCGTGCTGACGGGGAAGTTGGTGAGAACGAACTGGCGTTTCTGGAAGAGGTATCCCGGATTTTTGGTCTCGACGACCGGTTCGGCTGCATCCGGTCCCGAAACCTGCGTGGCACCGACGGTGACCCCTACAGCATTCTTGGCATTGACTGCACGGTGAGCGACGGCGACCTCAAGGCTCATTACCGAAAACTGGTCAAGGAAAATCACCCGGACCGCCACATCGCGGCCGGCATGCCGGCCGAAGCGGTTGCCATTGCCACCAGCAGGCTTGCCCGCATCACCGAAGCCTGGGGGCAGGTGGAACGTGAGCGCGGCATATGAGTGTCACCGGTCTGCCGCATGAGTTCATCCCGGCGATCAACTTCAGCGAGCGGGTGGGCGTGGCCGGGCCGGACATTCTGCTGATGCATTATACCGGTGTACCAACGCCGGAGTTTGCAATTGACATACTCACCAACGGTGAGCGCGAAGTGTCGTGTCATTACCTGGTGCACCAGGATGGCCGCATCGTGCACATGGTCGATGAGGACAAGCGCGCATGGCATGCCGGCAAGGCGTCGTGGGAAGGCGCCGGCGATATCAACTCCCGCTCGATCGGTATCGAGATCTGCAATCCCGGCCATGGCGAACATTATCACGACTTTCCCGACAGCCAGATAGATGCCGTGATTGCCCTGTCAAAGGACATAATTGCCCGCCACGCCATCCTGCCGCGCCATGTTCTGGCTCATTCCGACGTGGCGCCGGGGCGAAAGATTGATCCGGGAGAGAAATTTCCGTGGGCCCGTCTGGCAGATCAAGGCGTCGGGCTATGGGTGGAACCTGCTCCGATTGTGGATGGAAAGGTGCTGCAAGAAGGCGCAAGCGGTGATGATGTCGTCGTATTGCAGCGCAATCTGGCGGCCTGCGGGTACGGCATTGCGGTCACCGGAAGCTATGATGGAGAAACTGCAACCATGGTGCGGGCGTTTCAACTGCATTTTCGGCCCGAACTGTGCGACGGACGGGCAGATGTTTCAACAGTTGCAACACTGGACGATGTGCTGGCTGCCCAATCGGCTTGAGCGCATTCGTACTGCCACGCCGCAGTAGATTGGAACCGGGTGCATTCGCACAGTGATCATGCTAGAGCAATCCTGACATCAGTCGGCTGGATGATCGCGCAATGCCACGGATCCCTCCGGGATCGGGTGCATTGTGAGGAAAGTCCGGGCTCCACGGAGACACGGTGCCGGATAACGTCCGGCGGAGGCGACTCCAGGGAAAGTGCCACAGAAAGCAAACCGCCTCATGCCCGGAAACGGGCAAAGGTAAGGGTGAAAGGGTGCGGTAAGAGCGCACCGCGCGTCCGGTAACGGAAGCGGCACGGCAAACCCCACCGGGAGCAAGACCAAATAGGGGCGGCAGGCGGGCCTCGCAAAGGCACGCCGGTTCGTGTTCTCCGGAACGCTGCCCGGGTTGGTTGCAAGAGGTGTGCGGTAACGTACATCCCAGATGAATGGTCATCCAGTGTCGCAGCACGCGTCATGGACAGAACCCGGCTTACAGGCCGACTGGTGTCACTTATATCAAAGGAACTGACTATTGACTCATTTGATGGAGTCAAATCCGTTCATTCTGGCAGGCGCGGTGCGCAGCGCGATGTGGTCCATCTCGCAAGCGCCGCAACGCACCAGATGGACGGATTTGGCCCACCGAGGGCCGGTTTTTCGCGCCCGCTGAACGTCGTTGTGCTCCACTTGTGGTCAACCAGACCACGGCGCGAAGCATGCCTGGCCAGCAAACGCGAAAAAATCAGTCAAATGGGTCAATAGTCAGTTCTTTTAGTATTATAACCCGTGCATGCGCTGGCATGCCTTGATATCCGGTGGGGTTTGTTTGAATTGCCCTAGGGCAAATTCTGCCCTATGATCGAGATTACCGGCACATTGAGTATGGAATGGATGTGTCCAGCGACGATCGGATTAGAATTGCGTTGTCCTGGATTTGAGGCACGACAGCTTTCCCGAGTACGCCCGGAGACCGGCACTGGATTTTGAGCCGGACTGGTCATTCCTGATTGATAGCGGGAAAGGAATATCCCCATGCGTGTCAGTGGCACCGTCAAATTCTTCAACGCCCAGAAGGGGTTCGGTTTTATTGCACCTGAAGATGGTTCAAAGGATGTGTTTGTGCATATTACAGCCATCCAGCGTTCAGGCCTCGAGGGACTTGCCGACGGCGACAAGGTCAGCTTCGTTGTGGAAGACGATCCGCGCGGCAGAGGCCAGCAGGCAACCGACATCCAGATGGGCTGATCTGCCCGGGTTTTGCGACTGACCGACACCGGAGCAACGCGGCTCCAGGCGGATCAATCAGCTTGCCCTGACAGTTCAGAATTGATCAGGTTGATGTATTGGCTGGTACAGTCAGGTGTTGTCCTGATCTGGTTACAGCCGGAGACAAAGCGCGCCATGCTGCGGGCTGTGTCCGGCTTTTGTTTTTTTGAGTAATTGATTGCTGACGCGCAAACGGGTATGCATCCGTCTCCAGACACCGCGAGGGAAGAAGTTTTTATGTCGAAAGAAGAAGTGCTCGAGTTTGAAGGTATCGTTACCGAGGTCCTGCCAGACTCGCGCTTTCGGGTTAGACTCGAAAATGATCACGAGATCATTGCCTACACCGCCGGAAAGATGAAGAAGTTCCGGATTCGCACCATCGCGGGTGACCGGGTGACGGTTGAGATGACCCCTTATGATCTCGACAAGGGCCGCATTACGTTCCGCCACAAGGACACCAAGTCCGGTAGCCCGCCACCTCCGGGACAGAACCAGAATCGCCGTCCGGGCGGAAATCGCCGCTGATTTCCGTTAAACGTGTTTTTTGCGCGCTATGTCGGCCGAGTAACGAACCACATCAGCAATTTGCAGCAGGTGTCTGGCCAGCGGACTTGTCTTGCGCCAGACCATGCCGATCGTGCGCGAAGGTTGTGGCTCCCTGAAGCGAGCGACAGATACCGGCGTTGAGCGGGTCTCCACCACGACGGCCATTTCCGGGATTACAGTGACGCCGATGCCGGCGCTGACCATCTGGACAAGCGTGGACAGGGTGCTGGCATCGAGGCCATCCCTTGGTTGTTCTGGTTGAATGTTGCAGAACGACAGGGCCTGATCCCGAAAGCAGTGACCTTCTTCCAGCAGCAGCAGTTTCATCTGGCTCAGGTCCTCGGCATTCGGTACCGGCTTTCCTTCATCCTTGCCCGGACGCACCAGCACGAAATCTTCCTCAAACAGTGCAATTTCGGTCAGAGACGGTTCTGACACCGGTAAAGCGACAATGGCTGTGTCAAGCCGGCCCTCGGCCAGTTCGTCTATCAGTTTTTGCGTCAGCGTCTCGCGCACATGAATGTCGATGCCGGGAAACTCCCGGGTGAGATTGCCTATGATCGCAGGCAGCAGGTATGGTGCAATCGTTGGGATCACGCCAATGCGTATCCGGCCAGCCAACCGGTCTCGCGTGGCCCGTGCCAGATCTTCCAGCTCGTCGACCGAGCGCAGTATCTCCCGGACCCGCAAGGCGAATTGCTCTCCGAAGCCGGTAATACGGACCTGTCGGGCACTTCTTTCGAACAGGGCAGCGCCCAGCGAGTCCTCCAGTTCCCTGATCTGCATCGACAAGGCGGGTTGAGAGATCGCGCAGGATTCTGCTGCGTGTCTGAAGTGGCCATGACGGGCCAACGCCTCGAAATACCGGAATTGCTTCAGCGTCAAGCGTTTCATCAGAATATCTTATCACGGCGATAAGAAAATACAACTTTAACCAATTGGACGCGTGCGGTATATGACCTGTGTCAAAGACAGGGAGTAGCATATGCCCAGAATGCGTCAGTTGCGGTCGCCGACGGCGAGGTGCGAGGCACTATCAGGAGTGATCACATTGTCTACTCAAACTGCCAACACATACGATGCAGATTTGCATGGGTACAGACAATGTCCAGCCCGGCTGACCGCGATGTGACGATTGACCTGACCGGCATCTTGTCATGCCATTGGTCGACAAACCAAATACCGTTTGGGACATTCAGCATCCATGCCCACGAAACACACTGACAGCATCCATGCCCACGAAACACACTGAAAATTCACGCCAAAATCGGAGAAATTCATGAGTGACGCAGTTCTCAAAGAAGCAAATGACGGCCAGGCCAGGTGCCCGGTCATGCACGGGCCCAACCAATACAAGGCAACCGGATCCACGGCGAACCAGCATTGGTGGCCGAACCAGCTGAACCTGAAGATCCTGCAACAGAATTCCCCGTTGGCCGACCCGATGGGCGAGGATTTCGATTATGCCAAGGAGTTCAAGAGTCTCGACCTTGGCGCCGTGAAGAAAGACATTGTGGCCTTGATGACGGATTCACAGGACTGGTGGCCAGCCGATTACGGCCACTATGGCCCGTTCTTTATTCGCATGGCGTGGCACAGCGCGGGTACGTACCGGACCTATGACGGCCGCGGCGGTGCGTCATCAGGCTCACAGCGCTTTGCGCCCCTCAACAGTTGGCCTGACAACGTCAACCTGGACAAGGCGCGTGCGCTGCTGTGGCCGATCAAGCAGAAATACGGCAAGAAGATCTCATGGGCCGACCTGATGATCCTGACCGGCAACTGCGCGCTCGAGTCAATGGGCTTCAAGACATTCGGTTTTGGCGGCGGTCGTGCCGATGTCTGGGAACCTGAAGAAGACATCTACTGGGGACCAGAGGCAACCTGGCTCGGTGATGAGCGCTATACCGGCGACCGGGAGCTCGACAACCCTCTCGCTGCGGTTCAGATGGGCCTG
>SWCD01007967.1_pt1 | contig 20008 bp, 19 predicted proteins | sample 4693011 | NCBI WGS metagenome assembly SWCD01 (sample SAMN10267278, study PRJNA491770) | bioreactor metagenome | isolation source: DHS bioreactor inoculated with marine | place: Japan: Omine Ridge, Nankai Trough | reverse complement strand
GACAAGGCTTCCGTCAGACGCTCTCGTCAAGATTGTAAAACGCAAAGACGGAGTCTCGGGAGCGATCGTTGAGAAGTATTGCGAATGGGTTCGAAGTACTCAGTTCCTCTTTCACTTCGCCGACACCGTCTGTAATCGTCTGACTGCCATTTACAGGTACGGGGGGCCCGCGATCAAGGCGCAGATCATTGCCGCGCTGATTTGCCTTGGTGAGACCCACAATAGGTGGCACGTAATGCGCTGTGCACTTCGTAGGTGCTCGGATGACGATATCACTCCTGCTCTGGCCAAGCGTTTCGAGATCGAGATCAAGACCGAGGAGTTAGAGGGCGAATTCGCGCGATGTGTCGATGAGGTTGAGTGGGATGTCGATCGCCTCCCAACGAATTTGGCCAAGCTATGTGATGTCTAGTGTGCCGATGAAGTCGGCTATTCTGCCTCCTGTTCCTTTCTCGCACGCTGAGTCTCTACAAGAAACACGGCAAGGGTGGATGCCGCGCCGACTGCGAGCCTGGCATGCCGGGAACCGAGCCCCTTGGAGCCCGCAGCACGACCATGGCCAGTACCGTATCGGTTTCGGAGTTCAGCAATCCCCTGCGTAATCGTGGCCAGGTTACTTAGGAGCCTCCGGATCGTGTTGGACGCGGCGGCTTGATCCGGAATGTCTTCGGGCGTCAGCCGTAGTTCCTTCGCCGTTCTCTTCACGAGCTGGGGTAGGTCCAACCCAGCTCCAGAGTCCCCAGTGCGTTCCTCCAGGATCGTCTTACAGCAGGTCTCTACCAGTTCCTTGGCTGTGCCGATGGCGAGTCCCGGATCTTCCCGCAGAGCTACTTCCATTCGCGTAATCTGCCGGGCGACGTAGTCGGTTTCGTCCCCGGTGATCCCCTCCCGGAGCGGGTCGTAGGCAACCGCTGCGCCCGGCTCGATCCGCTTAGCCACGAAGATGGGCCTATCCGATATCCTCGCGCGTTCCACCAGCTCGTATCCGTCTCCGGTGAGAAGATCGTTCAGGAACTGCCGCAGGCGCTCAACCTCTTCACGATCGTTACGGACTACCGGGTGGAGCATCTCGCAGAGGAAGCGCAGGAAGACCTCGTCCTCGCAGTGGAGGAGATCAAAGCGAGAGTCCAAGAAGACCCAGTCATCCTCCCAGTCGAAGTTGTTCACGCGGTGTTGCCAGATGTCACCATAGGCATCCTGGAACCGAGGATCTCCGGAGGGCATCCCCTTGAGATCGAAGATGCGGCTGAGGAAGTCCGGATCCTCAAGCCGACCCGACCAGGCCACTCTTTCCACCGAGAGAACATCAAAAATGTCGCGCCGAGTAAGTTCGCTAATCGACATGTTCAGGGACCTCAAGAGCAGGGGACGTGGAGTCGGTCAATCTGGATCTCCCACTAATCTAGCGCGACGGTCCGACGTCTCCTGCTCCGCTCTGTGTGGTGCGGAAGCCCGAGGACTTCACGGACAGTCCTTAGCTTCCTCTGAACGCGGCGCTGCGTACAGTCAAACTCCCGTGAAATCTCGTCAGTCGTCCAGCCCTCTGCTTTCATCCGGGCGAAGACGTACTCGATCGCGTCCAGTCTGCCTGCAACCGAGTCGAGGAGGATCGTAGCCTCGAAGACAAAGGCGGGTAGGGATCCAGCGCGCGAATTGCAGTCTCCTGCATCCGCACGCTCCCTGTCGCGATCCACTTCCTCTTCACTCTTGCGCCCACGCTCTGCTGTCCACTTGTCGAGGAGAACCTTCTCCCGGAAGTCGCGAAACGCATTCTGGCAGCACCTAAAGAACCACGCATCGAAGTTCCGGACACTCAGATGAACGCCAAAGGATATGTCCAGACACACTCTGGAAATCGCGTACGCAGAGAGTTCATCGTGCATGTACCTGGGCACATCACACCCACTGGCCAGGTAGCTCCACGCATACGCCTTGATAGTGCGGATCAGGTCAAGATCTGTGACCTCCATGTCCTCAATGCCAATAGAGTCACGGTCGTTCATTGTTAAACCCCATTTATTGAAACCAAAACCTGTCGGAACCGTTGCCATTCGAATTGTTTTGGTTTCGGTGATTTGCTCCCTCGTTCGGAAGCAGCCAAGTCGCATTCGCGACTTTACACTTCCTCTCACCACTTCGTTTCGGTCGCGGCTTCGCCATACTTATGATCGTGGCAGCCCCGAGAGAAGTGATTATTACATTTATATAGACGATGAGAATGCACCCTGGCGACAGTCGAACTGGATTTCTTGGAAGAAGTTCTATTCGACGACAACGATCAATGAACGTGTCTGCTCATGGCGGTGATTATTGCTGATTGCCCCCCACGCGGTCATCTCCGTCAACGTATGCGTCGACGAGAAGCGGCATTTCCTTCTCAAATATGCATCACCTCACTCGTGGCGGACTTGCAGTGGTCCGCTGAGACATAGCTGGACCCTGACCATGTGAAGGCACGGGCCTTGTGACCATGGCACTTCGCTTGTAGCACTCTCCCCTCGCTTGTCGCGCGGCACCCCATTGAGCCGTTTTCCACCCAAAATTGTGCGAGCCCTATTTTCTCTCCTCTTGGTTTTCCGAAGTTTCCGTTTCATGCCCCCCGGGGTCTTTCTCTGAAAGGAGTTCCCTCATGGCTTTACCAGGAGAGTCGGACCATGCCTTCGTCTGTGTCGACTGCGGCTCAGACCTCATCCACGGAGTCCAAAGCAGCGCTGCGGGCTTCTACATCGGGACTCGTTGTCCTCGATGCGGACCGTACGCCCGAGAGTCGTGCTATTTCGCCACGAAGGAGAAGGCGGAGGGGCATCTCTACGACCCGGACGTCAATCGACTGACGCCGAGGCTGTGCGGCTGGTGTGCCTATCCTGCGCGTCCCGGCGAGGACTTCTGTTCCTTGCGCTGCGAGTGGGAGATGCGGAAGACGCTTTTCCCCTCGGTGTAGCAGCACTTCCCTCCGGCGCGCCTTCTCTCGCGCCAACCCCACCTCACCTTCTTCCTCGTGGCCATTCCCTGGGCTGATCCAGCCCCGGCCACCTGACTCACGCCTGATCTGAAGTCCCCCCGAGCCCTGCCACTGTGGTGGGGCTCTTTCCGTTTGAACCGAGTTGCGAAAGGAGCTACATCCATGCGACTCGACCTTGAGAGTTTCCGTCGTGGCACCCATGTTGTCGACCGGGAGACGCTTGACGCCATCCCGGTCACGCCCCGAGGAGACCGTTCCACCCGGTGGAGCGGGATCCAGCACGGCGAGTTGGCCAACACCCTGGTCCAGAGGGTCCAGGCGGCTGATCTCACCGTCACCGGGGAGACCTGGTCCGTCGGTCGAAACGGCGCTCACCTCTTCGGCTACATCGAGCTGAAGAGCAACACCAACCAGATGGACCTCTTCCAGGCCACGAGCTTGGACGCCACGGGCTTGCGGAACGGTGGCAGACCGGTTACGGCGGCTTCAAGCCTGAGGTCACCTCACTCCGGATGGGCTGCGTTCATTCCAACGACAGCTCGTTCTCGCTTCGACTGGTGGTGATCCCCATCGTCCTGGTCTGCTCCAACGGCATGACCGTGGAAGGTGGGTCTATCGCCGTCCAGAAGAAGCACACGATCGGCTTGAACCTCGCAGAAGCCCTGGACTCGGGCATCCAGACGTACCTCCAGCGAGTGGAGCGGATCGACGAGACCATCGAGACGCTCCGGGAGATCGACTTCGGCAACCAGCATCGAGTCGATCACCTGCTCGTGGAAGCTGGGCGACGTCAACTCTTCCCCTGGTCGAAGTTGGGGAAGGTGGAGAAGGCATGGCGCGAACCCCCTCACCCCGAGTTCCGGGAGAGGAACGGCTGGTCGCTCTACAACGCCTTCACCGAGGTCTCGAAGGAGTTCTCCATGCGGAAAGAGATGGAGAGCGCTGACAAGATCCGTCGCCTGATCCTCAGTGAGAACCCCAGCCACAGGTAGTGGCAATCCGGGAGGGGCGCCCCTTCAGCGTGCAAGCTCCGGGGCGCTCCCCTCCCTCTTCAACCCCCTTGAGAAAGGAAGTCTCAGATGCGACCAGATTACCACGTTCCGGTTTACAGGGTAGCTCTCGTTCGTGAGGGCGAAATCCCCCTTGATGAGGAACCCATCACCACCCCGTACCTCGTCGCTGACATCGCTTCGAAGATGCTAGCTGACGCGGATCGAGAGCACTGCTTGGTGTTCCTCTTGGACAGCAAGAACAGGATGATCGGCGTCAACACCGTGTCCATTGGTAGCCTGAACAGCAGCCTGGTCCACCCCAGGGAGGTCTTCAAGCCGGCGATCCTCGCCAACGCGTGCTCGGTGGTTTTCATACACAACCACCCGAGTTCCGACCCCACGCCCAGTGAGATGGACCTCGACATGTTCAAGAGGTTGCGGGCGGCGGGCGAGATCCTCGGTATTGACCTGCTCGATGCAATCGTAGTCGGCCAAGGGACCCACTACAGCGCCTGCACCAACCGAGTTTTCCCGGCCACGAGTGAGTAGCAGGTAAACAGTTTCGCGCCGCACCCCCTTCGTATTCCGCTGCGCCGCTTTCTCCCACCCGGTGTTTCTTCCAGCCGAATGGAACTGTGCGCCAGGTGCCAGCGTTAAGAGGAACTCGTGCGCACCATCGCGTGCGAGAAGGTGCCTACCGTCGCCCGGGCATTACCAAGTTGTCGTGGCACTTCTCAGGTGTGAGTTGACCTGTCTGGGGCCCTGCCTGAGTGCCCGAGATTTCGTTGTCGAGCCCACTTCAAGAAAAGTCTCATCGGGGCTCGTTGCGTCGTCGTAAAATCATGTGCAACAAGTGGTTAGGGTGGAATTGAGGAGCGCAGGTAATGGATTTTATCCAATCTGCTTGCGCTTGCAGCCGAACGCCCTCAAATCCTTGCAAATAAAGGCGTTGCGATGATTGTGTCCGCTCTGAGCGGGTGCATTCCAGCTCGATTTGGGGGAAATCGACGTAAAATCTTAAACGGCAGCCATTTACGTCGATATTTGGAAATCGCTTGGTAATGGCCCTTCGGGGGCGGAGACCCACGGAGTTTGCTGACAGACCCTCTCGTGGTTACGTGGAAAACCCTATTCCTCTCTTGTGGTACTTGATGGAGATCTTGAACCGGGTCCACAAGACCCCTCGTGGATTATAACCAAACTCGTCAAGGACAAAGCAAGGGGAAAATCGACAGAACGAGCTGGCCGAGGACCACCGGCGGTCAGGTCGGGTCCAATCGTACTCGCGTCTGCGGGCTCGAATGCGCCTGACGCATCCCATCGCGATGCGTCAATTCAACTCCTATTCTCAAGTCACAAGAAAGGAACGGAGTGGTCAATAGTGTCATTCACGAACGCCAATAATCACAGCAAAGGAGCAAGGCTGTAATCAAGTCATCAACGAACACCGACAACCACAACTGAGGAGAGATATGGTCAGAGAGGGAGGGGGCGGCAGCGCCCTCTAACCACTTCCACGCAAGGAGAAGAGCATGGCTTCTAAGAGTTCAAAGAGGAAGAAGAGGTACTTCGGCTCGGTGTATCAACGCAAGAGCCGTCCAGGGTTCTACATCCGCTACACACACCACGGTCGACGGTACGTCCGACATGGTGGAGACACGAGGGATGAAGCGGAGAAGGAGCTTGCCGATACGTTCCTGCGTATCAGCAGTGGTTTGCCGCATGACCTGCCGGAACCTGATCGGAGCGTCCTATTCGGTGACTTCCTCACCGAGCACGTCCAGCTTCTGGAGTCGGAGCACACAGAGTCAACGTTTCGATCGGAGCGTGATCGGCTGAACAACGTCATCGAGCCGTTCTTCGAGGGGCGACTCCTAATCGAGATCAGGACCAGAGATATCGAGAAGTTCCTACTGAGGCGCAGCAAGAAGGGGGCGAAACCGGCCACGAGGAACCGGTACGCCAGCCTCATCTCACGGCTATTCGAGAGAGCGAAGGCGTACGGACTCGTGGACGACAACCCGGTCCGTCACATCAAGAAGCAGAGGGAGCAGGAGCGCCCGGTCCCGGCTCTCGCCTTGAAGGAGCAGGACGCGCTGCTGGACGCCTGTGAGGAACGGCTCCGCGAGTACGTTCTCCTGGGCCTCGATACCGGCTGCCGTCAAGGCGAGCTGTTGGCGCTCGAATGGAAGGACGTGGACCTCATTCGTGGCGAACTGACGGTTCGAAAGGCGAAGGGCGGGAAGACTCGCATCGTTCCCCTGACGAACCGGCTCCGAAGGCGGCTCGTCGAACTTCGGGCGATCCACAGGGAGGAAGGCCACGCGCATGATCGTGTCCTCTTCATGCTCCCAAGGACGTGGAATGGAAGATTGAGGGCGCGGTTCAAGAAGGCTGCCGCCGTAGTCGGCTACCCGGACTTGCGCCCGCATGACCTTCGCCATTGCTGTGCCGTCAATCTCGTCAGAGCGGGTGTCCCCCTGCCGGACGTGGGCAAATGGCTCGGTCATGAGAGTGGGTCGATCTCTGTGACCATGAGGTACGCGAAGCACCAGCCTGAGAACGCTGCCCATGCCGCGAGAGACAAGCTGGACCAAAGCCGCAACCGGGTGGAGGAGTCTCGGGTCAGATACTGTGCCGCCTGATCAGTGTCGCCACCTCCAAGCCGCGTCCGCGACTCACCCCAGGCAGTAATCGAGCCCCTTGACCCAGAGGTTGTCGCCGACATCGAGTGCCCGCTCATGGAGGTTCCTGAACCTGAGCGCGTACGTTCTTCAAAGCATTGAGGTGCTCGCGTGCTCCCCCCGGTGACTGAGCGAAAAGCGGCAGGCACTTCACGATGGTCAAGATATCGAGTATATTTGGTCTATTCGAAAACCTCAGGTGGAGGGTAGCTGCCATGCACGAGAGTTGGAAGCACTCATGCGAGGACTGTGGTCACTACATTGGAACTGCCAACTACACCTGCACCAAATGCGGCGGAAGGAAACCCAAAACCCGAGAGACATGCAACCGGTGTGGCGGGAAGGGCAAGGTCCGTGAAGGATACGATACCGATTACGCATTCCCCAAGGCGGTTCTGACGTTTTGGATACCGGGGGCTTTCTCGGGCCCACTCGTAACTTGCAGCAAGTGTGACGGTTCTGGTTACGTCATTTGTTGATGAGAGGGTCTCCGCCGACGAGCGCTCGTGTACCACGGCAGCCACACCGTATCGGTCGGAACGCAAAGGTGCTCGGGCACGGAGGGCTGACCTACTGGTGGCGCCGCACCTCGGTCTGAATTCATGCTTCTCATGCTAGCTCCGCGCCGCCAATCCACCTATCCCTCTGGAAGCCACAGGTCGTCGAGAGACTCCTCCGATAGTCCCGCTGGGTGGGGTGCGGCTCGTCGTGGCGATGCGAAGCCGTAGTGGGGCTCTGAGAGCCAGCCACGAGGACGCCGTCCCAGCCAGGGGAGCCCTTTGGATACCTTTGGATACCAATCGGGGCGATAAACGGGGGAGTATCGAAGGCAGGGAGAGAGGTGGTTTCCGCGCATAAGGCAGGATTGGTGAGATCCTTACGGCGAATAAAGCTGGCGTCCCCGAGAGGACTCGAACCCCTGACCTGTGGTTTAGGAAACCACCGCTCTATCCTGCTGAGCTACGGGGACGCCGTGTGTAACTTGCTAAATACACGGATCTTGTACGAGATAACCACGATTCTCGCACGATCCGAATACGGTCCAGGCTGGTACCCGCAAGGCACCAAAATCAGAAGATCCTGATGCGCAAGATGGGCTTCTGACCCTAGCCATGCAGACTGTCATGCCGACCTCTTGCGCTGCTGTCAACCAATCTTCCTTGCGAGGCGGCCAAGTATGAGGCCGCGATCTGCGGGATGCCCAGGGGTCCCAGAGGCGCAGACGGCGCTAGTCGGTGCACAGGCTCTTCAAGATCATGTCCGCGGTCTGCTCGGGGGTGAGAGAGGTGTTGTCGATGAGTCGTTCCTCCGGAAGGAGGTATCTGGCTACATCGGCATTCAGCTTCTCGCAGATGCCGAAGTCCCGGAATCGGTCCTCGGGGCGGGCCTGAACGCGGTTGCGGAGTTGCGCAGGCGCGGTGACCAGCGCAAAGGCGAGTACCTCGGGCTCCGTTCGCAGCGCTCGCAGTTTGGAGAGAAAGCCAGCAAGTTTGTCCCCGCTGAAGGTGTCGATGACGATCACGGGGCGATAGCCGTATCCAAGGAAACCCGCGACCAGGCCAGCGCCGAGAGAAAGGACTTTCGTGTGCTCCTCCTGGTTGACCCAGTCCACGGGAATGACCATCGCCCGAAGAGTGTCGACCTCAAGTCGCACGCCGATCCCGAGCCGAGCAGCCAAGCACTTCGCGGTGACGCTCTTCCCCGATCCCGGAGCACCCCGGATGACTATGACTTCCGGCAAGTCATGGCTCATGAAGCGTTCACCAAGACGGGCAGATTGCACGAGAGCACCTTGCAGGGGAGGTTGCAGGTCTTCATGATCCGGGAAACCTCCGTAGATCGTCGTCGGCACAGGATCTCGACGATGTCCTCCTGAGCGATGTTCCCGAGTGGTTCGCGGGCCAGGGGAATCCTGCGGTGGTCGAAGCACTTGACCACGTCGCCGTTCGGGTAGACGCAGATGTTCTTCCGCGCTGCACAGGCGGTCCCGTTGTGTCGGCCACCGCCAGCGCTACGCCAAGACCCGCCGAAGTCCATGTAGGGCTGGACAACGTGCTCGATCCCATGCTCTCGGCAGTATTCCACGATCTCAGGAATCTCATCCTCACTCTCTTTCGCCAAGACGGACTGGATGCGCAGTCGACGGCCGAGAATGGTACGTGCGAGATCAAGGTTGCTCATCAGGAGCTCGTAGTGGTTTCTCCCACGGAATGCCTTCCATTCGTGCCGCTTGAGGGTGTCCAGGGAGATGACGAGAGTGTGTCCGAGTTCGGCGTATCGCCTCAAGAAGCCTTCGGTGAGGAGAGTTCCGTTGGTCACGATGAGCATCGGGACCTCAAGCTTCGTCGCCTCCTCCGCGATCAGCACAACGTCCTCTTCGAACATCAGCGGCTCGCCACCTGTCAGGGTGACCTGGTACAGGTTCTCATGAAGGCGGTGCAAGCAGTCGATGAAGTGAGAGATCGGCAGGTGTTCGCTGTCAGGCTCCGGGTCTTTCCATATGCCGCACTTCGCGCATCGATCGGTGCAGCGGCGGGTGATCATGTAGATCAGCTCATTCCCCCTCACGCCGTAGAAGCGCCGGATTGGGGTCTTGTACCAGCGGTAGATGGCCCACTCGATGGTCTTGAACAAGATGAGGGGAACGGTGGCGTACTTCCGGTCGATGCGTCGTGCGAACGGGCGGATCTCGCCCAGGTAGTCGTACACCCAGTGTGTGAGGCTAGGGGCGTTCGATCGCTTCTTGTAGACCAGGCTCACGGGCATTCCCTTCGTAGATGGACTCGGAGGAGTCCCAAAGCAGCACAGTGTGGCCCTCAAACAGCGTCGCGCTGGAGCTCTTGTACTTCTTGAAGAGGTCGATGAACCTCCTCAGCCCGCTCAGCGTTGAGCGGTAGCCGTAGTCGTGCCACAGCTTCGCGTCGGGGCAGAACCCGATCCGATGCCTGCTCCTCAACCGAAGGCAGAGATCCACGTCCTCGCCGGCAGCGGTGGGGAACCGCTCATCGAATCTGAATTCCTCCGCCACCTCGGCCTTCATGCCGAAATTGAGGCTTGGCATGTACCAGAGCTCCTTCTTCTCCGGCAGCAGCCACTTCCCGTTCAATGTGCCGTTGATGTCGTGGTAGTAGTCCAGGAGAGTGGAGCCCCAGGCGTAGGTCATCCCGCCCACGGCACCGAAAGGTGTTTCGTCGAGGAAGCGACACATCTGGTCGTTCCAAGAGTCGTCGAGCACGCAGTCGTGATCCGTGAACAGCAGGTGGTCGGCTCCCGCCGACAGGGCTCGCTCAATGCCGATGTTTCTCGCTCTAGCGGGCCCGCCGTTCGAGGGAAGCTGGATGTGCGTCAGCTGCTCCGAGTCCACGGCGCAGCCTAACGGACTCGCGTCGTCCACGAGATACACGTTCTCGAAGGGGACCCTCTGCGCCTCGATGCTGGTGATGAGCCTCAGAAGGCAGGCTGCGTCCCATCGAGACTTGATGAAGCAGGGCACGATTAGGATGCTCACGGATTCTCCCTACACTCGATGCTGCGCTGCCGCCAAATGGCCCAGCCTTAGGCTCTCGTCACAATGGGGAGTATTCTCCATAACTCGGGGCGGGTCTCGAGCTGGGACATTCTGGCACCCGGTGTGGCACGGTGCAATGCCCTGGTGAGTGACGCAGGAGAGAGTCCCGACGAAGCAGAGCGGCCGCACTTTTCAACCGCCGTTCACAACTCCCCCTCTGAATCCACCTCGCTCGAATGCGTGCATGGCAAGAGCCCCCCCCCTTCGCCGGGGGACGGGCAAGCTCTCCGCCACAAGGCCGAAACGGCCGTTCCCCATCCCCCGAAAACTCCCCCCTTGAGCCCCCGCACACAGACCGATACCCTCAAACCATGCCGCAAAAGAAGTGGCGCAAGTTCTCCAAGGCGCGGGAGTACGTGCGGTCCCTCGGCCTGCTCGGGTCGGTGGACTGGTACGCCTACGCCCGGGGGGAGCTGAAGCGGTTCGCCGGGCTCCGGCCTCCGGACATCCCCTTCTGTCCGGCCCGGGACTACCGGGGGGACGGATGGCGGGGCATGCGGGACTGGCTCGGGCCGCCGCCGGTCGAACCGGTGGAGCCCGGCTATCTCGAGTTCCGCAAGGCGCGGACGTTCGCGCGGTCGCTCGGGCTTCGGAGTGATCGGGGGTGGCGGTCGTGGTGTGACGGCAAGGCTCGGGGGCTGCCCCCGCGGCCGCGGAACATCCCGGTCGATCCGAAGGCGATGTACCCGCGGGTCTTCCGGGGCTGGCACGACTGGTTGGGCGTCGCGCGGGCCAATCCTCCGTCGCGGGCTGCGAACCTCATGGCGCGCCAATACCGTGACTTCGCGGACGCGCGGGCCTTCGCCCGCGGTCTGGGGCTTCGCAGTCACCTTGAGTGGCGGGACTTCTGCCGCGGGAAGAAGCCGGAGCTCGGCACGCTGCCCGACGACATCCCATCGCAACCTGAGAACGCATTCACCAGTTTCGGCTGGAAGGGTTACGGGGACTGGCTCGGGACGGGCACGCAAGGGAGCCTTCACCACCCCGCCCTCACCTTCGCCGAGGCACGCGAGATCGCGCAAGGGCTCGGGCTGAAGTCGGGGGACGAGTATCGAGAGTGGGCGCGGGGCGGCCTGCCGGACCTTCCTCCTCGGCCGGATCTCATGCCCACGAACCCACAGCGGACCTATGCCGACAGCGGCTGGGTGAGTTGGGGTGACTTCCTGGCCACGGGGAACATCTTTCGTGGCGATTATCGTCCGTTCGACCAGGCACGGTCCTTCGCGCAGTCGCTTGGAATCCAGAGCGCGCTGGAATGGAGGGACTACGCTGCCGGCCGACGACCTGACATCGGCACCCGGCCGGCGGACATCCCGTCGAGCCCGGAAGTCACCTACCCTCCGGAGGAGTGGACGAACTGGGGCGACTTCCTCGGCACGGGCCGGATCCACGAGAAGGACTTCCGGTCATTTCGCGCCGCGCGGCGTTTTGTCCGAGGCCTTCGCCTGAAGAACAACGCTGAGTGGCGCGCTTTCAGTCGTGGCGACCTGAGCGAGGATTTCGGTCCACGCCCGGACGACATTCCCTCGGCGCCCGATAAGGTCTATGCCGACACGGGGTGGAAGGGCTGGGGCGATTTTCTCGGGAACGGCGAGCCGCCCAAGGTGCAGGTCGGGCGCTACCGGGAGCCGGCCATGCCGTTCGAGGAGGCTCGCGCGTTCGTCCGCTCTCTCGACCTGAAAAGCATCGAGGAGTGGCGACGCTGGCTCGGCGGCAACCGGCCGGACCTGCCGGAGATCCCCGACCACCTGCCGAGGTCCCCGATCACCGTGTACGCCGAGGACGGCTGGCTGGGATTCGTGGACTTCCTCGGGATTGGAAATGGAGTCAGGCTGCGGGGGAAGGCGAGAGACTTCGAGGAGGCTCGGAAGTTCGCTCGCACTCTGGGGCTACGATCCGGATCGGAGTGGCAGGCCTGGTCCGCCGGCCGCCGCCCGGACCTGCCCCCGCGCCCGCACGACATCCCGGCGAAGCCGTTCGTGCGCTACGAGGAGTTCATCTCCTGGGCGGACTTCCTGGGAGCGGACCACGACGCCCGCGGCCGGAAGCCCGATGCGGGAAGAGGGTGATCCGGGCCAGCCTCGGCCCCGACTCGTTCTTCGGCCGGGAGAGGGTCGCTGAGTGCCCGGAGGGCCTTGCGGAGAAGGTCATCCTGTCCGGTCCGGACGACGCACTCTTCCTCCGCCGTTGACAACTCCTCCAAGCTTCATCGCCCCCCCCCCATCCCCGGAAACTCCCCCCTTGAGCCCCCGCACACAGACCGATACCCTCAAACCATGCCGGGAAAGAGGTGGCGCGAGTTCTCCAAGGCGCGGGAGTACGTGCGGTCCCTCGGCCTGCTCGGGTCGGTGGACTGGTTCGCCTACGCCCGGGGGGAATTGAAGCGGTTCGCCGGACTCCGGCCTCCGGACATCCCCTTCTGTCCGGCCCAGGACTACCACGGGGACGGGTGGCGGGGCATGCGGGACTGGCTCGGTCCGCCGCCGGTCGAGCCGGCGGAGCCCGGCTATCTCGAGTTCCGCAAGGCGCGGACGTTCGCGCGGTCGCTGGGGCTTCGAAGCGATCAGGAGTGGCGGTTGTGGTGCGGGGGAGAAACAACGGAGTTGCCCCCGTGGCCCCGGAACATCCCGGTCGACCCGAAGGCGATGTATCCGCGAGTCTTCCGGGGCTGGGACGACTGGCTGGGGGTCGTGCGGCCCACAATCCCCGGTCGCGGACCGGAAACGTCAAGGCGCGCCAGTACCGTGACTTCGAGGATGCGCGGGCCTTCGCCCGCACCCTGGGACTTGGAAGCAACATGGAGTGGCGGGAGTTCTGCCGCGGGAAGAAGCCGGAGCTCGGCACCCTGCCCGAGGACATTCCCGTTCAGCCCGAGAACGCATACTCCTGTTGCGGCTGGAAGGGCTACGGAGATTGGCTCGGAACGGGGACGCATGCGAGCCACCACCACCCGGCCCTCACCTTTGCCGAGGCGAGAGAGTTGGTGCGGCGCCTCGGGCTGAAGTCGGAGACCGAGTATCGGGAGTGGGTTCGGGGCGACCTGCCGGGCCTTCCCCCTCGGCCGGATCTCATGCCCACGAATCCGCACCGGACCTATGCCGATGACGGCTGGGTGGGTTGGGGGGACTTTCTGGGCACGGGAAACGTCCACCGCAGGGATTATCGCCCGTTCGAGAAGGCGCGGTCCTTCGCGCGGTCTCTTGGGCTCCAAAGCGCACAGGAGTGGAAGGACTACTCAGCCGGGCGACGACCGGAGACCGGCGTCCGGCCCTTTGACGTTCCTTCGAGCCCGCACGTGGCCTACTCCCCCGATGAGTGGACGAACTGGGGCGACTTCCTCGGCACGGGCCGGGTCTGCGAGAAGAACTTCCGGTCCTTCAGCGCTGCGCGGCGCTTCGTTCGAGGCCTTCGCCTTAAGAACAACGGTGAGTGGCGCGCATTCAGTCGTGGCGACCGGTGCGAGGATCTCGGGCCGCGCCCGGACGACATTCCCGCGTCGCCCGACAAGGTCTACGCAGACGCCGGCTGGACCTGTTGGGGCGATTTTCTCGGAAACGGCGCGCCGCGAAGGGTGCAAAGCAGGCATTACCGGAAGCCGGCCATGTCGTTCGAGAAGGCTCGCGAGTTCGTCCGCTTGCTCGGCCTGCGAAGCGTCCGGGAGTGGCTATGCTGGGTCGGCGGAGGCCGTCCGGATCTGCCGAAGGTCCCCGATCACCTGCCGCGGAGCCCGATGAACGTGTACGCCGAGGACGGCTGGCTGGGATTCGTGGACTTTCTCGGGATCGACGGGTGATCCGGGCCCGCCTCGGCCTCCCTCCCCTCCCTCAAAGATACCGCCCCTCCAACACCCTCACATGATGCCCCACATGCCCAGCCATCACCCACCCCACCGCCCGCACCGTGAACTCATTCCCCCCGGCCGTCCCCGTCCTCCCCCAGACCTCTTCCGAAAACGACCGGAACAACACCAGGTGCGAGCTCCGCAACCCGTCGAACTCCGCCGCCAGGTCGGCCACGCTCCGCCCCCCGAACTCCCCTCCCGCCACATACAGATCCTGATCGAACCCCGGCAGCGCCGCCCGGTCTCCACGGGCGAACGCCAATGCCCGGTATCCCAGGACGCGCTCGGTGTCGAGGAGGTGGCCGATGACCTCCTTCACGGTCCACTTGCCCGCGGCGTAGCGGTGGTCGCCGCGCTCCTCGGGGATCTCGCGCAGTCGCGCCAGGAACTCCTCCTGCTGGCGGGCCAGGGTGTCGCAGATGTCGCCGTCGGGGACGAGGGCGATGTAGCCGTGGTAGTAGTCCGCGTATTCGGTTCGGTCCGGTCGGTTCATGGGCTCGGCTTTCGGTTCGAGGAAACGGTCGGCGCAGCATACCAGCCGGCGGGGTGGGGGCTGAATCTGGACCGGATCCCTCCTGCCCCGCACACTCTCCCCTCACCCAAAAACCAAAAGGAGCCCCTCATGGATACCTTCGAGGCCATTTACGCGCGGCGCGCGGTGAAGCACTTCGACCCGGAGCACCGGATGACGACCGAGGAGGAGACGAAGCTCCTCGAGGCCGCCATCCAGTCGCCCACCAGCTTCAACATCCAGCACTGGCGGTTCGTGGTGATCCGGAATCCCGAGCTTCGGCAGCGGATCCGGACCGAGTTCGGGAACGACCAGGCCCAGTTGACGGACGCGTCCCTGCTGGTGCTGATGACTGCGGACGTCGACGCCTGGAAGAAGGAGCCGTCCCGCTACTGGAAGAACGCGCCGGCCGAGGTGGCGGAGCTGCTGGTCAACTGGATGGGGCCCTTCCACGAGGGGCGGGAGTGGCTGCAGCGGGACGAGGCGCAGCGGTCGATCGGGATGGCGATGCAGACGCTGATGCTGGCGGCGAAGGCGATGGGCTACGACTCGTGTCCCATGATCGGGTTCGACATCGAGAAGGTGGGGGAGCTGGTCAATCTGCCCGCGGACCACGTCATGGGGCCGATGGTGGCGATCGGGCGGGGGACGAAGGAGTCCTGGCCGAAGCCGGGGCAGCTCAAGCTCGAGGAGGTGGTGGTCGAGGACTCGTTCTGAGAGACCCGGAGGATCGGGAGGCGGACACCGCTCACCCGTGACCGGCGGAATTGCTCCGGTACGGATTTACGGAGTGTGGAAAAAGGTGTCTGCCTCCGTACTCGTAGAAGTGGACGACCTCGTGGCCGCGCGAAAGCGCGGACTCGGTCACGTGGCGCCCGAGGAAGATCGTTCCGCCGAGGATGAGAATGCGCATGGGTCGATTGTACGAGGATGAGGGTCTCCCCACAGCAACGGGTAAGATCAGGCCCCTGCTTCGATGAGGAGTTCGACCATGAAGAAGACGATGCTCGTGCTGGTACTGGGTCTGCTGATTACCGCCACCGCCACCGCCCTCGCGCGGGGCGGCCCGGGGCGCTCCGGGGGGAGCGACGAAGCCCCGCCGACCGTCAAGCTCACCGACAAGGAGAAGGCCGACCTGCTCTACATCAGGGAAGAGGAGAAGCTGGCCCGGGACGTCTACCTCACCCTTTACGACACGCACCAACTCCGCATCTTCAAGAACATCTCCGAGGCGGAGCAGCGCCACATGGATGCGCTCCTCTCGCTGCTTACGAAGTACGAGATCCCGGATCCGGTGGGCAACCGGGGCCGGGGGAAGTTCAAGGACAAGACCCTGAAGGCCCTCTACAAGAAGCTCGTGGCCACCGGCAAGACGTCGGTGATCGATGCCCTGACGGTGGGGGCCACCATCGAGGACCTGGACATCCACGACCTCGTGAAGAACCTGAAGAACACCGAGAAGACGGACCTCAGAGCGGTCTACCAGAACCTGATGAAAGGATCCCGCAACCACATGCGCGCGTTCAGCAGCCAGCTCACGAGCCGCGAGGTGACCTATGAGCCGACGCACATCTCAAAAGAGGATTACGAGGCCATCGTGAACTCACCCTGGGAGCGCGGGCCGGTCGATTCGGAGGGGCGTAGTCGAGGCCGAGGGCATGGTGGCGGGCGCGGTCGGGGAAACGGGTATCGGGGCGGCCGGTAGGTACGGAGGCGACGCATGATCCTGGCCGGTGACGTCGGCGGCACCAAGACCAACATCGGGCTCTTTGCGCCGCACCTCGATGAGTTCTCCTGCGTCCGGCAGGCCACCTACCGGAGCCGGGAGCACGCCGGCCTCGGTCCGATCCTCGACGACTTCCTCGCCGGCGAGAGCGTGGCCGGAGCCTGTGTGGGGATCGCCGGGCCGGTGCTCGACAATCGCTGCCGCACGCCCAACCTCTCCTGGGATGTGGACGGGAACGAACTGGCCCGCCGACTCGGCCTGCCCTGGCTCGTCCTCATCAACGACCTCGTGGCCAACGCCGACGGCATTCCGGTGCTCGAACCCGAGGACTTCGCGGTGCTGAACGAGGCGGATGCGGTCGAGGGCGCGACGCAGGTCCTGGTCTCCCCGGGGACGGGGCTCGGCATGTCGATCATCCCGCGGACGAGCGTCCGCTCCCGGCCGTTGCCGAGCGAAGGGGGGCACCAGAGCTTCGCCCCACGAACGGACCTCGAAGCCCGCCTCGCCGCCCGCCTGCGCGGCAGATTCGGCCACGTGAGCGTGGAGCGGGTGGTGTCGGGCCCGGGGCTCGGCAACATCTTCAGTTTCCTCGTGGCCAAGGAGGGGATCGAGCCCGACCCCGAGGTCGCCCGGCAGGTCGAGACCGGCGACCCCGGCCGGGCCATCGGGGAGGCGGGTGTCGCCGGGACCTGCCCCGCGGCGGTGGCCGCCCTCGACCTCTTCCTCGAGGCTTACGGCGCCGCGGCCGGCAACCTGGCGCTGACCTGCCTGGCCCGCGGCGGGGTCTACCTCGGCGGGGGCATCGCGCCGCGGCTTCTCCCCCGGCTGGCGGACGCGACCTTCATGCGGGGCTTCACCGGCAAGGGGCGGTTCACGGACCTGCTTTCCCGCATCCCGGTGAAGGTGATCCTGAACCCCAAGACCGCGCTCTTCGGCGCCGCCCGGCGCGGGCACCTCCTGTCGAGGAAGGACTGAATGTCCGACACCGCGGAACACCGCCGGCTCAAGGAGGACCACGAGCGCGCCCTGAACTGGAAGCGGTGGGGCCCCTATCTGTCCGAACGCCAGTGGGGGACGGTCCGGGAGGATTACTCCCGGGACGGCGATCCCTGGGCCTACTTCCCCTTCGATCACGCCCGATCGCGGACCTACCGCTTCGGGGAGGACGGCCTGCTCGGATTCACCGATCGCCAGTGCCGGCTCTGCTTCTCCCTGGCCCTCTGGAACGAGCGCGATCCCATCCTGAAGGAGCGTCTCTTCGGGCTCTCCGGCCCCGAGGGCAACCACGGCGAGGACGTGAAGGAGTGCTACTGGTACGAGGACTCCACGCCGACCCACTCCTACTTCTCCTCGCTCTACCGGTATCCCCACGCCGCGTTCCCCTACGACCGGCTGCGTGAGGAGAACGCGCGGCGCGGATTCGATGAGCGGGAGTTCGAGCTGACGGACACCGGCGTGTTCGACGAGGGGCGCTTCTTCGATGTGCGGGCGGAATACGCCAAGGGTGGGCCGGACGAGATCCTGATCCGCATCACCGTCAGGAACGAGGGGGCGGAGGCCGCCGCGATCCACGTCCTGCCGACGCTGTGGTTCCGGAACACCTGGTCGTGGGGCCGCACCGGGGAGGGGCATGCCCCGCGGCCGGAGATGTTCACGGACGGTGAAAATCGGATCCGCGCCGTCCACTCGTCGCTGGGGGCCTTTGCCCTGAACGCCGGTGGTGAGCCGAAGGGGCCGTTCTTCACCGAAAACGAGACCAACCGCCGGCGGGTCTACGGGTCGTTGAACACCATGCCGTACGTGAAGGATGCGATGCACGGGGTCGTGGTCGAGGGGGACCTCGCGGCGGTCAATCCGTCCGGGAGGGGAACGAAGGCCGCGCTGTGGTATCGCCTCGACCTCGGCCCCGGCGAGTCCGCGGAGATCCGGCTCGCCCTCACCCCCGGGGAGAAGGCCGAGCCGGACCTGGGTGACGCATTCTCGACCGTCTTCGCCGATCGCATCCGCGAGGCCGAGGAGTTCTTCGCGGCCACCACGCCCGCCGGTCTCGGCGCGGAGGAGGCCCTGATCGTGCGCCGGGCCCGGGCCGGCCTCCTCTTCTCGAAGCAGTTCTATCACTACGTGGTGCGCGAGTGGCTCGAGGGGGATCCCACGGAGCCCGCCCCGCCCGAGGAGCGACGGACCGGACGCAACCACGATTGGCCCCACCTGCACAACTACGACGTGATCCTCATGCCGGACAAGTGGGAGTACCCCTGGTATGCGGCCTGGGACCTGGCCTTCCACGTGATCCCGCTCTGTCGGATCGACCCGGAGTTCGCCAAGGAGCAGCTGCTGCTCCTGACCCGCGAATGGTACATGCACCCCAACGGGGCGCTGCCGGCGTACGAGTACGAGTTGTCGAACGCCAATCCGCCCGTCCACGCGTGGGCGGCGTGGCGGGTGTACAAGATGACCGCGCCGGCCGGGCAGCGGGACCGGACGTTCCTGGCCCGCATCTTCCAGAAGCTCCTGCTGAACTTCACCTGGTGGGTGAACCGGAAGGATGTGACCGGCAACCACATCTTCTCCGGCGGGTTCCTGGGCCTCGACAACATCGGGGTCTTCGATCGGAGCGAACCGCTGCCCACCGGTGGGACCCTGGAGCAGGCGGACGGCACGGCGTGGATGGGATTCTACTGCGGGACGATGCTCTCGATCGCGCTCGAACTCGCGTCGGAGGATCCGGCCTACGAGGACGTCGCCTCGAAGTTCTTCGAGCACTTCGTGGCGATCGTGGACGCGATGAACTCCCTCGGCGGCACGGGCCTGTGGGACGAAGAGGACGGGTTCTACTACGACCAGATCGCCGTGGCCGGAAACACCTGGCCGCTTCGCATCCGATCCCTGGTCGGCCTGATTCCGCTTCTCGCGGCGGAGATCCTGGAGCCCGAGCGAATCCGAAAGCTGCCGGGCGTCATGAAGCGGATGCTCTGGATGTTGCGCCATCGGCCGGACCTCACGGCCTGGATCTCCTATCTCGACGCGCGGGCCGGCGCCGACCATCGGCATCGACTCCTGGCGATCCCCTCCCGGGAGCGACTGCTCCGCGTTCTCGGCTACCTGCTCGATGAGGACGAGTTCCTCTCCCCCTACGGCCTCCGATCCCTCGCGAAGGTGCACCGGGAGCACCCGTTCGTCCTGCACGCCGCCGGTGGCGAACACCGGGTGGCCTACGTGCCCGGCGAGGCGGACTCCGGGCTCTTCGGCGGGAACTCGAACTGGCGAGGCCCGATCTGGTTTCCGGCGAACTTCCTGCTGGTGGAGGCCCTCGAGCGCTACCACCACTTCTATGGTGAGAGCCTGAAAGTCGAGTGTCCCAAGGGCTCCGGCCGGGAGATGGACCTCGGCGAGGTGGCGGCGGAGCTGGAGCGTCGGCTTACTCGGCTCTTCGTCCCGGATGCGGACGGCCATCAGCCCTCGGCCGGCCTGCCCGAGCCGTTGGCCTCGGACCCGCGCTGGACCAGGGAGCCGCTGTTCTTCGAGTACTTCCACGGAGACGACGGTCGCGGACTGGGCGCCGGCCACCAGACCGGATGGACGGCGCTGGTGGCGAGTCTGATCGAGAAGGCGGCCTCCGCGCCGCCCGCTACCTGGCCCCGGCCTTGAGGAGGGCTTCCGTAACCCGCTCGTGCTTTCCCCGGCGGCTCGCCTTCAGGGGAGACATCAAAAACGCCTCTTCCGG
>SWCD01003669.1_pt1 | contig 20018 bp, 14 predicted proteins | sample 4693011 | NCBI WGS metagenome assembly SWCD01 (sample SAMN10267278, study PRJNA491770) | bioreactor metagenome | isolation source: DHS bioreactor inoculated with marine | place: Japan: Omine Ridge, Nankai Trough | reverse complement strand
TCGGACCGCAAACTTATGGAACAGCTGAACGGGAACCTGGACTGGCAGTTTTTCTGCGATATCTATCTGGGTGCCGACCGGCTGGAGAATTTCAAGATTATCAGCGAGGTCCGCTGCGAGCTGGCCGGGAAACTGGACATTGACAGGGTACAACAGGCTTTTTACGGACATTGGTCCCCACACATGGCGGACAAGGGATCCATTACCATGGACGCCACCTGCTACGAGAGCCATCTCAGGTACCCCACAAGCGTAAAGCTTTTATGGGAGGCGGTGGACTGGCTCCACGGCCTGATGAAAGGTATCTGCAAAAAGACAGGGGAAACCCTGCCCCGGAGCAAATACCTTAAATGGAAAAAGCGCTACGTGTCCTATAGCAAGATGAGGAGGAAGACCAAAAAGAAGAGAAGGGCCCTGACCCGGGGCCTGCTCCTGCTACTGGACAAACTCGGCGGCGAGGTGGACCGGCTGGAGGCGCGGCACGCGGTAGCGATGACCAAGGACCAATATCGCAGAAGGGCGACGGCCAAGAAGGTGCTGGCCCAACAGCACGGATATTTTCATAAGGGGAAAAAGCCGAAGGACCGTATCGTGAGCATGGACCGGCCCTATATCAGGCCCATCGTAAGGGGCAAGGAGATAAAGTCGGTCGAGTTCGGGGCCAAGGTCAACAAGTTCCAGATCGATGGGATCAGTTTTTTGGAACATCTTGGCTTCGATGCCTTCCATGAGGGCAACCGTTTCCAGGATACGATCTTCAAGGCCCAGAGACTTACCAGGACCAGAACGAGATTGGCCGGAGCGGATGCCATCTATGCCACCAACAAGAACCGGAAGTTCGCCACCAAATACGGTATCAGGACCGATTTTAAAAGAAAGGGCAGGGCGGGCAAGCACGAAAAACAACGGATCAAGTTGGCGGGCGCCATCACCAAGGAACGGGCCAGCAGGCTGGAGGGCAGTTTTGGCAAGGACAAGGAACATTACCACCTGAAAAGGATAAGGGCACGAACCAAGGCCACCGAGGTCCTATGGATATTCTTCGGCATCCATACGGGCAACGCCCTGGAGATCGGCAGGCGGATGGCTGCCACGGCACTGGAAAAGGCGGCCTAAGTGGCAACGATCCGAAAGGCCGATGGGAGAGGTATGTCCCTATTTCAAGGGGAGCCAGCCCGACATGGTCATTCTGGCGGGGTGCCGAAGGCAGAGGGGTCAGTTGTTGAAGCTTTTCTTGATACGATCCAGGTTCTTCTTATTATCACGATCTTTTATGGTTTCACGCTTGTCGTATAATTTCTTGCCCTTGGCCAGCGCCACGTTAATTTTGGCTAAGCCACGATCATTTATAAAAAGGTTCAAAGGGACAATGGTAAGCCCAGAATTCTTGACTTCCTTATGAAGTTTTTTGAGTTCCCGTCGGTTCAGCAATAATTTGCGTTCGGCTTTGGGCCTATGGTTGTAGTGGGTACCATGCGAATATTCGTCGATCTGCATGTTGATTACGAATAGCTCGCTTTGCTCGTTAAATTCACAAAAGCTTTCCGATATGGAAGCCTTGCTGTCGCGGAGCGATTTGATCTCCGTTCCGGACAACACGATTCCCGCGGTATATGTGTCCAGAATTTCATAATCGAACCTGGCGCGTTTGTTCTTTATGTTGACATTTTTCTGCATGGAAAGGCAAAAATAGGAACAAATATGTGAAACGCAATTCGCTTCAAGGAAATTAAAATACGGTATGTTTGTAAAGTTTCATCAACTTTTACGATTATTTAGAATATGCAGCCTATGAAAAATATAATGCCCTTGTTGTTCTTGCTTACTATTTGCTCTTGCGGAAGCAAAATGGATTCAATCTCCGAAGCCCAACGTATCGTGGACAAATCGATTGAGGTCAGCGGTGGGGATTTATACAAAACCAGCAATGTTGCCTTTGATTTTAGGGACAGGGAGTACATGCTTCAAATCGTTGATGGCCGACGGGTAATGGAACGCACGTTCAACACGGATTCTTCCAGTATGGTGGATAGGGTCGACCCTAAAGGTTTTCAGCGGTTTGTAAACGATAGTTTGATACATGTTTCCGATTCCATGGCCAATGTCTATTCCAACTCAATAAACTCGGTGCATTATTTTGCGTATTTGCCCTACGGACTCAACGATCCAGCGGTGAACAAGGAACTGCTTGGAAGGATAAAAATAAAGGGCAACGATTACTATAAGGTCAAGGTGACATTTGATAAGGAAGGGGGAGGGGACGATTATGAGGACACTTACATCTATTGGTTCAATAAAGATACCTATAAGGTTGATTATCTGGCCTATGACTTTCATACCGATGGGGGCGGAATGCGTTTTCGAAAGGCATACAACGAGAGGTATGTTAACGGTTTGCGATTTGTTGACTATGAAAATTACAGGCCGGAAAATATGCCTACATCCATTGTAAATATTGATAGCTTGTTTCTGCAGAACAAATTGACACTCCTGTCCAAAATTAGGCTAAAGAATATTAAGGTGGACAGAAAGTGAATCTTGATTGATCGTTGTGCGATTCTTTCTCCACATAGTGCGATCAGGAAAATTTGAATAACAAGTCCGGGGTGGGGTTAAAATCAAAACCGCCCCAATGGGGCGGTTTCATTTTTTGCCTAAATAGGCACTCATTCTGAATTAGTCAAAGGTGTAACCATTGGCTGCGGCAACGTGGTCTGCAATCTGCACGCGCAGGGCCGCAACATTAGGTTGATTCGTATATTTTGTAAAACGTTTGAGTCCCATCAACATCATTCGCTGTTCATCGCCTTCGGCAAAGGAGACAATAGCTTCCTTTCCTTTCTGGGAGATTATATCCGTGGCATTGTATAGATATAACCTAGCCATGGCGATCTGGGTTGACTGTTTGTCCTCGCCAAAACGTTTTGCATTTTTTTCCGAACGTAGAATGGCCGATTCCGCCATATAGATTTCAATCAAAATATCGGCTGCAGCCATTAATAATTGCTGGTGCTCATCCAAATCGGGTCCAAATTTTTGTACGGCTGCCCCGGCTACCATTAGAAATACCTTTTTTAATCGGCCCAACAAATCTTTTTCTTCTGCGAAAAGCTCCGAAAAATCGGGTGTATCAAAGGAAGGGATTCCAAGAAGTTCTTCCCCAACCTTGGTGGCCGGGCCTAATAGGTCTACATGGCCCTTCATGGCCTTTTTCACCAACATGCCCACGGCCAACATTCGGTTTATTTCATTGGTCCCCTCATATATACGGGCTATGCGGGCATCTCTCCACGCTTTTTCCATGGGGGCATCGGCACTAAAGCCCATTCCGCCAAATATTTGGATTCCTTCATCGGTACAATGCTGTACGTCCTCTGAGGCCGCTACCTTTAAAATGGAACATTCAATGGCGTATTCCTCAACGCCTTTTAGCTCGGCTTCATGATGGGTGTTTCCTTCCGCTTCCCGAAGGGCAATGCGGTCCTCAATGTTCTTTGCAGCCCTGTAGGAAGCAGCTTCATCCGCATAGCAGTTCGTTGCCATTTCTGCAATTTTGGCCTTGATAGCTTCAAATTTGATGATGGGAGTCTTGAACTGAATCCGCTCATTGGCGTATTTTATCGATTCCCCAATGACCCTCCGCTGTGCTTCCAAACATGCGGCAGCCAATTTAATCCGACCTATGTTTAAAGCGTTCATGGCAATCTTGAACCCATTTCCGCGTTCGGAAAGCATGTTCTCGACGGGAACCTTGGTATCGCTAAAAAACACCTGTCGGGTAGAGGAGGAGTGGATTCCTAATTTTTTCTCTTCTTCCCCAAAGGTAATTCCATTTTTTGGGTCGTTTTCTACGATAAAGCCCGTGATATATTTATCGTCCTCAATACGTGCAAAAACGATAAACATATTGCAGAAGCCCGCATTGGAGATCCACATTTTTTGTCCCGAGATACTATAATATTTTCCGTCTTTGGACAATACGGCCTTGGTCTTGCCCGAGTTGGCATCCGATCCAGCCCCAGGCTCGGTAAGGCAATAAGCCCCGAACCATTCCCCTGTGGCCAATCTGGGTACATATTTTTTCTTTTGCTCCTCGGTGCCATAGAGGGTTATCGGCATGGTGCCAATTCCGGTATGGGCCCCAAAAGCAGTACTAAAAGAACCGGTGGCACCAGAAATATAATCGCAGACCAACATGGTGGAAACGAATCCCATTCCCAGTCCGCCGTACTGTTCTGGAACTGCAACCCCTAGCAGGCCAAGCTCCCCGGCCTTGCGCATACAGGCTTCCGTATAGGCGTAATCTTTTTTCTCGAAACGTTCCCAATGTGCCCATAGCTCCCTGTCCACAAATTCTTTGGTGCTATCGCGCATCATTCGTTGTTCTTCCGAAAGATCTTCCAGCGTAAATATATCTTCGCACTTGGTTTCTTTTACAAGAAATTGCCCTCCGCGGAGGATGTCTTTTGTTAATGTAGTTGTTGTCATGTAGTATTAATTGTTTTTAGAAAATAGAATACAGAACAGAGAGAAAAGACTTTTTAATTTAGGCTATTCTGAAAGCCCATTGTCATTCTTTGCTATTCTTCAATTTTGTCCTCGAGTGATTTTAATATTTTATCATCAATATATCCTCTATAGTGGGCAACCAACGGTTGGGTTCCAAGTTCGAATGAGGAACTTAAGGAAAAGTCGATAAAATTTTTATCCGTTCTTCCAGAACCTTCTGCGATATTGCTTGGCATTGAAACGGAACTTCTGCTCAACTGTGAGCTTAAATCATATCGTTCGTGATTAGTAAAATTCGCTAAGACATCAGAAACTTCATTAGCAATTTCAGGGCCCATTTGCCAAATTTTTAAATTTTTGCAATTGTGCCTCTTACTCATGCCCAAGCAATTTGTTCTCCAATCCAAGCTCTCTTTTCTATGCTCTCTTTTCTATGTTCTCTTTTCTATTCTCTTGACTTCTACTTAAGAAACTCAAAAACCCCAGCAGCGCCCTGTCCCGTACCTACGCACATGGTTACCAAGCCGTATTTTCCATTTAATTTTCGCTTGCGCATTTCATCGAACAGCTGAACCGATAGTTTTGATCCGGTACATCCCAACGGATGCCCTAATGCTATGGCCCCACCGTTGACGTTTACGATGTCATTGTTGAGTCCCAGTTCCCGGATTACGGCAATCGACTGGGAGGCAAACGCTTCGTTCAACTCGATTAACGCAATGTCGTCCTGTTTTAAACCGGCTTGTTTCAAGGCTTTTGGCACGGCCTTTACCGGGCCAATCCCCATAATACGGGGTTCCACGCCAACTGCAGCGTAGTTTACAAGTCGGGCAATGGGTTCAAGTTTCAATTCCTTCACCATTTCTTCGCTCATAACCAATACAAAGGCCGCTCCGTCGCTCATTTGGGAGGAGTTCCCTGCAGTTACGCTACCACCGGCCGCAAATACCGGCCGCAGTTTTGCCAGTAATTCCAAGGAAGTATCGGCCCTAGGCCCTTCATCCTTAGCAACCGTATACTTTTTTGTCTCTTTTTTTCCAGAGGCATTTACAAATGTCTCTTCCACTTCAATAGGAACGATCTGCTCTTTAAAACGATCTTCCCCTTGGGCTTTTAAAGCTTTTTGATGGGAATTATAGGCAAATTGATCCTGATCTTCCCTAGAAACCTTGTATTGTTGGGCCACGGCTTCCGCGGTAAGTCCCATTCCCCAATAATAACTCTCTTTTCCTTCCTTGGCCATGCCATAATCCGGCACCGGCTTATAGCCTCCCATGGGGATGTAGCTCATGCTTTCCGCTCCCCCGGCAAGAATACAGTCGGCCATTCCAGATTGGATCTTAGCGGTAGCAATACCAATGGTTTCCAGTCCCGAGGCACAATATCGATTGACGGTCACTCCGGGGATATCCTCGATCTTCAATCCCATAAGTGAGATGAGTCGGGCCATGTTCAACCCTTGTTCGGCTTCGGGCATGGCATTGCCCACGATAACGTCATCGATTCTTTTCTTGTCCAGCTGAGGCACTTCGTTCATAATATGCTGTATGATTTCAGCTGCCAGTTCATCTGGTCGCTTAAATCTAAATACCCCTCTGGGTGCCTTGCCTACGGCGGTACGGTATGCTTTTACGATGTATGCTGTTTTCATTTGTTAGATTTTAGATATTAGACTTGAGATATTAGATTTGTCATATATCATTTTGTAAATTTTTTAATTAATGAGTAATTGATTTTTTGAACCTCAATAAGCTGATCAAGAATTGGAGTTATTTTTTCCTCGGTGGCAAATTGTAGTCTGTGGGATAATAATAACTGTGTAAACAGTTCATTCGAAGAGCCACTAGCAATACCGAGAAAGTTCTTGAACTCACCATCCGTATTTCTAACCGCACCTTCGGCAATATTAGAAGGAACGGAAACCGCACTTCTCCTTATTTGACTAATGAGACCGAATTTTTCTGCTTTCGGAAACGAGGCTGACAATCTATAAACATCCTCAGTAATTTTCATGGCCTTTTGCCAAATAACTAATTCTTGGAAATTATGCATTTATCCTTATTTTAATTCTGAAATCTCAAGTCTCAAATCTCAAGTCTCAAGTCTAACATCTAATTTCTCAACGGTTTACCGGTTTTAAGCATATGCTGTATTCTTTCCAAGGTTTTCTTTTCTGTACAAAGCGATAAAAATGCTTCCCGTTCCAGGTCTAACAAATATTGCTCTGTGACCAGGGTAGCTTCCGAAAGGTCGCCCCCCGCCATTACATAGGCGAGCTTGTTGGCGATTTTTTTGTCGTGTTCGGAAATGTATTTTCCGGCTTCCATGGAATCCGTTCCCACCAAAAACATTCCCAGGGCCTGTTTGCCTAAAACTTTTACATCCTTTCTTTTAATTGGCTTGGTATAGCCCGCTTCCGCCATCAACTTGGCATGGGCCTTTGCCGTGGCAATTTGTCGGTCCTTGTTAACTACAACAATGTCCTTCCCGTGCTGTAGGATTCCCAGATCATAGGCTTCATAAGCGGAGGTGGACACTTTGGCCATCCCTATGGTCAGGAAATACTCCTGCAGTACATTGAGTTCCACATCATTTTTGCGGAAGGTATCCGATGCCCTTAAGGCCATTTCCTTGGAACCTCCACCTCCGGGGATTACCCCAACGCCGAATTCCACCAGTCCGATATACGTTTCAGCGGCCGCCACGACCATGTCGGCGTGCAGGGATAACTCGCAACCGCCACCAAGGGTCATACCATGCGGTGCCGATACCGTTGGGATGGAGGAATAGCGCATTCTCATCATGGTATCCTGGAACATTTTTATGGCCATGTTCAACTCATCGTATTCCTGTTCCACGGCCATCATAAAGATCATTCCGATATTAGCGCCAACGGAGAAATTTGCTGCCTGGTTCCCGACTACAAGGCCTTGAAAATCCTTTTCAGCCAAATCGACGGCCTTGTTAAGTCCGGCCAAAACATCGCCTCCTATGGTGTTCATTTTGGATTGAAATTCCACATTGAGGATACCATCTCCCAAGTCTTCTATAACAACCCCACTATTTTTAAAGACTTCGTTGGATTTTCGGATGTTGTCCAAAATAATAAAGGCATCCTGTCCAGGTACTTTTACCATGGACTTCTTGGGAATATCGTAGAAATAGGTGGCACCATCCTTAACGGTATAAAAGGATTTATTGCCCGATGCGAGCAACTCGTTTACCCAGTCCGCCGGTTTGCCCCCTTCTTTTTGTATGAGTTCGATGCCTTTTTCCAATCCAATGGCGTCCCAAATCTGAAAGGGTCCATGCTCCCAGCCAAATCCCGCCTTCATGGCATCATCAATTTTGTAAAGTTCGTCCGTTATTTCAGGAATACGGTGGGATACATAGGCGAAGAGGGCAGCAAAGCTTTTTCGGTAAAACTCTCCAGCTTTGTCCTTTCCATCGACAAGAACCTTAAAACGGTCTACTACCTTATCAATGGTCTTTGTTAGTTCCAGTGTGGCGAAATTGGCACTTTTTTTAGAGCGATAATCCATGGTGCCCAGATCCAAGGTCATGATTTCGCTGGCACCGTCCTTATTGCTTACTTTTTTATAGAACCCTTGTCCGGTTTTGCTTCCCAACCATTTGTTTTCCATCATGGTATTGATGAAATCGGGGAGTTTAAATTGCTCGTGTTTTTCATCCTTGGGACAGTTTTCATAGATGCCGTTGGCCACATGGACCAAGGTGTCCAGCCCAACAACATCAACGGTCCGGAAGGTGGCCGATTTAGGCCTGCCGATTACGGGGCCGGTCAATTTATCGACCTCCTCAACGGTCATTCCCATTTCCTTAATGGTATGGAAAAGGCTCATGATACTGAAGATGCCGATACGGTTTCCAATAAAAGCGGGTGTATCTTTCGCTACGACCGATGTTTTCCCTAAAAATTGCTCACCGTAATTGTCAAGAAAGGCCAAGACTTCCTTCGAGGTTTTTGGTCCGGGAATTATTTCGAATAGCTTTAAATATCGGGGAGGATTAAAAAAGTGGGTGCCACAAAAATTCTGTTGGAAATCCTCACTTCTGCCTTCGCTCATAAATTTTATGGGAATGCCCGAAGTGTTGGAGGTAATCAACGTGCCGGGAGTCCTATGCTTCTCCAGTTTATCAAATACGACCTTCTTAATGTCGAGCCTTTCTACGACTACCTCTATAATCCAATCGACATGGGCGACTTTTGCAATGTCGTCATCCATGTTCCCTGTAGTTATACGGGAAGCAAAGTTGGGGTGATAAATAGGGGACGGTTTGGATTTGAGGGCCGTCATCAACGAATCGTTTACCAATCGGTTTCGTACCGCCTTGTCTTGCAGGGTAAGGCCTTTAGCCTTTTCCTTGTCGTTGGGTTCTTTGGGAACAATGTCCAAAAGCAAAACCTCGACACCGATATTTGCAAAATGGCAAGCGATTCCGCTACCCATTATTCCAGAACCTATTACAGCTACCTTGTTAATGTGTTTATTCATCAATGACACCTTATTATATTGTATTAGAATCTTTTATTAATTCCCCGTTCAAACAATTTTCCCGAAATTTTGGAAGCTTATTTGGTGGGGGTATATATTTTTCTGTCCGCTATCAATTTGTTGATGATCTCCATTACATCAAAAAAATGATCCAACTTTTCATCGTCCACTTCGTTCCGTACTACCTCATTGAAACGTAAAACCGCGTCTTTGGAAACCTTTCTTTTTTCGAGCCCTAATATGGTCAGGTGGATGAGGACTCCTCTACCATCCAAGGGATTGGGTCTCCGTTCGATAAACCCTTTTTGTTCCATGCTTTTCAATATTCTCGAAAGGCTTGTTGCTTCCATACCCATTTTTGGCCCAAGGGCAGTGGATGGGGTACCCGTTTTTGGATCGATGCTCAATAGGGTAAAACCAATTGCCATAGTAGAATTAAAATTCTTGGCCTCCTCATTGTACATTCTCGCCACGGCCTGCCAAGTGGCCCGAAGCGCATAATCAATTGTGATGTCCCTCATAGGTCTGCTGGTCGTGATCCAAATATAGTAAAAATATATTATGCATGCATAATATATTTTTATAATAATTTCGTAAAAACAATACGGAGGGATTACCGGCTATATTTGCACCAGACAATTTTGTGCGGCCGACTTATAGATCGCCTCTACCACACGAATATCACGAAGACCTTCTTCTCCTGGGGCAATAAGGGCCTTGTTGTTCAAAATGGCATCCGCATCTTCGTCCATTTGTTTTGCCTGTTGATTTTCTACAGGAAAATTTATTTCCGTACCATTGGACATACTTCCCTTATTGCCGTTGTAGGCAGATTGGGGCTCCATCTTAAGCCAACCTTTTTCATAACTGATGTTCAGGTAGTTCATGGGGATGCCAAAACTGGTATGGCAGGCGGCCCGGGCCCCGCTGGGGAATTCCAGTTGAAACATCATGGTCTCTTCTACTTCCCTATAGATATCAGGCCGGGTGGTAAAAGATTGCGCCATTACGGATATCGGTTCTTCCCCGGTGGCCAATCTGGCCCCTTGTAGTGCATATACGCCCATATCGCCCATAGCGCCCCCGCCCATGGCCTTTTTCTGTTTCCAATGATCGGTCCGCCCATCAAAGTACCCTGCGGCCGAGGAGATCATTTTCACCTGCCCGAAAGTTCTTTCCCGGCCTACCTTCATATACGCCTGTATATTGGGGTCGTGCTGACAGCGATATCCGATTGCCAATTTTACATTATTGTCCTTACAGGCCTTGATCATTGCTTCACATTCAGACACGGAGGGAGCCATTGGTTTTTCACACCAAACATGTTTGCCTGCCTTGGCAGCCCGGATCGTATATTCCGCATGCATGGAGGGAGGAAGAACCACATAGACCACATCGATATCCGGATTGTTTGCAATTCTGTCAAAACTTCCGTAGTCGTACATATTTTTGTCCTCTAGCCCATATTTTTTCTTCCAAACGGGAATTTTCTCCGGGCTACCGGTTACTATTCCCTTTAGCTCGCAGTTCTGGGTCAACTGTAGTGCTGGTGCCAATAAATCGGTACTGTAATATCCCAATCCCACTAGGGCGACACCCAGCTTTTCCTTTTTTGGCCTCGTGGCCGACCAAAGGGCGTTGGGCAGAAATGCGGTGGTGGCCGCAATGATCCCGGCCTGTTCGAGAAATATCCTTCTATTCTTATCCATATCTTCCTTTTAAAGCATTTAAAATACAACAAGATTTCGGATATTACAATTCCCGTGTTCAATGCTGGTGTGCAGAATTCTCTTTTTAAGATTTTTTTGCTGCTCCCAGGGCTAAATCAATGTCTATAAATCGAATTGTATAAATCGATATAGATTTCCTTGATAACCTTGCGCTTCAATTTCATGGTAGGGGTAAGGTGACCTTTATCTACATTCCAAATATCGGGGGTTAACCGAAATTGTTTTACCTTTTCCCATTTCGCAAAATTCTCATTGGCCTTGTCGACTTCTTCTTGATACCGGGCTATAACCATTTCGTTGGAGACCAGTTCCTTGTTGGTAGCAAATTCCAAATTGTTCCGTTTTGCCCAGCTCTTTAGAAATTCAAAATCGGGCTGAATAAGTGCGGCAGGCATTTTTTCGCCCTCGCCCACAACCATGATCTGTTCTATAAATCGGGATTGCTTAAACCTATTTTCCAGTAATTGTGGGGCTACATATTTCCCACCAGACGTTTTGAACATCTCTTTTTTTCTGTCGGTTATCTTTAGGAAGCCATCGGTATCGATCTCCCCGATATCCCCAGTTAGAAAATATCCGTCTTTGATTACCTCTGCGGTCCGTTCTGGATCTTTGTAATATCCCAGCATCACTTGTGGGCCTTTGACACAGATCTCCCCGTCCTCTGCAATTTTCACCTCGGTACGGCCTATCAGTTTTCCTACGGTCCCGATCCTAAATCCACCGTCCCTCATATCGTTCACCGAAATAACCGGGGAGGTTTCGGTAAGGCCATAGCCTTCCATAAGTCCGAATTCGGCCGCATTAAAAATACGTGCCAAACGTGGCTGCAACGCCGCACTGCCCGATGCGATCAAAGAAAGATTCCCGCCGAGGCCTTCTTTCCACTTGCTAAAGATCAACTTTCTGGCCACTGCCAGTTTTTGCTCGTACCACCAGCCGTTCTGTCCGTAGGGCTCATATCGCAGCCCCAGTTCCACGGCCCAAAAGAATAAATTTTTCTTAATGCCCGAGAGTTCGGCACCTTTGGCGTAAATCTTGTCGTAAACTTTTTCCAAGAGCCGGGGCACCGCAGTCATAACGTGGGGTGACGTTTCCTTTAGGTTATCACTGATCTTTTCCATCGATTCGGCAAAATAGATGGTTACCCCCCTGTATTGATAGAGGTACATCAGCATGCGCTCATAAATATGGCATACCGGCAGAAAACTTAAGGCTTTGGTTTCACCATCGTTAATGGGAAGTCGTTTGGAACTCTCCAGGGCATTGCTCACCACGTTGTCATGGGAGAGCATAACCCCTTTTGGCTTGCCCGTGGTACCGGATGTATAGATCAAGGTTGCGACATCACTGGGTTTAACCGCCTTCTTTAGTTTTTCTACCTCTCCTTGGGTCCCTTCCTCCGACCCCAATTTTAGTACCTCCTCCCAATTTTTGCAATTTGGAAGTTGATCAAAGGAATAAACTTCTTTTAATTTTGGCACCTTGCCCTGTATTGCCCTCACTTTCTGAAGAACTTCATCGCAGGAAACAAAACAAAATTTGGATTCCGAATGGTTAAGGACATACTCGTAGTCGTCTTCGGAAATCGTGGGATATATGGGCACGTTTTGCGCTCCCAATTGCATAATTCCTATATCCATGATGTTCCATTCCGTGCGGTTGGTCATGGAGATCAGGGCAATCTTATCATTGGAACGCACGCCAAGGCTTAGGAGCCCTCTACTAATTGCATTCGCCTTGTCCAGGTATTCTTTTGTGGAGGTTGCGATCCATTCCCCATTATATTTGGTGACAAGTGATTTTTTCAGGTTGAATTTTTCCAGTTGGTAATAGGGAAAATCGAACAAACGGGTGAGTTCTTGCATATCTATATCTATATGGTACGCAAAGTATGAAATCGGAACGGAATTTTAAAATGTGATTTTGATTTTCGTTTATAGTTCCCAATCCCTAATTCCACCACTTTCTATTCTCTTTAAGTTCTTTCAATGATAATTTCCCCTTTTCCCTTAGTTTAGAAAGGATGTTTAGGAATGCGATCGAAGTGATGTAGGAATCTCCCAAAGCAGTATGGCGGTCTTTCCTTGGGATATCGAATTTTACGGCAAGGTCATCCAAGGAATATTTCTCTTTTTTATTTAAAAGATTAGACCGAATCAATGTCTTTTTATATAGGATGCCCGTATCCAATACCAGGTTTTTCATGGGGGGCAATGTATGTCTGGCCAACGCCCTGTTGATCATATTGACGTCAAAAAATGCATGATGGGCCACCAATACGGCATTGCCTATATAATTTAGCCAAACCTCCAAAGCTTCCAATTCGGTCAACCGATCCGTTTTTCCGGATTTTAATATGCCGTGAATTTTAGCGGTTTCTTTCCTGTAGTTTTCTTGATGGATATAGATCTCAAGACTGTCCTTAACATTTATCCTCCAATTTTGAAGGATAAGCGCTCCGATACATAGGATTCGATCTTGGAAATAATCAAAGCCTGTGGTTTCCGTGTCGAAAACCACAAATTTTAAATCGTCCAAATGATCCGATGTTTTTTCCTCGAAGGATTTTTCATATTCCTTCCAGAAATCCGGAACCTCGGTTCTCTTATTTTTAAACAATCGCATCATCCTATCAGACTGGATACCTTGAACCTAACGGACAACAATTCCTGTAATTCTTTAATGGTCTTAAAGGTCCGTTTTAATTTTACTTTTTCCTCTTTGCTCAGTTTATCCAAGGAAATATACCTGCCGGAGTCGTTGTGCAACAGCCCCTGTTTGGCTCGAAATTTAGACAATGCCTTGAAGGCATAGGAGCAGGCCAAATAGATTTCCTCGTTATGAGGCTCCAATTCCGCCAATTTCTCGAACCGTTCGGAGGTATTGTTGACGGATTTGATTTCATGGGAAAGGATAAGTACCCGGGCGGCTTCGGTTAGGGGTCTTAATGCCCTTCTTTTTAAATCGAAAAGATCTTTTTGTGCGCCGTCCTCTTCCAATAAAAATTGTCTAAAGAATCCGGTGGGGGAAGGGTTTTGCAAGGCTCCGGAAGCCAGGTGCGCATAAAAGATGGGATGTTTTTTAATGCTGTCAAAAATATGATCCGAGAGCATGGAGGTTAGCGAACTATCCCCATAAACGTGGTTGAAATCAAAAAAGATGGAAGACGCTAGAACTTCGTCCCCGCCCGGACTTGTGACCCATTTGGAAATAGCATGTTTCCATTCGTCAAGGCTTAGGCACCACTTCGGGTTGGAAGCCATCATCTCTGCGGGACAATATTGGTACCCGATCAAATGAAGATCTTTGTTTATGGATTCGGCCAATTTCAAAAAATAAGTGGTGGTCTCCGATAGTTTTGCCTTCGGGACATTGGCGAAGACGATCGCATTGTCCTGATCTGTGTGCAATAGCTGCTCGCTCCTGCCTTGTGATCCCAAAGCGAGCCAGGCAAAATTGACGGGAGGCTGCCGATCCATTGTTTTGAGGTTAATTTTTATGATCTGTTTGATGCAGGCATCATTGAGTTCCGCAATTATCTTGGATGTCAGCGTCATGGGTATATTCTGATCTAGGTAACCCTGAAGAAGTTGCATGATGCTATTGCGGATGGATTTTATTTGCTTTGCCTTTTTTGCTCGGTTGATGGCCTTGATCAAAACCGCCGGATTGTTCCCCAAGGCGACCATAATATCGTGTTTGGAGAGTATCCCGACAACCTTCGTATGGATCGTGCCATCCTCGGTTAGGCACAAGTGGCTAATTTTGCTTTTCATCATGGCCATTTGCGCTTGGGTAACGGTAAGTTTTTTGGGGTAGGTTATAACGGGGGAGGTCATTATTTTGGATGCTGGGGCGGTAATTGGAAAGGCTCCCGTCACTATTTTGTTCCTAAGATCCTTGTCGGTAATAATTCCGATCGGCAAGTTGTCCTTTACCACGAGCATGGCTCCAACTTTCTTTCTGGTCATGGTTTCGGCGATGATCTTTGCGGAGGTCCCCGATGAACAAGTAACCAGATTTTTGGAGTATTTTATGGGCTGTAGGTCCAATAATTTCAGTTCCGGTCTATCCGGGGCCGATTCGGAAGCCTCCCCATAAAGTCTGCCCCTATGGCTTTTGGAATACGGGTTTCGGGTATTGGATGCAAAACTCTCGATCAAAAAGGTCCCCACTGCCAAATTCCGTTGCGCATAGGGCCTAAAAATTGAAATGGGTACGGCGTATAAAATGCTTTCCTCGTGGGCGGTGGCCGACATTTTGTAATTTTCGTGCGCAACGAGGGGTCGAAGTCCAAAAATATCCCCTTCATCGCAGATGTCCACAATGTCGTTTTTCGGACTTTTTCTAAGTGCTACCGCCCCCTTGTGAATCACATAAAAATCGGGATGCGGTTTCTCGTTCTCCATAAAAATTGAACTTCCCTTTTCCTTATATATAATGGTAATCTGTTCCGAAAGCACTTCCAGGTCATTAGTAGTCAATTCATTGAAAGGCGGATAATTGCTAAGAAAATCGGCCACCCTTTGGGATATGGTGTTCTTCATATGTGGGAATCGTTGCGTAAAGGTAGCTTTTGGGTCAGGATTAATCGAGTTTAAATTTATAGATTTTCGGATACTTGCAAGTAAGGGAACTACTTAAAATACACGCCCTATTTTGCTGCGCGTCCAATGAAATGAATCGAACTGAACTTCCTAACATGGCCTATATTCTTAAAAGGATAAGTATCCAGGGTCATGATATCCGCCCAATGGCTTGGGTCAAGACACCTGGACCATATTTGGAGTATCACAAAAAGTCTTATGGCTGTTTACCGTAATTATTGATTGGAACGATGTATTGTGCAAATTTAATTAAACGGTTCGAAACCATTGATATTTAAGTTTATAGCAAGGTTCATTTTACTATATTTATGGTTCCATAATTCAAGTCAAAATTACCTATCAATGGAAAAGTCCAAAGACCAGGAACAAGATTCAAGAAGGGCATTTTTAAAGAAAACCGCTTTCGCCTGTACCGGTTTTCCATTCTTGGGCGGGGCGATGGCCCTTCCATATTATTCCCATAAACCGTTGAATAGAAGCAATATGAAAATTAAAAGTTCAAAAACCAGTATTATTGGGGCATATGGGCAATGGGCCGGAGATCTTCCCGGCAATCCCCCGAAACTTTCCTTTAGAAACGGGACATGGAAAAAGGTTGAACCCTGGAAAAAGGAAGCTTCCGAAAAGGCAAGGGAACTTGTGGCCGCTCCTATAATCAAAAGGGACACTGAGGTTACCGTGCATAGGAAATATACCTATGACGGTTTGGAGGTAGAAGAGCTCTCGTGGCAACTTTCCAATGGAGGTAGACCCACGCAGGCAATTTTGCTCAAACCGCAAGGAGCAAAAGGTAAATTGCCAGCCATATTGGCCCTCCACGATCACGGAGGCAACAAGTATTTCGGAAAGCGAAAGATTACCAGGGTTTCGGATGAAATGCATCCTATGATGGTAGATCATCAAAAATTGTATTATTCAGGTAGGGCTTGGGCCAACGATATCGCAAAAATGGGTTATGTTGTTTTGGTGCACGACACCTTTACATTTGGTAGTAGGAGGATCAAATATCAAGATATAGAAGGAATTCCTTGGGGAGATTGTAGTGTTGCCGGAAAATCGGATCAAAATCCTGAAGAACCGGCAAACGTTGAGATCTATAACCAGTGGGCCTCCTATCACGAGCATATTATGTCCAAATCCCTATTTTGTGCGGGAACTACATGGCCTGGAGTTACCTTGGCCGAAGATCGCGCAGCCCTTGATGTGCTTTTTGACCGGCCCGATGTGGATACCGGAAATATTGGTTGTGGTGGACTTTCGGGAGGGGGATTGAGAACCGATTACCTGGCGGGATTGGATCCCCGTATAAAATGTGCCGTCAGCGTAGGTTTTATGTCAACTTGGAAAGATTTTGCCCTGAATAAGTCCTATACCCATACTTGGATGACTTATACGCCCTTATTGCCACAATTTTTGGATTTTCCTGAAATTTTAGGGTTGCGGGTGCCACTTGCCACTATGGTACTGAGCAATAATGAAGATGATCTTTACACGCTTGCTGAAATGAAAAAGGCGGACGGGATTCTAAAAGCAGTGTATGCAAAAGCCGGAGCTTCGGAAAAATATCAAGGCAAGTTTTACGAGGGAAACCACAAATTTGATGTTGAAATGCAGGACGATGCGTTCAGTTGGTTCAACAAATGGTTGAAGTAATGAAAATGGTTAGGGATGCAACATCGGGGAACGCTTTTTTTCGTATCCTCCTAGAGGTCGAAAATGGGTTCATCTACACATAAACTTTTGGTAAAGGCAATGCGACTGCCACATGGATTTTTCGTGGAAAAAAACTTATTGGTAAATTTTCTGGTCACGAAAAAATTCAAATAAACGGGACGTAATCGACCTAGATATTGTAAAATGAAGATTGGGATAATTTTATAAAATGATATAATTTTATATTGAACGCTTTTAAACTTATAATCATGAAGTTATTTTTTAACTTGTTCGTTTATGGGTTTGCCATATTGGGTATAAATCGGACAATGGCCCAATCGGATTCTTTGTTTGTAACGACCTCGGACGGGGTTAAATTATTCGTAAAAAAATCCGGCTCTGGTGAACCAATGCTCTTTATCCATGGGGGTCCAGGGTCCAATTCGTTTTATTTTGAAAAGGAAGGAGGCAATATTTTTGAAAGGGCGGCAACCATGATTTATGTGGACCAAAGAGGCTGTGGAAGATCGGATATTCCAAAAAATGGGGATTATTCCTTAAGCAGGGTAGTCAAGGATTTTGATGAAATTAGACAAGCATTGGGAATAGACAAATGGATGGTTATGGCACATTCTTTTGGAGGAATATTGGCCACGGAATACGCCTATGAGTATCCGAATACAATTGCTTCGATGGTTTATTTAAATTGCACGGTTAATATTTTGGATTCCGGGAATAGTGTAATCGCCAAAACCTTGGAGGTATTGCCCGATCTATCAAGTGAAGAAAAGGATTATTTTAAGGATAAAACAATTCCTCCAATTGATAAATTTTATAGAGCTTTTAATTTGTTATCCAAAAATGACAAGAAATATATCCTTCAATTTGAGCACAAGGAAAATGCAGAGATGGATGATAAGCTGATGGGCAGTCCGTTTCTCAAATGGGATATGGCACAACACGTTTTTTCATATCCTGAATACCTTGAGGATTTTTCACCGAAAACATCAAAAATAAACATACCTGTTTTAATAATTAGCGGTAAAAAAGATTACGCCATCGGTGTAGATCATTACAAGTTGATGAAATTCCCTCAGCAAAAGGTTATTTTCATTGATGGGGCGCATGCGCTTTATACCGAGCATACGAAAGAACTTTATCGTAGAGTAAAGCCATTTATTAGAAAAACTGAAAAAAATTGGTCCAACAAAGTAAATACCTAACTCAAGAAGGGCGAAAGGTTAAATGATTTTTCGAATTAGAATGTTCTTTGTTGAAGTTATAAGGATATAAGGACTGTGACCGGTCTATTTGATGGAGGCAACTTGAATAAAATCAAAAACTTGAAAATGGTTTTTTGATTGGCAGCCCGTTTTACATTTTATAACATCCGCTTCGGTTTACAATATATGATCAATTGTTTTCGAAAGTAAAAAGGGAGATGAGATGGGAGGGAAGCTGAGGCCGTGTAATTAAATTAGCGACATTCTTGGGTATTACTTCAAAAAGAAATGGGATAGACTTTAGTAAAAGCCTATCCCATTTGGAAATTGGTCAGCTTCCAGTCTATTAGTGCAGGTACTGACGTGATTCTGCCCAACGGACCCTCTTGCTATCTTTAAAATTGGAAAAGTAAGCGAACCTTTTGGATTCTGTTGGGGATTGATTGATGAATGTTCTCATGACTGTTGTTTTTTATGCCAAACCCGTTTCGGTAACTATATAAGCGGTTCGGCTGTTCGTAAATGATTGAATGATAGATTGATTATTGTTGCGTACACCGTTTACCGTCCATAGTTTCTATATTCTGCCCATTGGACGCGTTTGCTGTTCCTGAAATTGGAAAAAAATGAAAATTTTCTGGATTCTGTCGGTGTTTCCCTTACTATTGCGTTCATGATTTAATATTTTAAAGATTAATAATTTGTTGTTTTATACCTAACAGACGAGCAACTAGTGTTTATGTTACAGTACTATGTTATAAAAGGTAGTGATTTATGATTTTTTTATGATTTGTAGATTAATGGGCCCGTAGAATCGCCCTAAATAAGTCATGAATATGAAGAATTATATTTCACGGTACGACCTATGATTCAAGTTTTGGCCCGGGAGGCCGATTTTTAGTACGAAACTGAGTGAATCCCATATGAAATAGGGCAGGGAAGCGGCCCAAAAAGTGCCTGATATTCCCATTTTCCCAATTAGGGGACAACCTGGTTTTGGTTGTGGGATGTTTTAAGGTTTATTTCGGTAATAAACCCGCTTGAAATTATCTTCAGAATAATTTTTTAAAACGTCCTTGGAATTCCACTATTTGGTTACGGGTGTTTCTTCATACTCCTTTTGCAATTTATGGAGATTAAGACTTGTGACATCCCCATTGTAAATGATCAGGCGATAATACAATGCAATCGGCTTGTCCACTGGGATTTTGACCCTTTGATTACCAGGAAAGACAACATTTTGCATGCTGGTTTCCGAACGTAGTATCCAAGGGGCCGGATAATTTGGGGTTTGCGGGTGGCATAGGATTGAAACTCCTCTTTTTTCACCCATTCTCCCAAATGAAGCTGAAAAATCCATCCAAGGCCCGGCCTTAACTTGTTCAACCTTTGGTAAGACAGGTCCGATGTCGGAGGTGAAGGTCAGATCGTTTGGTAATTTAAGTCGCATACAAAAGTCGCCATAGCCCTTAGGGTCGTCCGAACCCCCAATTTCGAGTCCGGGAACTAAGGCTTTCAATCTAATTGTGAAATCAATTGTTCGTATTTCATTCCTTGTTGGATGGACGGTAATCACGGTATTTTCCGATAAAAAGGGTTTACTATCATTAAAAATTGAAGAATTCCACAAAACATGGAGTTCCAGCTTAGCGGTATTTTTTTGAATGGATTTTTGAACTTCTTCTACTTGTTGTTTTATGTTTTCCATAATCCAGCCGTCACCTATACTCTTCCCATCTACATAAATCTGGTGCCAGGCCCAAAACACCCCCCTAT
>SWCD01012653.1_pt2 | contig 20092 bp, 20 predicted proteins | sample 4693011 | NCBI WGS metagenome assembly SWCD01 (sample SAMN10267278, study PRJNA491770) | bioreactor metagenome | isolation source: DHS bioreactor inoculated with marine | place: Japan: Omine Ridge, Nankai Trough | reverse complement strand
CCGCGGCACGTCAAGGACTTCCTCGCCGATCGGATGGACGCGGGGAACTCGAAGGCTACGCGAAACCGCTTCCGGAACGTCCTCTCCGTGCTCTTCGGGCAGGCCATTCAGGACGGCTACCGCGAAGAGAATCCGGTGAAGGGCGTGTCGCGCCTCAGGGAGGACGAACACGCCGTCCCGGCACTCTCCCACGAGGAGCAAGAGGCGCTGATCCAAGCCTGCCCGAGGAAGATCCGCGACTTCGCCATGATCGCCCTCGACACCGGCCTCCGGCGCGGCGAGATCCTCCGCCTCGAATGGCGCGACGTGGACCTTGCCGAGCGCATGGTCACGGTGCGGCACTCGAAGAGCGGGAAGTCACGGGTGGTCCACCTGACGGCCCGCCTCGTAACTCGCCTGCAAGAACTCAAGGACAAGCGCATCGTGCCGCTGGACGGCCCTGATCGCGTCCTGGCCGCGCTTGCGGCCTCGTGGTCTGGTCCTACCGCCAAGCTCTTCAAGAGGGCAGCGGCGGCCATCGGGCAGCCTCAGCTACGGCCTCACGATATGAGGCACCTTTTTGCCGTGAACCTCGTCAGGGCGGGCGTCCCCCTGACCGACGTGGCGAAGCTCCTCGGGCACTCCCCGAGTTCCATCGCCGTTACGATGCGGTACGCGAAGCACGCCCCGGAGGACTTCGCCGCCCGCGCCCGGGACATCCTCGAGGCGAGCAGGCAGGCATCCCCCATGAAGGCCATCGCGGCCAGCTAGAGGGAGACGCCGGGAAGAAGGCCCCGTTCATCGGGGCTTTCTTCTTGCCCTGATCGCCCGCTGACGCCGGACCAGATCACTCTTCGGCCGGTTCCATATGTGAGCGTTCCTCCCGGAATGCTAGGCGCGCAAGCGCGCCTGCTAGCCCCGAGCCGAACATCTCCTTTTCCGACAACCAGTGGCAATCAAGGCAACCGTGCTCCCTTGCGGATGAGTCCAGGCCCGACAGCGACCATGAGCCACCCTCGATTCCTCGTCCCGGCTCCTTGCAGAATCGGCATGAAGGCCGGACCCACTTGAAGGCGGACACGGGCACCTCTGGCACCCAAACCTCGACGTAGGGGATAATCACGGCGTGCGGCTCTGGAAGGACGTTCCATGCCTCGTGATTCGCTTGCTCCCACTCAATCACTCGATCGGGTAGTGCTGCCCGGTCAATGCCGATTACAACCGTGTATGGTTGGTGCACCTGTAGGAACTGCCGCCAGCGATCGGCAGTCTCAAGACACTGCCGCCTCGTGCTCCGCTCGAAGTCGAACAGGCAGACCTTCCCCCGGCGAGAACCGTAGCTGTTCTGACTCTGTGGATAGGTCCACGGAAACTCACCCGTATTCGGTTTGATCACGCCATGTTTGAGGATCGACCCAAACGCGAGTCGGCTTGTGCAGTGGAACAGGGACCCCCTTAGCACCTTGTAGAATTGGCGGCCGTTCACTTGCTCTCCCCGTTCTCGCCGCGTGGCGCGGACATCCTACCAGCGGGCGGCTGTCGAGGCCATGCTCCAAGATGAGGAGTGGGGGAAGTGGAGTAGCCGCCGAATTGCGCGGGCGCGTGCCGTCCACCACGACGCCGTTGCGTCCGCGAGGCGCTCACTGGCGAATTCCGACAGTGAGCCCGAGCGCACCTACACCACCAAGCACGGAACCACGGCCACGATGGACACCACGAACATCGGGCAGCCACCCGCCAGGATCGACGCCGCCATGTGACCATCCGGCACCCCCGAATCTTGGAGGCCACTTGGTCACCTTTGGAGGCCATTTGGAGCCCTTTTCGGACTTCCACAGATTGCGGGGAGACTTCCGCAGATCGCCTGTAACCCGCGTACTGTATGCCGAGGCCGTGGTAGGGGCAGCAGGATTCGAACCTGCGACCCACGGTTTAAAAGACCGTTGCTCTACCGACTGAGCTATGCCCCCACGGATTCGGCTTCGAGGTCGAGGGACCAGGATCAGACGTCCATGATCTCCTGGGTCTTCTTCTTCAGGCTGTCCTCGACATTGTCTTCGTACTGCTTGGTGAGTTTCTGGATCTCTTCCTTCAGGTCGCGGCACTGGTCCTCGGAGAGGGCCTTGTCCTTTTCGGCCTGGTCCGCCTGGCGGTTGCCGTCGCGGCGGACGTTGCGGATGGCGACGCGGGCGTCCTCACCCTTCTCCTTCACCATATGTGCCAGCTGGCGGCGCCGCTCCTCGGAAAGGGGCGGAATCTCGAGCCGGATCAGCTTGCCGTCGCTCTGGGGCTGGATGCCGAGGTCCGAAGTCAATAGGGCTTTCTCGATGTCCTTCAGGCTTCCCGGACTGAACGGCTTGATGACCACGAGACGGGGCTCGGGGATGGCGATGGAAGCGGTTGCCTTCAGCGGCTGCATGCTGCCGAAGTAGTCGACGCGGATGTTCTCCACGAGACCGGGGGTGGCGCGACCCGATCGGATCCCGCGGTACTCGACGGTCAGGTGCTCGACCGCCTTCTCCATGCGTTCTTCCGTCTCGAGGAGGATGTCGTCGTACATGGCGCTCGCCTCTACTTCCCTTCGATGATGCGGGTGCCCACCGGCTCGCCCCGGATCACTCGCCCGAGGTTTCCGGGGACCCCCATGTCAAACACGTGAACCGGCAGATGGTTCTCTCGACAGAGGGTGATGGCGGTCAGATCCATCACCTTGAGCTTCTGCCTGAGAACATCGTCGTAAGAAAGCTCATCGTAGCGGACGGCATCGGGGTTGTCGACCGGATCCGCCGAGTACACGCCGTCCACCTTGGTGGCTTTGAGGAGCGCATCCGCGTCGATCTCGAGGGCCCTCAGGGCGGCCGCGGTATCGGTGGTGAAGTAGGGGTGGCCGGTGCCACCTGCCAGGAAGACGACGCGGCCCTCTGCGAGGTGCTCCCGGGCGGCCTCCATGCGGAAGTGCTCGGCGACACCGAGCATGGGCGTGGCGGTCATCACCACCGCGGGCTGCCCGGCAGAGAGGAGGGCATCCGCCGCGGCGAGGGCGTTGACCACGGTCGCCAGCATCCCCATGCGATCCTTGACGGGGCGGCGGACGGTGGGCAGGTCGAGGTCCCGGGCGCGGAGGAGATTGCCGCCCCCGAGGACGACGCCGACCTCGGCACCGGTGGCCACGGCATCGGTGAGTTGACGGACGAGGGAGCCGATGGATTCGGCTTCGAGCCCCCGGTCACCGAGGGCCTGGCCGGAAATCTTCAGGAGAACTCGCCGGAGCACGGGCCCCGCCGTCTCTATTCTTCGCCGACCTTGAAGCGGACGAAGCGACCGACGGTGATGTTCTCGCGAAGTTTGGAGATCGACTGGGCGATCAGCTCCTGAACGGTGAGCTTGTCGTCACGGACGAAGGCCTGCTCCAGAAGGACGCGCTCCTTGAAGAACTTGTCCAGCTTGCCTTCGGCGATCTTCTCCTTCACCTGGTCGGGCTTGTCCTTGATCTTCTCGTCCTCGTTCAACTGCCCGAGGATGAGCGCCCGCTCCTTCTCTACCACCTCGGCCGCCACGTCCTCGCGCTTGATGGCGATCGGGTCGTGGAAGGCGATGTGAAGGGAGATCTCCTTCAGGAGTTCCCCGAAGAGATCGTTCTTGGCGACAGAGGGCGTCTCGCAGTTCAGCTCGAGCATGACCCCGAGCGAGCCGTTGTGGTGAACGTAGGTGCCGATGGCGCCGTCACCGGTGTCCCGGTGCGCCTTCTTCTCGGCCATCTTGTTCCCCTGCATGCGCAGCAGCTCCACCGCCTTGTCGATGTCGCCATCGGTCTCGGTGAGGGCCTTCTTGCACTGCATCATGGGCAGGTCGGTGATCTTGCGGAGCTCCATCACCACCTTCGCGTCGACGGCCATTTCCTCTACTCCTTCTTCGCTTCAGGGCTCGCGTCAGGGTTGTCGTCGACCGGGGGGGCCTCCGGAGCGGGAGCCGCTTCGGGTGCCGGGGGAGCTTCAGACTCCGGCGCAGCTTCGGGTGCCGGCGCAGCTTCGGGTGCCGGCGCAGCTTCGGGCGCGGGCGCGGCCTCGGGCGCGGGCGCGGCCTCGGGCGCAGGAGCCTTGTCCTTCCGGCGAACGACGAAGGTCTTCGGCCGGTCGGAAGCGGCGGCCTTGGCGTCGCGGTCTTCCTCGAGCTTCTTGATGTCGATGCCCTGGTGCGTCTTCGCGATCTTGTTGCCCGCGATGACGGCCTCGGTCAGCCGGTGGAGGATCACCTGGATCGAGCGCATGGCATCGTCGTTTCCGGGGATCGGGATGTCCACGAGCTCGGGGTCGCTGTCGGTGTCGATCAGGCAGATCGTCGGCAGACCGAGCTTGAAGGCTTCCTTCAGAGCGATGTGCTCGCGGCGGGGGTCGATGATGACCACGGCGCCCGGGAGCCGCTTCATGTGGCGGATGCCCTCGAGGTTCCGGAGCAGCTTCCGCTTCTCGCGGTTGAAGCGCGCCAGTTCCTTTTTCTTGAGGAGCGAGGTCTCTCCCGTCTCCTCCATCTTCTCGAGCTCGTGGAGCCGGTCGAGACGACGGGTGATCGTCTCGAAATTCGTCAGCGTCCCACCCAGCCAACGCTCGGTGACATAGGGCATGTTGCAGCGCTTCGCCTCGGCCTCTACGACGGCCTTGGCCTGACGCTTGGTCCCGACAATCAGGACCTCCCTGCCCTCTGCACAGAGCTTCAGCAGGAAGTTATGCGCCCGGAAGAGCCCCTTGAGGGTCTCCCGAAGGTCGATGATGTGGATGAGATTCCGCTTCCCGAAGATGTATTCGCCCATCTTGGGGTTCCAGCGGCTCACGCGGTGCCCGAAGTGGACACCTGACTCAAGAAGATCCTTCACAGAAGCAATGGCCAACCTGCACCTCCGCCCCGAACCGTGCCTCTTCGAGGGGCATCCGGGGGACTTCACCGAGGGAAAACGGGATAAACCGCCAATCTTAGGGCGGGGTCGGAAACGGGCAAGAAAAAAGGGTTACCGGAGCACCGGAGACGACCCTATCGAGGTCAGGACCAGGCTCGCGGCGTTCACCGCCTTCAGGGCGTCACGGCCGGGGACCATGGGATCCGTGCCGTTCCGCACCGCGGTCAGGAAGTCCACCAGCTCCATTTCGAGCTGATCGTGATCCCCCATTTCGATCCGCTCCACCGTGAGCAGATTGCCGAAAACGAGGCCGCGAAGGTCCTCGATCGTCCGGGCGTCGGTGGCCAGGCTCTTCACGTACTCCGGAGTCAGCTTCGGGGACTTCCGGTAGAGGACGCCCGACTTCGCCGCGTAGTCCAGCGAGAGATAGGCGTCCGGGCAGAAGAGCCGGATCTTGCGCTCGGTCTTCATCGCCACCCGGCTCGCGGTGATATCGGCCACGCAGCCGTTCTCGAACTCGATCCGCGCATTGGCGATGTCCTCGTGCACCCCCAGTACCGGTGTTCCACAGGCGTCCACGCGGGCTACGGGCGACGCGGCGAGGGCCAGGCAGATGTCGAGGTCGTGGATCATCAGATCGAGTACGACGCCGATGTCCGCGGAGCGGAAGGAGAAGGGAGCGACGCGGCGGACTTCGATGAAGCGCGGCGCCAGACCGTACTTCAAGGCGGCCATGAGCGCGGGATTGAACCGTTCCACGTGACCGGCCGCCAGCACCGCGTTTCCCGCCTCCGCCGCCAGACAGAGGGCCTCGGCCTCGTTCACGGTGGCGGCGATGGGCTTCTCCACCAGGGCCGCCACACCGCGCCGGAGGAACGGCTCCGCCACCGGAAGGTGAACCTCGGTGGGCACGGCGATGACCACCGCATCCAGATCGTCGGGGAGATCGCCGGCATCCGCGAAGGCGGGCACACCGTACTGCTCGGAGAGCGCCTGACGCCGCTCCTCGTCGTGGTCGGCGATGCCGACGAGGTTCGCCCCCTCGAGCCCGGCGAGGATGCGCACGTGGTGCCGGCCGAATCCTCCGGTCCCGATTACCGCCACATTGAGGTCGTCCATCAACTCGCGTCCACCAGCATGAATTTGATCCGGGCCTCCGCTGCGAGCTTGCCGTCCACCCGGGCGCGACAGAGCACGCGTCCGGTGCGCGGCTTGACATTTTCGGCGATCGACTCGATCCGCAGCTGGTCGCCGGGAACCACCGCCCGCCGCAACTTCACGCGGTCGATGCTGAGGAGCACGGCCAGCTTTCCGGTGTGCTCCAGCTTCCTGAGAAGCAGCACGCCGGAGAGCTGGGCCATGGCCTCGACGATCAGCACCCCGGGCATCACCGGCTGGTCCGGCCAGTGCCCCTGGAAGAACGGCTCGTTGATGGAGACGTTCTTGATGCCCACCGCGCGATGGAAACCCTCCAGCTCCACGACCCGGTCGATCAGCAGGAAGGGATAGCGGTGCGGCAGGATCCGCATCACCTCGCGGATGTCGAGAATCTGGTCCCGGGTGCGCAGGGCCTTCCGCTTCGCCTCGTGGTGAGCCTGAAGCAGGTGGGCCAACTGGATATTCGCTCCGTGTCCCGAACGCACCGCCAGCACGCGGGCATTCACGCCGATGCCGAGCACGTAGAGGTCGCCGATCAGGTCGAGGACCTTGTGCCGGACGAATTCATCCGGGAACCTGAGACTGTTCTCGAGCGGCTTGCCGTCACTCCCCACCACCAGGGTGTTCGTCGTGTTGGCGCCCTTTCCCAGACCGGCATCACGCAATCCGGCCGCCTCGCTCTCCAGACAGAAGGTCCGGGCCGGGGCGATCTCCTTCTCGAACGTCTCCGGCGTCACGGTGAGCGAGAGCCGCTGGATCGGAATCTCGGGAGTCCGATAGTCGAGGGTATAGACGATCTCGAGCCCCTCGGCGCGGGGCAGGGCCACGAGAGAAACCTCTTCCTTCGGAAGGTCGAGCACAATCTGGCTGTCGAGAGAGAGCAGCTCCCGGGTCTCGGCCTGCTCCTCGATTCCGGCCTCTCGAAGGACCGTCCACCAGGGCAGGGCCGAGCCGTCCAACCCGGGCAGTTCCGCGCCGGACACCTCCACTCGGAGGTTGTCGATACCCAGGACGTGGAGGCAGGCGAGCAGGTGCTCGATGGTGTGGATTTCCGCCCCGTCGGCGGAAAGGGCGGTTCGGCGCCCCTCGTTCTTCACCTGGGCCAGTCCCAGCGGGATGGCCGGGTGATCGGGCAGGTCCGTACGGACGAAGACCACGCCCGAGCCCGCCTCCGCGGGCTTGAGTTCCACCCGAACTTCCTGATTGGTGTGGAGCCCGGCCCCGGAGAGCGCGACCGGCGACGCGATGGTGTTCTGCTTGCGGCTCAAGAAGTCTCCCGAAACTCCCGCTATTCAGGCTGCAGGATGGCCAGCACGGCGTCCGTGATGTCCATGGTCTTGTCGCGATAGATGACGGGCCGCGAGGCGATCATCACCTGAACCTCTTCAGGACTCCGCGCCTCGATGGTCTGCTTGTTGTACATGAAAACCGCGTTCAGTCCGGTCCGTCGGGCGTAGTTCTCCGCCTCCAGGCTGATCTCCGTGTAGACCAGGTTCATCTTCTTCACGGCCGCACTGATGATGGCCTGCTTGCTTTCCTTCTCGGCGTACTCGAGCCTGAAGGCATCCATGTCGAGGTCCCGCTTCTTGCTCGTGTAGTCCGGCGTTCCGGGAACCAGCAGATCCAGGTCGGCGCGCTTCTTCTTCAGTTCGTCGAACTGCTTTCTGAGATCGGCCTCCAGAATCTGGAGATCCGCGCGCACCTTCATCTGGATGTCGCTGGCCTTCGAGTACTTCTGGAAAATCACGGCCACGTCCACGAAACCGATCCGCGCGGGGGCTGTCACGGCCTGGGATTCGGCGATCCGGCTGCCGAGCAGGAACGCCCCCAGAAGGCCAAGGGCAACCAAGACAATGGGACTTTTCGCAAACTTCATTGCAGTTTCCTCCGTCAGCGTCAAATCAGAACGGTTGGTCGAAGGTGAAGGAGAACACCTGGGTGTCGTCGCCACGTTCCTGCCGCACCGGCCACGCGAAGTCCAGCGCGATCGGTGTGGGCCCGAGGAACGGAACCCTGATGCGGATCCCGACACCCACCGCGACCCGGTAGGTATCCAGGATGTCCCTGCTCCAATGCTCCGTCACATTACCTGTATCTACGAATGTGACGCCCCGCAGGAACTGATCATACAGGGGAAATCCGTATTCGCCGCGAAGCAGGACGATGGTTCGCCCGCCCATCGGGTCTCCGTCACCGTCTTCCTTGCTCCGCTCGATCAGGTCCTGGCCCTCCGGCGTAGCCGGATCCCCGGAGGAGCGCGGGCCGACCTCACCGTACTTGAAACCGCGTACCGTGCTGAGACCGCCGGCGAAGAAGCGCTCGAAGATCGGCAGGTCATCCGTGTTGCTGAACTCCTTGGCGATACCGATGCGCCCGGAGAGTTCGAGGATGTGGCGCTGGCCGATCTTGGTGGTGTAGAGCGTGTGGTAGTTGGTGACCCTGAGGAGCGCCTTGTGGAAGTCCACCTCCCCGCCGAGGAACCCTCCCGAGAGCGTATAGTTCACGCGAATGTCCCAGCCGTTCCCCGGGGCCACGGGCAGGTCCACCGCGGTCCAGCCGAAGCCGAGTCCGATCTTCTGCAGGCGGCTCATTCCTTCCCAGGCGAAGGCGTTCGACGCGGCGTCGTCGTCGATCTCCTTCAGGCGGACGTTCTCCACCACCAGGTCGACGTTGGCGCGCAGGATGTCGTCCACCCGCAGACCGTGCTTTCGCCACACCTTGCCCGTACCGACAGACAGACCGGTGCGCCGCTCGTCGTAGGCGAAACGGGAGAACAGGGTGTGATAGGCGTCGAAACCCAGGGAGAAGGGTGATTCCTCGATGTCCCCGCTCGGGCCGGCGAAAACGTACTCGCCGAACGCCCAGGGCTCCGTGAAGGCCAGGCGGTACTGCGAATAGTCGGAACCCGGGGAGAGCATCAGGTTCAGCGTCTGCCCGGCGCCGGTGAAGGCCTGTCCGGCGATCGCGTCGCCCCAGTGCTTGGGGAGGTCCGCGTAGTCGAAGTTCTGCTTCGTCAACTCGAAGACACCGAGAATGCCGAGGTCGGAACTGATACCCGCGGAGAACTTCACCGACCCGGTGCGCCCCTCCTTCAGGTCGAGTCTGAGGTCCTTCACGCCGGGGACGTCGGTGTCCAATACCTGCGCCGTGACACTGCCGGCCTCGAAGTAGCCCAGACCGTTCAGGCGGTTGATGGATTTCTGCAGTTCGATCGAGTTCAGGGGGCCGCCCGGTCGCACGGTGAGGTTGCGCCGGATCACCTCGTCGCGGGTCAGGGCGTTGCCGGCGATGTCCACGCGGCCGATCTGGACCGGATCGCCTTCGGTGATGGTGAAGATGATGGTGCTGGTGTGGGCGAAACTGTCGTCTTCCGCACCGAGCTCGACCCGGGCGTTGTAGTAGGAGTTCTCGAGGTAGTAGTCCCGAAGGGCGCTACGGGTGGCGAGCATGTCCAGGTCGCGGCGAGGATTGCCGGGCTCGAGTTGCAGGCGGTTCTCGAGGATCGCCCGGTCGCTCGGGAACTTCTCTCCGCCGCGGATCAGGACCTCTTTCACGAGGTAGGGCTCGCCTTCCGACACATCCACCGTGATCGTGACCTTCTCCTTGTCCTCCGAGAACGCCAGCTCCCGGAGGTCCACCACGGCGTCCAGATAGCCCTCGGAGCGGTAGAACGAGACGACGGAGATCAGGTCCTGATCCAGGGTCCGCTGCACGAAGGCGGTGGAGCTCAGGAAGCCGCTCTCGTCGAGAACCATGCGGTCCCGCAGGTCGTCTCCATCGAAGGCGGTGTTCCCGATGAAGTGGATCTCGTCCACCTCGACCTCGGGCCCCTCCACGCCGGTGAACACGACCTGCTTGCCCCGGGCGTACTCCCCCGCCGCGACCTTGATCTCGGCGAAGTAGTGACCCTTCCGCTTCAGCATGTCCGTCAGGAGCAGGCGGTCACGCTCCACCTTGAACCGCGCGAACGGGAAGCCCTCCTTCGTATCGACCGCGGCGTGGAGCTCCTTGCTGTCCAAGGCCGAGAAGCCGCGGAAGACCACGGACGTCACGGTGGGCAACTCCTCCACGATGAACGTCAGGCGGACGCCGTCCGCGAGGTTCTCGGTCTCGACGCTGACGCGGGCGAAATAGGTGAGCAGGGTGGAGACGTCCTCCGCCAGTTGGGAATCCGAGAGAGGTTGTCCCTCCTTCGTTCCGATCGTGTACTTCAGCGTCGACTGGCTCAGGTCGCCCCGGTTGCCCTGGAAGAGGATCTCCCGGACGGTGCGCCCATCCTGCCCCATCGCGGGGGCCGCGGTCGAAACGACGAGCAGTGCGGCGATGAGGACCGCGGTGCGGATGCTCGTTCCCACGTCAACCTCCTGGTTTCAGAACGGCGGCTGGTAGGTCGCCAGGTTCTCGAACCGCATGAACCGCGACAGGAAGGTGAGCTTCACCGTGCCCGTCGGGCCGTTACGCTGCTTGCGGATGATGGCCTCGGCGATGCCCTGGTTGTCTTCGCGAGGGTCGTAATACTCGTCACGGTACAGGAAGAGGATCAAGTCCGCATCCTGTTCGATAGCTCCCGACTCCCGCAGGTCGCTCATGCGCGGCCGTCGGTCTTCGCGGCTGTCCACCGAACGGTTGAGCTGGGAGATGGCGATCACCGGGATCTCCAACTCCCGGGCCAGCCCCTTCAGGGATCTCGAGATGGTGGAAATCTCCTGCTGCCGGTTCTCGGCGCGGGGAGCATCCATGAGCTGGAGATAGTCCACGATGACCAGCCCCACGCCGTGGCGCGCCTTCAGCCGGCGCACCTTGGCCCTCAGTCCCAGGACCGTGAGCGCGGGTGTGTCGTCGATGAAGATCGGAGCATCGGAGAGACGACCGGCCGCCGCGCTGAGCTTGGGCCACTCGTCGGGCTGCACCTGCCCGCGGCGCAGACTGTGCGAGTTCACCCGCGCGTTCGAACAGAGCATGTTCATCACGAGTTGGTTCTTCGGCATCTCGAGGCTGAACACGACGACGGGGACCTTCTCCACCACGCCCACCTGCTCCGCCAGGTTCAGGGCGAAGGTGGTCTTGCCCATGGAAGGGCGACCGGCAATGATGATCAGTTGAGACGGGTGAAGCCCACCGGTCAGGTCATCGAGTTCGTGAAAGTGGGTGCGGACGCCGTTCAAGCCGGCCTGTCCGCTGTCGATGTCCTTGAACAGCGGGGTCAGGATCTCCCCGATGTGGGTGGAGTCCCCGGACTCGGACTCCCGGTCCAGCTTGAAGAGCAGGCTCTCGGCGTAGTCGAGGAGTTCCCGGCCCTGCATGTCCCCTTCGTAGGACTGCTGGATGGCGAGGGAGCACTCGCGGATCACGGATCGGCGCAGCGCCAGGTCCTTGACGATTTTCGCGTAGTACTCCGCGTTCGCGGCGGTGGGGACCGCATCGGCGAGGTCGTGCAGCGACTCTTCGCCCCCGGCTTTCTCCAGAAGCCCCTTGCGGTTCAACTCATCCCGGAGAATGACCACGTCCACGGCGTCGCCGCGGTCGAACAGGTCGGAGACCGTCTCGAAGATGACCTGGTGGGAGCCCCGGTAGAAATCCTCGGAGCGGACGATGAGCACGATGTCGCCCAGACTGGAGTTGTCGATGAGCACCGACCCCAGGACCGCGCGCTCCGCGCCGAGATCCTGAGGAGGTACCCGCTCCGTTGCGCCCGCCCTGGGAGGCGGCTGGATCATCAAACCTCCCTCAGCCTTAAGCTCCCACCAGAGCGCACGACGGCGTGGGGACCAACGGTCCCTCCCTGGTGAGAAGCGCGGCTACGTGTGCCGGCGGATACCGGCTCGCCCGGAGGATTGTAGTGACGTCCGGTCGTGGTTGCAACGGAGCGGGGAGGGTGACCGTCAGGCTTCCTCTTCGGCCACGATCTGAACCTTCACCGGCACCTGCACTTCGGCGTGCAGCGCGATGGTCACATCGTACTCGCCCACGTCCTTCAGGTGCGGATCCAGGATCACGTGCCTCTCGTCCACTTCGTGCCCCGCGGCGACGAGCAGTTCGGCCACCTGACGGGGGCCCACCGATCCGTAGAGGTGGCCACCTTCGGCCGCCTTCATGGGGATGGTCAGCGACACCGCGGAAAGAGTCTTGGCCACGGCCATCAAGTCCGCCTTCTCGGCCTCGAACTCCACGCGCAACTTCTCCGTGCGGACCCGAACCTCACAGATCGCCTGCTCGGACGGGATCCGAGCCTTCTTCTTCGGGATGAGGTAGTTGCGGGCGTATCCACGCGCCACGCTCACGATCTCGCCCCTTGCACCGAGGCCGGTGACGTCTTCAAGCAACAGGAGTTCCATCGATACGCTCCTAGTTCTGGCCGCCCACGTACGGCATCAGGGCAATGTAACGGGCGCGCTTCAGAGCTGCTTTCGCCATTCTCTGGTGCTTGGCGCAGTTGCCCGAACGCTTCCGGCTGAAGAGCTTCCCCTGGCCGGTGGTGAGCTTCTGCAGGGACTGGGTGTCCTTGTAGTCGATCGCCGTTACCTTGTCGCGGCAGAAGCGGCAGCGAGCGCGGTCCTTGAATCTACGCGGCTTCATGCCCCGGTCTCCTCATTGGTGTTCTTCTCTTCGTCCTCGGCTTTCGTATCAGCCTCGGGCACATCCTCGGTCGCGACTTCCGCGTCCGCAACCGGTTCGGCAGCCGGCGCCTCTGCCGGAGTCTCTGCCGGAGTCTCCGCCGGAGTCTCTGCCGGGGTCTCCGCCACCGGAGCAGCCGCGGCCTCGGGCTCGGGCTCGGCCTCGGGCTTCGGACCCATCGGGTCCACGTTGCCGATCGACCCCAACTCGGGCAGCTGGCCGTCTTCCACCACCGTGATCATGGTCCGGAGGGCGGCATCCGTCAGGTTCAGGTCGCCGTGGATCTCCTGGATCGCCGTGGGCTCCGCATCAAAGTGAACGAGGAAGTAGGAGCCGCGACGAGCACCCTTCACCGGGTAGGCCAGCTTCCGTTCTTCATAGCGGGCCTTCTGGCGGAGTTCCCCGCCGTGCTTCCCGAGGATCGTCATGACTTCCTCCTCGGTCGCTTCCCAGTTCGTGGCGGCCCGGCCGGCCTCGATCAGGAACAGTGCTTCGTACAACCTCATCGCCCCTCCGAACTACTCCATGCTGCTTGAGTTGAAACGGTTCATCGCTGCCTCTGGACCTTCCGAGGCCCAGGTCTCTGCCGCATCCGCGGCACTTCCAATCGCAGTCTGAACGGTCAAAAGCTCGTCCTTGCGAAACCGGGACAGTACGTGATTCACCGCCGCCCCTTCGGTCGGCGCGCCGATGCCGATACGCAACCTCGACACCGCCTCGCCCACACATCGAACCACCGAGTCGAGTCCGTTATGGCCGCCTCCTCCGCCCCGCGTTCTCAAGCGAAGCTTCCCGAGGGGAAGCCAGAAATCGTCCACCACGATGAGAACCCCTTCGAGATCCACATCGAGGTCCTGTCGGACCTTTTGAACAACCGGACCCGTGAGATTGACAAAGGAAAGCGGCTTCAAGAGCGTCGTCTCGACGCCATGGATCCTCGCCCTCGCTCTCATGGAATTCCAGAAACGTTCTTTTCGGAATTCCACATCGCAGCGTGCGGCCAGTAGATCCACGGTATCGAAACCGACGTTGTGCCTGGTTCCCACGTACTTCTCGCCGGGGTTGCCGATGCCAACGATCAGCTTCAGACCAACTCCTCCTACAACTCCTCCTTCTTCTCCGTCAAGACCTCGGGCTCGTCGGCATCGCCGTCCTCGCCCTCATCCTCTTCCTCTTCCTCCACCGCTCTGGCGGAGAGGGTGGCAATCAGCGTCTCGGGATCGAACCCGGACGCCAGAACCACACCTTCGGGAAGCTCGATGCCGCCGGCCCGGATTTCGTCCCCCGTCTCGAGCGCCGTCACATTGATCTCGATGCTCTCGGGAATTGCGCTCGGGAGACACTCCACCGAAAGACCGGTCAAGTGTGTCTGGAAAATCGCTCCCTCCGCCGCACCGGCAGGCTCGCCGAAGAACGCCAGCGGGATTTCCAGCTCGAGAGTCTGGCCGCGCCTGACCCGGTCGAAATCGACGTGAAGAAGCTTCTCTCCCATCGCGTCCCACTGGACCTCACGGATCAGGGCCTCGACTTCGTCGGAACCGAGCGCCAGGGTCACGAGCTGGGCGCTGGAGCGCAGCACCTTGTCCAGTTCGTGGTTCCCCACCGCCAGCGGGACCGCCTCTTCGCCCAGCCCGGAGAGTATGCCCGGGACTTCGCCCGCCCGACGGAGACGTCGGGAGGCGGCGGATCCCCGTTCGTCACGGGTTCTCGCCATCAGCTTCATATTGTCCATCAATCCATCTCCAGTACTCAGTCCACGAACAGACTCGATACGGACTCGCTTGAATGAATTCTAAGGATCGCTTCCCCGAGCAGCGGACCGGCGGACAGCACGGTCACCAGGCCCTCGGCCTCCTGGGGAGCGGGAATGGAGTCGGTCACGGCGATCTCTTCCACATCCGCCGCCCGGAGCCTTTCGAGGGCCGGTCCGGCGAAGACTCCGTGCGTCGCAGCCAGGAAGACGCGGCGGCAACCCCTCTGCTTCAGAAGGGCCACGGCCTCGGTCATCGTCCCGGCAGTGGAGATCATGTCGTCCATCAGGAGGACATCACAGCCGTCCACCTCACCGATCAGGTGCATCGCCTTGGCTTCGCGGGGGCTGACCCGCCGCTTGTCCACGATGGCCAGACTGGCATCGAACCTCTTGGCATAGGCCCGGGCCACCTTGATTCCGCCCACGTCCGGCGCCACCACCACCGGGTTGTCGAGACCCATCGCCAGGTAGTGCTCGATGAAGATCGGGGCGGAGAAGAGGTGATCCACGGGGATGTCGAAGAAGCCCTGGATCTGGGCGGCATGAAGCTCCAGAGCCAGAACCCGGTCCGCGCCGGCGGCGACGATCATGTTCGCCACGACCTTGGAACTGATCGGCACCCGTCCCTCGTCCTTGCGATCCTTCCGCGCGTAGCCGAAGTACGGCATCACCGCGGTGATCCGGGCCGCGGAGGCCCGCCGCAACGTGTCGATGACGAGAAACAGCTCCATCAGGTTCTCATTGACGGGAGGACAGGTCGGCTGGACCACGAAGACGTCGTTTCCACGAACGTCTTCGTCCAGACGGACCTCGATCTCCCCGTCCATGAAGCGGCCGACCATGCACTCGGTCAATTCGACGCCGACGGACTTGGCGATGGATCGAGCGAGCGCGGGATTCGCATTCCCGGTCAGCACCTGCAGCGCTCCGAACCTCTGCTGTTTGCTGTTCACCGCTTCTCTTTCCCGGTGGGAAGGACCCTCGCGGGCACCCCGACCACCGTCTCACCGTCCTTGACGTCCTGCCCCGCGAGCACGACCGCCCCGGCCCCGGTGACGACTCCGTCCCCCACCTTGAGCGGAGCCACGAAGACCGTACCGCTGCCCACGTGGACGCCGTCTCCGATCGTCGTCCGGTGCTTCGCCTTGCCGTCGTAGTTCGCGGTGATCGTTCCACAGCCGATGTTCGTTTTTCTGCCGATCACCGCGTCGCCGAGGTAGCTCAGGTGCTTGGCCTTCGTGCCCTCACCCACCACGGTCTTCTTCACTTCGACGAAATTCCCGACCTGGGCGCCCTTCTTCAGGACCGCCCCGGTGCGCAGATGCGTGAACGGACCGACTTCGCACCCGGCTCCGATGTCCACCGCACCGGTGATCACGGTGAACGGGAAGATGGTCGCGCCGGGCCGGATCCGAACCCCCCGGTCGATCCAGGTGGTCGAGGGGTCCACGATCCGGACGCCGCGCTCCATGTGCTCGGCCAGAATCCTCGCCCGGGCCACGGCCGCGGTTTCCGCGAGGTCCGCGAGCGAGTTCACGCCCTGGACATCCCGGAATTCCTCGGCCTTCACCGCCGCGACCTTCTCCCCCTTCGCGATGAGGAGACCCGGCACGTCGGTCAGGTACAACTCGCCCTGCGCGTTGTCGCCCTTCAGGCGGTGAAGCGCGGGCCAGAGCAGGTCCGCCTCGAAACACATGATGCCGGTGTTGACCTCGGTTACCGCCCGCTCCGCGGAGGTCGCGTCCTTTTCCTCCCGGATCGCCGTGATGTTGCCCCTGGCGTCCCGGAGAATTCGCCCGTAGCCCCTGGGGTCGGGGGCATCGGCGGTGAGGATCGTGGCGGCGGCGTGGCGACGGCGGTGGGTGTTCACGAGGCGCGAGAGAGTCGAGGCCCTGAGGAGCGGCACGTCGCCGAGCAGGACGACCACGGTCCGGGTCTTCCCCTTGAGAAGTCGCGCGGCCGAGCGTACGGCGTGACCGGTGCCCTTCTGCTCGCGCTGCACGGCGATCTCCGCGGGGGTGTCCGCCAATGCGTCCCGGACACCTTCGCGGCCATGCCCGACCACCGCGACCAGTCGTCCCGGCTTGAGCGAGCCGGCCGTCTGGGCCACGTGGCGCACGAGCGACCACCCCGCCAGATCGAAGAGAACCTTCGGGCGGTCACTTTTCATCCGCTTGCCTTTTCCGGCAGCGAGGATGATGACAGAGAGATCAGCGCGGTTCTTCATGGGTCAGAATCAGGACAAATGGCTACCCGGCGAGGACTCGAACCCCGAATAGCGGGACCAAAACCCGCTGTGTTACCAATTACACCACCGGGTAACCGCCACCTGCGGGGGTAAACCCAACCGAATACTTGAGCGGCACGCGCGAGTCAAGGATTTCGCATCCAGCGCCGGACGAGGTTCAGGGCCAGATTCGCGGAGAAGCCCCGCACGAAGGACCGGTCGCCCGGCATAACCCTAGTGAAAGCAAGGGTTTCACCCGGTGTCGCCAGGGCGAAGTGAACGAGCCCAACGGGTTTTTCCGCTGTGCCGCCGGTCGGCCCCGCCACTCCGGTGACGGCAAGCCCCAGATCGGCGCCGAGAACCTCGCGAACACCCTCGGCCATGGCCCGGGCCACAGGCTCCGAAACGGCCCCGTGCTCCGCGATCAGGGCCGCGGGGACGCCGAGCAGGCTGGATTTCGCCTCGTTGGCGTAGGAGACGACCCCGCCCAGGTAGTGGGCCGAGATGCCGGGCACATCGGTGAGGAGGCTCCCGATCATCCCTCCGGTGCAGGACTCCGCGGTGGACAGGGTCAGGTTGCGCTGCGCGAGCAGCACCGCCACCGAGGCCGGAACCGAGTCCGCCTCGAGCACGAGGTCTGCGCCGAGGCGCTGCCGGATCTCCACCTCCGCAAGATCGGCACGCTCCCCGGCGTCCCGCCCCACGGTCTGGATCGTCACCCGGATGCGGCCGAAGACGGCGGTCACTCCGATGCTGAGGTCGTCTCGCCGGGAGAAATCGGTGAGGAGTTCGTCCACGTAGGCTTCGGGCTTCCCGAAGGTCGCGATCGCCCGGTAGGCCCCGGTCACCTCCGGTCCCCGCAACTCGAGGATCGCGGGCAACACGTGGGTCTCGAACATCACCTCCATCTCGCGGGGAACGCCGGAGAGGAAGAACAGGCCGGCGCCGTCGAGGGAGAGCCGGAACCCCGGCGCCGTACCGAGGGGGTTTCGGAGGACCTCCGCCCCCTCGGGGAACAGCGCCTGGACCCGGTTTCGCTCGGGCATCGGGATGCCGCGCCGCCGGAAGCGATCCTCGATCTCAGAGAACATCCCGGGATCCTCGAGCAATCGGACCCGCGCCGCCGCGGCCGCCGCGGCGCGCGTGTGGTCGTCTCGCGTGGGGCCGAGCCCTCCGGTGACCACGACGACATCGGCGCGGACGGCGGCCTCGCGGAAAGCGTGGGCGAGTGCTCTCGGATCATCGCCCACGGCGGTGTGCCGGGTCCGGAGGACTCCCGCCCGGGCGGCCTGCTCGGCGATGAAGGTGGCATTCGTATCCTCGGAGCGACCCCGGACGATCTCGTCCCCGGTGCTGATCGTCTCGAACTTCAGGTTCCTGTCGTCCGCCATGATCGCCTCAGATGGAAAACCGGATATCCAGGATGTCGCCGTCCTTCACCACGTAGTCGCGGCCCTCCAGGCGAACGGTGCCGGCAGCCTTGGCGGCGCGCATGTCCCCCGCGCCCATCAGGTCGTCGTAGGCCACCACTTCGGCGCGAATGAAGCCGCGCGCCAGGTCGGAATGGATCTTCCCGGCCGCGGTCACGGCGCTCGCCCCCTGCTCCACTTCCCAGACGTGCACTTCGGTCGGCCCCACCGTGTAGAACCGCATCATGCCGAGACCGGAGAGGAGATGATCGAGGAGGTCGGGCAGGACGAGTTCCTCCACCCCGAGGTCATCCATGAAGACCGCCCGCTCGTCCTCCTCGAGTTCCAGCAATTCAGCCTCGAGCTTCGTGCGGAGAAAGGCCCGGCCTTCGAAGGGCCCCTCGAGGGAGGAGAGATCGGGTTGGGGACCCTCGTCGGGTCCGCTGACGAGGAGAAACCAGGGCTTCGCGGACAGAAAGCCGAAGCCTCTCAGGCTGCGCTTCTCGTCCGGGCTCAGGTCCATCTCCTTGACCGGAACCTCCTGCTCCAGTTGCTCCCGGATGCGCAGCATCACGGCCAGGTTCCGCTTCTCCTCGTCCTGCCGGGGGGTGGGCTTCGTCACCGCGATCTGGAGTTTCTCCACCCGCCGCGTGGCCGCCGCGAGGTCCTCGATCAGAAGCTCACTCACGAGATCACGCGCATCCACCGCGGGGTCCGCCGCCGCGCGGGGGTAGTGATAGGCGTCCGTGGTGAAGCCGCGGAGGACCAGCACCAGCGCCTGGACCTCGTCCCGCACCAGGGCCGGCTTGAACCCGGCCTCGCGCGAACCCGGCGGCGCGATCCCCGGGAAGTCGTGCAGTTCGAAGGAGAGGGGAGAGAGCTTCTTCGGCTGGTAGAGGTCGGCCAGCGCGAGGAAACGCGCGTCCCGCTCGTGCACCACCGAACTCACGCGGGTGCTGACGAGGTCCACCCCGCCGGAAGATCGCCCGCCCGCCAGGGCGTCGAAGAGAACGCTCTTCCCGGCACCCTTGAACCCTACGAGACCCGCTTTCACTGGTTCTTTCTCCGCATGAGGATGCGTCCCATGAGCAGGCCGCCCTCGTAGAGCACGATCACCGGAGCGGTGATCAAGAGAAGGGAGAGGGCGTCGCCCGTCGGGCTGAGGACCGCCAGGACGGCGACCCCTCCCACGATGAAGTGACGCCGGTATTTGGAGAAGATCTCCGGCTTGACGATCCCGGTGACAATCAGGAAGAGCATCACCAGGGGAAGCTGGAACACCACGCCCATGATCAGGCTCATGGTGATGTAGAAGGAGACGTAGTCCGCGTAGCGCGGTTTCATCTCGTGGTAGGTGGGATCGATACCGAACGAGTACAGGAACTCCAGGGCGGACGGGAGCACCACGAAGTAGAGGAAGCTCACACCCCCGAGAAACAGGAAGTAGGAGATCGGAGCGAAGATCCGAACGTATCTCTTCTCGTGCGGATAGAGCCCGGCGGCGACGAAACCCCAGAGTTCCCTGGCCATCAGGGGCGAGGCGATCAGGAGGGCCGCCACCATCGCGATCTTCAGGTAGGTCATGAAGCCTTCGACCGTCCCGGTGACCAGCATCTTCGCCTTCTCGGCCCCGTAGAGGGACTCCAGCACCGCATTCGGCTGGTGGAGGACGAAGCCCTGGATGGTCTTGCTGAAGATCAGGCAGAAGACGAGCGCGCCGGCCAGATAGAGCACGCAGAAGATCACCCGACGCCGAAGCTCCTCGAGGTGCTCCCCGATGCTCATCCGTCTCAGTTCGTCTTGTGCGGGCTCGGTCACGGGGGGCGATTCTCGCCAGCGGCGGCGGATCCGGGTGAAAAAAAGGCCGGCCCGCGTCAGATGGACGCGGGCCGGCCGCTTGACGTCTCGGTAAACCTCAGTAGTTCATGAAGCGGGAGAGTTGAGCTTCCGTGATGACCTTCACACCGAGCTCAACGGCCTGCTTGTAGGCATCCGTGTCGCGAAGGTTGAGGTCTTCGTTCTCCGGCTCGCCCAGCACGAGGTAGTGGGTCTCGATGCCG
>SWCD01006566.1_pt1 | contig 20114 bp, 24 predicted proteins | sample 4693011 | NCBI WGS metagenome assembly SWCD01 (sample SAMN10267278, study PRJNA491770) | bioreactor metagenome | isolation source: DHS bioreactor inoculated with marine | place: Japan: Omine Ridge, Nankai Trough | reverse complement strand
ATGGGGATATGATCGGGTTTGTGCAGGCGGTGCTGGACTTGATGCCGGTGGCGGGGGAGGCGCAGGTTTGCGATGTGATCGGTTCGCCACCTACGCAAGCGGTGGATCTGGCGATGGTGTTGAAGACGATCCCTTGTTTGGAGCAGGTGGACAAGAACGCGGGGGCAAATTTGATCGAGAATTTGAACGCGAAGTATATTTTGGTTTCGTTTCCGGCGAGGAGTTTGGGGGGACGGGATAAGGGGATGAAGGCGACGTATGAGGCGCGCTTTGCGAAGCTGATGGAGGGGAGGGATTGGGCGGTGGAGCGATTTGAGTTTGAGACGGAGTTGGCGTTTTTGATTCGGACTTAAAACGCCCTCTGTTTTTGACCCAAGCGGATGGCGTGTTTTTTAATTATTCAGTTGTTAAGGTGCGATGAAACTGGTTGTATATCAAGCTTTTTTTTGATCGATCAGTATTCGACAAGCGTCCTTGCGAATGGGGCTTGGTGAGACTGGTTCTTAAATTTGGACTTTGTTTTTTTATCCCCGATGTTACGGATTCCCTCTATCTGGGGAAATTATAGCACATATGTTCTAAGAATGCAAGGGTAGTTGGGAAGATAAAACACATCTTCTGGAAGACAAAAGAAGTCTTCCTTAGGAGAATGGGGAAGAGCTTAAACATCCCATTTTTCACATTATACGGATTGGCTGGAAATCATTTCTATTCTGGGTTTTCCATGCTCCACCTAAAAGGGTAAAAGCGACATGTTCGAGACGAATATAGAATTACTTGGTGAAATAAAAGAGAGGCTGAAGAATTACGCCCATATTTATTGGGTGATCGGCGGGTCTGGTTCGGGGAAAACGACGGTGACAAAGGCGATCGCGGAGGAGAAAGGGATCGCGCGGTTTGATATGGACGAGTACGTCTATGGTCATTTTGGGGCGCGCTATACGATGGAGCGACATCCGGCGATCAAGACTTGGTTTTCGGCAGAGAATCCTTTGGGTTGGATTTTGGGCTTGGCGCTTGCGGATTATGATGCACTGAACAGGGCGAGCAATGTGGAGTTTTTGGATTTATTTGCCGAGGAGATGGCGAAGCGAGATACGGGAGAGGTTTTGCTGGTGGATGGCGGGATCACCCACCCTTCTGTGTTGGCGGAGGTGCTGCCGGTGGCGCGGATCTTGTGCATCGACATCGACACTAAGATCAGCCATCGAATATGGAATGAGGACCCGGAAAGAGCGCAGATGAAGGATGCCGTGCTAGCTTTGCCAGAGGGCGAGCGGGCATGGGAGAAGTTTCTGGGGTTTGATGCGCATGTGACGGAGACGATTTTGAGGGAGAGTGGTGCGTTAAAGATAAAAACAATTAAACGGGGGACAGAAGATTTAAATGATTTGGTGACTGCTCATTTTGAGTTTTAGGTTAGGCGATCCTATCTCGATCCCTTACCTGCCGCGATGTTTTGCATTGCTATCGGAGAATGTGGAATAACAAAGGCATCCCAATCTCTATTTTGTAAAATTTCTATGGGATTTTAATTAGGGATTGGTTTGTTATTTAAGCGGTAGTTTAGTTCCCAGAGGGCGTTTTTGTTGCTATCGAATTTGAGGCGGTCAAAAGCACCTTCGTAGCTTAGCCATTCGAAGGCTTGATGTTCGTCGGATAGTTTAATTTGAAAGGCTTGGGGGAGTTGGACGGCAAAGCAGTATTCTTTTACTAACAATACATCTGGACCCCAAAGCATGCCAGTGGTGAATTCTGCGGGGATGGTTGTCATCGAGTCTAATTGGATAAATTCTGAGACGGGGTCGATGCCTGCTTCTTCTTGGGCTTCACGTTTGGCGGTCTCGAGCAGGGTCTCTTGGCCTTCAACCCCGCCGCTGATCCACTGCCAAAACTCGCCGAGGGGACCGGGAGGGCGTTGGAAGAGGGCGAATTCTAGGGTGTTGGTATCGGTGAGGCGATAGGGGATGACGAGAGTGTGAATAGGTTGGCGGGACATGGAAGGATTGTATCAGAAGGGTGGAAGGCAAAAGCGCCTTCTGGAAGATAAAAACATCTTCCTTGGAGAATAGGGACAATAAAAAAAACCATTCTCCACTTACACGGGGAAATTTGAAAAAGAGGGAGGGATGGGGGAGGGCGAGTTTTTTGTTTATTAGGTTTTTCGACCCCTTCTGGACCCCCCTACCCCAACAGGTGTGTACCCATTTTTTGTGCAAGTTGTTAAAGGCTTTTACCGAGGGACACCGTGGTGTGAGAGGATTTTGACCACGTTAGTACCCGGGGAAGTAATTTTGTGAGGGGAAATTGGGACCGGGGGATTGGCTGGGGGGAATAGATTCTATGCTATGAATATCATAAAATGGAATCATTTCAAAAAAAGCTTGCAAAAACCTTATGTTTTTGCAAGTTGACAATTAATTATTAATTACCTATAGTAAATACTAGGTTGAAATTTATTTCAAAGGAGGGATAAATGACAAAACAAAAAACTGAACCCGAAAAGAGCAACAATGAGAAAATCATGTTGCTGTTAGCTTATTTATGTACAAAGGACATGGAAAAATTAGAAGAAAAAGTTGATCTTCTTGATCAAGTTTCTTTTACAACGCCCGAAATTGCCAGCTTCCTCAAAATAAATAATAAGGCAGTATACAATGCCAGGGATAGAATAAAATAACCAGCTGAACGAAAGCGGAGGAAAAATGCCAGAAGATAAAAATACACAAATAGAAGAAAAAATTGACATACTAATTAATTTACATGCCTACAAGTTAGTAGAAAACATGACACTCACAGAAGGCGCCCCGGTATTAAAGCGACTAGGAATGACAAATATACAAATCGCAGCTGTGTTTGGTTCATCCAGAAAAACCGTATCTGTTAGATTAGCTGAATCCAAACGTAAACTTAAAAAATAATATTAGGGGGTAAAGATGCTTCACAAAGAAGTTAGAACTCAATTACTTGTTCTGCTGGGTTCACCTGCGACACTAACTAGAAGAAAAAATCAAATTAAACTACAGTATGGGCCAATGTCATCTGATGAAGCTGGATATGTCCTCGCTCATATGCTGGAAATTGATCTTTCTCGCTATTTACCAAATTCAACAATTGACAAAGTCCGATCTCTTGTCCCTCAAGATGCAGGTGTTATTCGAGAAACAAGACCTGTCGTCCAAAAACCCCCACAAAAAAAATCCCGTAGATACCCCTTAATAAATTCATCAAGGGTTAAATCTGCTTTTAATCTTGGTGAGAAGGTTTACCCTCAAGTTTTTTTGCTTGAAAACTCTATAAGAGAGTTAATCAGAATTAAATTAATAACCTACGGTACTGATTGGTGGGATCAAAAAGTGCCAGCAAGTATTAGAAAAAATGTTGCCAGAATAATGAATATTGAAAAAAGATATCCCTATAGAGACAGAAGGGGTAACCATCCCTTGCTCTATACGAATTTTTCTAATTTAAAAACTATTATTTTGAAAAACAAAGGGGATTTTGAAATTGAAATATTGGACTTTTTATGGTTTGAAGCAAAAATGGATGAAGTTTATATGGCACGAAACAACTTGGCTCACTGTGTACCATTAACTTCTGATGACAGAAAACGAATAAGTTTATTTCACAGAGATTGGGCAAGATTGATGGAGACAGCCGGGCATTAATTTGCCCAAGGAGATTTTATGAATGATGATTTTATTAAAAAAATAACCCACATAGAAGAATTGCTCACATTGCTTGTTTTGCAAAATTCGGGAACCACTTTTTCAGAACTGTTTATAAACGACAAACACATAAAACTATTTTTAGAATTAGATGGAGAAAAAAGTTCAAGGGATTTAGAAAAAATCACTTCGCTAAGCAAAAGCGCGATTAATGCAAGATTAAAAGTCTGGGAACAAAAATTTGGAATTGTTGAAAAACAGCCAAACGGGAAACTATCTAGACTTATTTCATTTGAAAAACTAGAAACAATAAATTTAGAATAGCGGGAGAAAATCAATGACTGTGACAGATATTGAAATCAAAGAGATCAACAAGAATCTATTAGAAGTAATAAAATTCCAAAAACAAACCATTGTAATCCAACTGTACAATTCAGGAGCAACCCAAAGAGAAATTGCTGCAAACTTAAAGATTGGCTTAACAACTGTCAATAGGATGCTGAGTGGCGTAAAAAAGGGTTCACTAAAACCACAAGACTAACCGAGGGAATCAATGACAAAAAATGATCTCCACTTTGATGCTGAAACCAAAGACACGTTAAAAAATATCGAACATTACTTAAAAATACTTGTAATGAAATACTTTGAACCCATCCTCCAAGAAGAGTTAGATACACCTGAAAAAAAAGCGGTTTATAAATACACAGGTGAAAAAACCAGTAGAGAAATAGCAAAAATAAGTCCTTTATCTCAACCTACTATATCAAGACTTTGGGTTCGTTGGGAAAAACGGGGTCTTCTTAAAAAAGAAGGCCAGAAATTTAAAAAGGTTCTCTAGGAGGAAAAATGAGAGAGGTTGGACAAGAAAAAGATTTAACCCTTGAATTAATTAAAGAAATTCGGGACATGAAAGAATATTTAAAAATTCTTTCCCTTCCTGTTATCGAAAAAGGATTATCAAAATATTTTTCGGGACACAAACAATTTCAAGCGTATATGCTTTTAGATGGCAGCTTGTCTGCTCCAAAAATCAGCAACCACATTGGTGTTCATGAAAACACAATAAAAAACTGGCTTAAAAAGTGGCTAACGACTTTTGGTATTGTAGAAAAAGTAGGCAAACAAGGGAAATTCAACAAGAAATATACTATATACGAATTAATTATTATGGGAAATGATGGTTGGGTTTTCAAAGACGATTCAATGGAGGAAAGCAATAATGAGTAAATCTGATACGGAAGACAGGGACCAACAATTTCTTAAAAGATTGGCAAATATTGAAAACCGGGTAGATTCTATTGACCAAACACAAGCTTTTGCATTGAGAGCAAATTCTGAAAAACATATGGATTCAGTTTTAGAGATTTTTGGTAAAAGCGACAGAAGGGTTCAGGTTTATTTAGCCGCCAATGGAAGAAGGACAGTAGGCGAAATCGCTAAGATGTTTTCTATGACACAGCCTGCTGTTAGCAGAGAGTTATTGCGAATACAAAAGGATGGTTTATTAGAAGTTGTTGATAAGGTTGGATCAAATATATATTATAGTAAAAAAGCTGTTGATGGGACATTGCGAATCACAAGGTTCTTAATGAAAGAATATTCCTTTGATAAAAATGGATATCCTGTAAAATAAAAATATATAAATAATTATTATGCTTTATTCAATTCAAACTTTCCTTGAAGATTTTTTTTATAAAAGATCCTATGTTATTTCAGACAACTATGTAATTGAAATAACAAAAACGTACTACTATGAAAGAAAATATTCCCATATAGAATATATATTATCAAAGCTTAATAATATACCAACTGTTTTTTATCATAATAATATAGTTGGAAATCGCAAAGATTTTGAAAGTTTTATATTAAAGGTGTTGGACAGAAAGTACTATAAAAGACTAACGCCTTACTCAAAATGGTATAAAGGTGGATTAACTACTGAAAAAGAGTTTTTATCAGGGAATGAGTCTATTACAGTCGAAACAATTTTAACTTCATTTAAACATTCGACCGAATCAAAATTAATTGATGTTTTTTGGAAATCTCGTAAAAAGAGTAAACTAAAACCTTATCCTGAAAAAACAGGCCAAGCCCTGTTTGATTTTTTTGTTTACACAACATTGCCAGATCAAGTTAAATCCCTTAGAGAACCCATGGTTGGAATAGGAGATATAGATTTTGTTTTAATAATTAATGGCGTAAAACATCTTGTTGAAATCAAGGTAATTACATCGAAAGTTATTGGCTTTGAACAGCTCGATAGATATATGGAAATCGAAAAAATCAATGTTGGGTATTTGATGTTTTTTGACTCTTTACCTCCGGGGGATAAACTTTTAGTTCCACCGGAACAACAGGTAGAGAACGGAATTATCTATTCCACGGTTATTGATATAAATCCGCCATCTCCAAGTGGTCTAAATAAACCACTCCCAAAATGACTTGATTTATGAAGTTTTTCATACACCCCCCTTTTTTCGTTAATCATAATATATGATCTAACTACTAAAAAAATGGACGCCTAGGGCGTCCTTTAATTATTGGATTATTGCCTCTACAATTCCGGTGAGCTGGAAATCAAAAAACGATTTCCTTGGAGAATGGGGATAAACAAGAGCACCCCATTCTCCACATTGCAAAAATTTATTTAATCTACAACTCAGCAGAACGGGTTTCGACTTTCTCTTTGAGCATGGCGGCAAAGTCTGCGACAGCCAAATCGTCTTGTTTGCTGCCATCACGTTTGCGGAGGGAGACGGTGCCATTTTCTACTTCGGCATCACCGACGACGAGCATATAGGGCACTTGCATCTTTTGGGCTTCGCGGATCTTGGCGTTCATGCGCTTGTCACCGAGATCGGCTTCGGCGCGGAAACCCTGGGCATAGAGGTCGGCGGCAAGCTGTTTGGCATAGTCGGCGTGGGCGTCGGTGATGGGGATGACGCGGACATGCTCGGGGGCGAGCCAAACGGGGAATTTGCCGGCATAGTGTTCGATTAGAAAACCGACCATGCGCTCATGGGTGCTGAGCGGAGCGCGATGGATGCAGAGGGGTGTTTCTTCGACACCTTCGGCGTTGACAAAGGTGAGGTCAAAGCGTTCGGGGACGGCAAAGTCGACTTGGTTGGTGGCGAGGGAGAACTGGCGGCCGATGGCCGACCATATCTGGACATCGATCTTGGGGCCGTAGAAGGCGGCTTCGTCAGCGGCTTCGACATAGGGCACGCCACCATTATCCATGGCTTTGCGAACCATGTCTTCAGTTTTGATCCAGAGGACTTCATTGTCAACATATTTTTTACCGAGGCCATCGGCTTGATGCAGGCTGAGACGCATGACATATTTTTCGATGCCAAAGATCTCAAAATATTCTTTGTAGATATCGATGACGTCCATGAATTCTTCTTCAAAATCTGCTTCGGAGACATAGATATGGGCGTCATTCATTTGCATAGAGCGGACGCGCATGAGGCCAAAGAGTTCGCCGGATTTCTCGTAGCGATAGCAGGTGCCATATTCGCCGAGGCGGAGGGGCAGGTCTCGGTAGCTGCGGTGACTGCTATCAAAGATCTTATGATGGAAGGGGCAGTTCATCGGCTTGACATAATATTTGCTGCCGTCCAACTCCATGGGGGGATACATGCTGTCGGCATAATAGGGCAGGTGACCACTGCGGACGAAGAGGTCTTCTTTGGTGAGGTGGGGGGTGCGGACCTGTTTGTAGCCATGCTTGCGCTCAACCTCTTTGGCTAATTTTTCTAATTCGTCGATGATGACGGTGCCGCGGGGTGTCCAGAGGGGGAGGCCAGGGCCAACTTCTTCATCGAAGGAGAAGAGGTCTAGCTCTTTGCCTAATTTGCGGTGATCGCGCTTCTTGGCTTCTTCAAGCATCTTGATATGGGCTTTGAGCTCATCTTTGTTCTTCCAGCCGGTGCCATAGACACGCTGGAGCTGGGCATTTTTCTCATCGCCGCGCCAGTAAGCACCGGCGATGCTCATGATCTTGAAGGCGGAGGGATTGATCTGGCCGGTATGCTCGACATGGGGACCGCGGCAGAGGTCGGTGAAGGTATCGTGGGTATAGAAGGAAATCTCGACGTCGCCTTCGAGGGGTTCGCCGTATTCATCTACGCCGCCTGCTTCCAAACCTTCGATGAGGTCGATCTTGAATTCTTGGCCGACAAATTCCTTCTTGGCTTCCTCGGCAGTGACGACACGTTTCTCAAAGGGATGTTTGGCCCCGATGATCTGGCGCATGCGTTTCTCAATACCTTTGAAGTCTTCGGGAGTGAGTTGGCGGGGGAGCGCAAAGTCATAGTAGAAGCCGGTGTCGATGGGGGGGCCGATGGCGATCTTGGCTTCGCCGGGTTCAAAGAGTTCGCTCACGGCTTGGGCCATGATGTGGGCGAGGGAGTGACGGACCTTATAGATCTCTGTTTCCTCGTAGGGTATGTTTAGTTCTGACATATTTCTTCTCCAATACTTAATAAGTAAGATGAAAATCTACTTGCGTTTATAAAAACAAAAAATGCTCGCACCTCTCAGGGCGCCAGCATCAGCTCACACGGTTCCACCTAAGTTTAAGCTATCGAGGACAGCTTATCTTATGGACGTGATAACGGGGTCAACCGTTTTCCTTAGTCGATGAAAAATCTTTCAGGATTCCGCTCACGGGTGGTTTTGGCTGGGGGCTGCTAAAGGCCGCTTTCAGTCTGGGGCTGGCCTCTCTCTGGTAGGAGCTTGCCCGGTTACTCGTCCCGGTCATGGCGTTGTGTATTATCTTGTGTTTGTAATTATATGTTGGAAATTTAAAATGTCAAGCGGGGGGTTATGGCGCAAATCGAATGACGAGGAAAAGTTGAACCTTATTGTGTGGGGTTCGAAACCAGGACAGATATGAGTGTTACAGAATCTTGTTCAATATCGCCCGATAAAAATTCTGGTTTGATCTGATCTCGCAATTTTTCTAAAGGCTCAATCTCGCGCTCAAGTACCTTAATATCTACATCCTTAAAATACTTTGTGAATGTGTTCTGATAGTCCCAGAGACGATGGCGGTTATGATGGCTAGTGGGGTTTAGCCAATTTTTCCAAGTTTTTTCGCTAAAAGTCAGCATTCTAAACGGGTCGTTGGGGAAATGATCTTTCAGGTCAATGAAATGTAGCTGACTGCCGCCAGAAACTGTACAGACTGCCAGGGCTTTTGTGATTGCATCGATGTCATCCAAATGTTCGTAGACCGAATTGCTTAGGGCAATATCGACTTCGATATTCTTTGCGAGATCGATAATATCTCCTTGGAGCAAAGTTATATATTTTGAATTGGGAATAACTTTGTTGTTATTCAAGATTAAATACTCTCCAAATTTATTATAAAATTTGCGGTTTCTCGAATTGTTTACAGGGGCAAATAAGTCGACAAGAATGATATGGCTGGCACCAGATTTCAATAATTCACAGGCGGTGCCAAAGCTTCCACCATAGCCGAAGACTAAAATTCGTTTTCCTATAATTGAAATTTTTGCGGCACTTAATCGTTCGTGGTGTTGGGCTACAGCAAGATCCGGATCGGTTGTTTCTAATCCAGGAGTAATCAAAATCTCATATCTCAGCAAAAACCGGGTGATGGTTTCTGGTAAGAAATGGCGAATGGTGCGCAATAATAGGTATTTCAATTTCATAAAATCATGTCGTCCAAACAATTTGTGAGTGGGCTACCTTATTGTTTTTCCCAATTTTTTTTGTATCAAGATTAATTAGGACAATAATAGCATAGTATCAATTGTTTCCATCCTTACAAAAAACAAAGAACTTCGGCATTCCGAAGTTCTTCTGTGGGCGGAATAGGGCTCGAACCTACGACCTTTGCGATGTCAACGCAACGCTCTAACCAGCTGAGCTACCCGCCCGATTAAGCTCAAAGATTATAATCGGTGGAGAAACAATTTGCAAGCTTTGACAATCCCCTTACCTAATTTCTTCCCTCTTGTCCCCATCGATGACATAGCGAACGGCATAGATCGGTTTTTCCTGTGATTCATGGTATGTTCGGACAGTTAATTCTGCGATCAGGCCCAGGAGGATGGATTGAACACCTAAGATAAAGAACATGATGCTCAACAAAAAGAAGGGAGAGTTGGTCACGCTGATGATCGCAACAAATTTACGATAGGCCATATACAAGAAGCCAATTCCAGAAAGACCCATCAAGCCCATGCCAATGCCGCCAAATAAGTAGATCGGTTTCCGCGCATAACTGCTGAGAAACTTGACGGTCATCAGATCCAGCAGGACCTTCACTGTTCTTTCTAAGCCATAATTTGCTTTCCCGAATCGGCGGGGGTGATGTTTTACGACCACTTCGGTGATCTTTGCACCCACTGAACCAGAATAGGCTGGAATAAAGCGATGCATTTCCCCATATAGCCGAAATCCGGTAATCACTTCACGGCGGTAGGCCTTGAGGCTGCAGCCATAATCGTGTAATTTTACGCCGGTGATCTTTGAGATGATCGCGTTTGCGATATTGGAAGGAAGGGTACGGGTGATGAAGGCATCTTTTCGTGATTTCCGCCATCCACTGACCAGATCATAGCCTTCGTCGATCTTATCTAATAGCATGGGGATATCGGAGGGATCATTTTGCAGGTCAGCATCCATCAATACGATGACCTCGCCGCGCGAATAATCAATCCCCGCGGAAACAGCAGCGGTTTGCCCGAAGTTTCGCCTAAAAACAATCACACGGGTATGGTCGGGGTCGTTTTTTGCAATTTCTTCTAAGACCAGTGGGCTGCCATCCTTGCTGCCGTCATCTACATAAACTACCTCCCAACTATCCGAATACGCATCCATGGCTTGGTGAATTTGATCATGCAATACGGGCACAGATTCTTTTTCATTGTAGACGGGCACAATAATCGAGAATTTCAATTTGTCGTCCCCCTCCACTTTTAACACTTTATTGATTTTTGTATTCATATCTTATTGCATCCCAACTGCATTTTTATTATTTTGGCTAAGTTTTGCTAGATCAGATTCAACCATCATCTCAACCAGTTCACTAAAGCTAACTTTTGGTTTCCACCCTAGTTCTTTTTTGGCACGAGAGGGGTCAGAGATGAGCAGGTCTACCTCAGCGGGCCGATAAAATTTTTCGTCCTGGATCACGTAGTCTTTATAATCTAAATCGACAAATGAAAATGCTGCTTGACAAAAATCTTTGACTGAATGGGTTTCCCCAGAGCCGATCACATAGTCGTTGCTGCGATTATGTTGAAGCATCAACCACATTGCTTCCACATAATCACCTGCGAAACCCCAATCTCTTTGGGCTTCAAGGTTGCCAAGCCGAAGTTCTTTGCTCAAACCAAGTTTTATTCGCGCGACAGCATTAGTAATCTTGCGGGTGACAAATTCTAACCCCCGCCGCGGGCTTTCATGATTGAATAATATGCCAGATGCGGTGTACATGTCATAGGATTCACGATAATTAATCGTAATCCAATGCGAGTAGACCTTCGATACACCATAAGGGCTACGGGGGTAAAAGGGGGTATTTTCGTTTTGGGGGACTGCTTGAACTTTTCCGAACATTTCGCTTGAGGATGCTTGATAAAAACGGGTTTTTGGAGAAACTAAACGAATTGCCTCCAAAAGCCGAGTTACACCCAAAGCAGTTACTTCCCCGGTTAATACTGGCTGATTCCAAGATACGGGCACAAAGGATTGTGCGGCAAGGTTATAAACTTCGTCGGGGTGATATTCTTCGATGATATTAACCAAGGACCCTTGATCGTGCAAATCTCCTTGGATTATTTCAATTTGGTCTTGAATATGGAGGATGCGCTCAAAGTTCATCGTGCTCGAATGACGCACCATGCCAATGACGTCGTAGCCCTTTGACATGAGTAATTCGGCTAAATATGAGCCATCTTGACCGGTGATCCCCGTGATTAATGCAGTGGGCATGCAACACTCCTCAATTAATTTCAACCCCTAATTATAACTTTATTTTAAAGATGACAAGACTTGAAGCGCTCTTGCTTTCCAACTGTATTTTTCTGCTGTACTCCGCGCGCTTTGTGCCAGTTTTTTTCTGCGAGTAGCATCTACGATTAAATCCTTTATCTCTTTGATCCAAAGTTCCGGCTGATCGATGGGCAAGATCACTGCGTTTTTATCGCTAAGTACCTCTTGCAGAACAGGGAGGTCGCTGGAGATAATTACGCGCTCACTTGCCAAATACTCAAACATTTTCATGGGACTGAGATAGTGAGCGATGTTCCCTCCCCCCGCGGCGGAAACTTTGTCTTGATAGGGCATCAACAAGATGTCTGATGCCGCTTGGTAAATAGGCAGATCGGCATTCGAAATAAAACCAGTTAGTTTTATATTATTTATCTTGAGGGTTTTTGCTCTTGCTTGAACTTTTTTGATGTCTTGAGGGTCCCCACCAACAAGCAAGAAATTGACGTTAGGAAGTTCTTTTGCGATTTTTAAGATCAACTGACTGCCACGACCAGGATATAAATGCCCAGTGTAGCCCACAGTAAATTTTTCTTGCAGGCCGAGCCGTTTACGTGCTTCTTTGCTGGAGGGCAAGTCTTGATATCGATCTAGATCAACCCCATCTGGTGCAATTTGGATAAGGGAATCTGGCAGATCAAACTCTTTTTGAAGGTCTTTGGCCAAAGCTTTGGTGATAGAGATTAAAGATCTAGCTCCGCTACTCTTGATAAAACGCTTCAGCAATCTGGGGCCAATTCGCCCGCCAGGATAATCATGTATCTCAAAGATGGTGGGTGTTCCCCACATACTCGCCAGTGCGGCTGATTGTGGGACACGGGTAAAGACCAGTTCAGCATTCCATTTTCTAGCCAGACGGACCGCGTTAAATGCATAGTCGTATCTGCGCCAGCGGGGGGCAGCTTTTATCCATTCGATCTCGAATTTAGTTTTTAGTCCGTAATGTTGGCTGAGTTGTTTCCAATCTAAATCAGGTTTTTCTCCAGGGACGATCAAGAGCACTTGATGACCGAGCTGTGAAAAAGCCTGGCTCATTTTCATTGTTTGGATGCTATTGGCTCGTCTTGATGGAATTGCTGAGGGGGCGATCAGTGCGATTTTCATGCGGTTTGGACGGCGCTCATTTTCTTGTTAAGTTCAGACCGTACACCAAGAACGGCTAGGCCAACGGTGAAGATGTAATAGAAGGAGAGCAAACCAGCGAAAGCATAGGCCTGATATTGATCGACGAGTAAAAAGATCAACCCGACTTTAATGAGCATGCCAATAAAATTAACGATGGTGGGGTAAACAGGACGATTAAGTGCCAACAAAGCCATTCTGTTCCAGAAAAATATTCTGTCTACAATTTGGCCAATCAGCAATATGAGGAGCAGGGGATAGGCTGGCAACCACCTATCTTCAAAAACAAAAGAAATAAATGGTTTTCCAAATAATACGAAAAAGACTGCTATCGGAATTATATAAAATGCGGCCAAACGCGAACTTCTTGCTAATGTATCTTTGAAACTATCCCACTTTTTATTTGCGACTTCCCTTGCTAATTCTGGATAAACGGTTTGGGAAAATGGTGCTAATGGAATTTTAATGTACCCCATAAGCAATGATGCAAACTCGTATAAACCGGCGGCTGTCGTACCTAAAAATGCCGACACCCACAATGGTTCGCTTCCCTTTGTGACTAGACTGATCGAATCGCTTAAATTAGTGCTAAACGAAAAAGTTAATATGCTTTTAAAATCGCTTTTCAAACTAATGAGGGGGGAGTTTCTCCACCAACCCTTTCCCCATTTTTCTCGAGCCGTCCAGAGAGATGCGGAGGTTATCCCAAGAGAACCCACTAATTTTCCAGCAATTCTCAAGAGCAATATTTCATATAGACCACCGCCATTAAAAAACCAATAGATTACTAACACAACGGTTGTAATTCTTTGAATGGTGGTAACTAAAGCGATGATGTCGAACCGGGAAAAAACTTGAAGTACCCCTCTGGAGCTATCAAAAAATGAATTAATTATGATTACTAAAGCATAAGCTATCCATAAAGGCTGTGTATTAAGGTCTTTCCCAAAAAACTCTGCGCCCCAGGGTGAGAGCGCCCAAACCAACCCAAAAGCAACAAATGCTCCAAATGTTTCAAAAATGCAGGCTAATTTATACACTGCGGCGGCTTTTATCTCATCTTTCTGCTCAATATATAAACGCATATACCGAACAACCATCTCGTTGATTCTAAATGAAGTTAATTGATTTGCTGCTGAGGAAAATGTTTTTATGACAGCCAATAAACCTAACTCGGCTACACTAATTATCCTTAACTCAAATACGGATTGAACCATTCCCAAGGCCACAGTAATCCCATTTGCGCCAAGCAAATAACTAGAATTTTTAATGATCCTTTCAAATACCGGCGTACCTAGGACGCGTTTTATCCAATCCAATATTTTCTTGGGGATATACTTTTCGATCACTCTTTAAACACCTGTGTCAATATCTTTGGCCCAGGATTGATTTTCGACATACCAATCTACTAAGCGTTGAATCCCCTCTTCTAGGCCCACTTGGGCTTCCCAACCGAGCATTTCCCCGGCTTTGGTGACATCGGCGTGGTTGGCCAACATATCTGCTTTATGAAATTCGTGATGCTCGACAACCGCTTTCTTGCCGGTTGCTTTTTCTAACATGACGATCAATTCATTCATCGAAATCGATTCATGCCCCCCGAGGTTGATGATCTCATAGCCGACAGGCTTTAAGGCCTGAATCGTGCCGCGGGCAATATCATCTAAAAAGGTAAATCCTCGAGTCTGATTGCCGTCCCCATTCAATTGAAGTTTTTTGCCTTCCATCAACCATTTTACAAAACGGAACATGACCATGTCGGGGCGACCCGCAGGACCATACACAGTGAAATAACGGACGACGGTTACATCTATATCAAACAAAAAGTGGTAGGCATGCGCCATGGCTTCCGCGCCGACCTTACTCGCTGCATATGCCTGGAGGGGCATTTTGCTTTCGGCTGTTTCGGGGGTGGGCAATGGAGCATCTTGGCCGTAAACACTGGATGTTGAGGCAAGGATGAACTTGGGAATTTGGTTGTCTTTACATAATTCTAGAAGATTGAGCGTGCCGGTGGTATTTGTATCCACATATACCCAAGGATTCTCAACACTTGCGCGCACGCCCGCCCTGGCAGCCAAATTGATCACCGCATCAAAGGGGCCATGATCAGCCAAACCCGCAACGGCATTTTTATCTGAAATATCCATTTCTTGGAATGAATATTTGTCTAAAGAGACAAGATTTTCTAAACGGTATTCTTTCATTTTCACATCATAGGCATCATTCATATTATCGATACCTACGATTTCATGCCCGCCAGCTATCAAGATCTCTGCAACGCGGGAGGCGATAAAGCCTGCGACACCGGTGACAAGATAGCGGGCCATTAAAGTAACTCCACCTTGTCTGTTGATCGTCCATCTTTCCCGGTAGCATTTCTAGTATCGAATATCAAGTTAGCTTTCTTAAGTATGTCAGAATACTCATACTCGCTATGATCGGTGATGATCAGTACACAATCTGCATTAGAGACAGCATCCATTAGGTCGGGCACACAATCCAACTCAATCGTTTCGTGGCGAAGCTGGGGAATAAAAGGGTCGTGATAAGTGACCACTGCTTTCTTTTCTTGCAGGAGTGAAATTACATCTAAGGCGGGAGATTCTCGTAAATCATCAATGTCTGCTTTATAAGCCACGCCTAAGACCAAAATATTGCTACCATTCAAAGATTTGGCATGATCGTTTAAGAAATCCATCATACGGTTGACCACATAGCGCGGCATACCGGTGTTGATCTCAGAGGCCAATTCAATAAAGCGAGCGGTGTAATTGAGCGATTTTAATTTCCAAGATAAATATAAGGGGTCAATAGGAATGCAATGCCCGCCTAAACCGGGGCCGGGGGTGAATTTCATGAATCCAAATGGCTTGGTTGCGGCTGCTTCAATCACTTCCCAAACATCTATGCCCAAGCGGTCACACATTAATGCGAGTTCATTGACGAGGCCAATATTGACCATACGGAAAGTGTTTTCGAGGAGTTTGGTCATCTCGGCAACCTCAGTGGAAGTGACCTTAACCACGGATTCAAGGGCTTGCTCATACCAAACGGTACAAACATCGCTGCAATTGGGGGTGATGCCACCCATTACCTTTGGGGTGTTGATCGTGGTCCAATCTTCGCGACCGGGATCAACTCTTTCTGGAGAGAATGCCAAGAAGAAATCTTCTCCGACTTTCAGATCTGATCCCTGGCATAAATTGTCTAATACCAACTCTCTGGTCGTTCCGGGATAGGTGGTCGATTCTAATACGATCGCTAAACCAGGATGCATATATTTTTTCAGATCTTCTGTGGCAGTGAGGATAAATGATAGATCGGGGTCACCCGTTTTTCGTAAGGGAGTCGGCACACAGATGCTGACTGCATCTACTTCTTTTAATTTTGAGAAATCTGTCGTTGCGGAAAGGTTCCCCGCTTTGACGAGTTTTTCCACCAATTCGGTGGGGACATCCTCAATATAACTTTTCCCCTGATTGATGCTGTCAACTTTTTGCTGATCGGGATCAATGCCGACCACAGTGAATCCCGCTTCCCCAAACACAGTCGCCAATGGCAGGCCTACATAGCCTTGGCCTAAAACAGCAATTACGGCTGTTTTATCTCTAAATTTTTTAATTAGTTTTTCTTTTTCTTCACTCATAATTTTCAAAATAAGCTTAATTGTTCTTGCTTATCTTCTTCCTTTAATAATTTTGTTTGTAATCCATCAGTTTCTGCAATTGGATCATCAATCCAATCTATTAATTTTTCAAAATCCGCCTCCAAAATGGTCTGGAGGGATGGTTTGTTGATCACCGATGCGGGATGATAAAAAGGCATATATTGCTGTCCATTTATCTCCACAATTTGCCCATGTACTTCGTTGAGATTCGCGTTCGGCATAATCTGTTGCATCGCGGTTCGCCCTAAGGTTACCACCACTTTTGGTTGAATGGCCTCTATTTGTCGAGTCAAATAACTGGCACATTTTTCTAATTCTAAAGGTTCTGGTTGGCGATCATTTGGCGGGCGGCATTTTACCATATATGTCATGTAAACCTGTTTTCGATGGGTGTTCGCTTTCTGCAATAATTTATCGAATATCAAACCGGCTTTACCCACCAAGGGAAGCCCTTCTTTGTCTTCAAAAAAATCTGGCGTATTCCCTAAAAACAATATCTGCGCAGTGCTTTGGCCGTAGCCGGGAACCGCCTTTACCCGAGAATGGTGAAGCGCACAAAGTGTACAAGTTTTTACTTCCACGGCAATTTTCTGGATTTTTTCTACTTGTCTGGCATCAGCCATCAATTCATTCCTTCAGCCATACAGGAGATCCGTAAAAGATATGGTTCATCTAATTTTTTCAAGGTCATCAACAATGCAGCCTCGCTATTATTCTTGTAATATCCGGGTCTTCTGCCGACAATTTCAAAACCAAAATTCAAGTACATTGCCTGTGCTGGCAAATTCCCTTCTCGGACATCCAATGTGGCTGAAAGTGCGCCTTCCTTCATCATCGAGAGCAATGCATTACAAAGAAGGTTTTTTGCAATATGTTTGCGCTGGTAGGCTTGATCAACAGCTAATGTGGCGACATGGATCTCATCGACCAATAACCAACAAATGATCGTGCCGATAAGTACTTTTCTTTCGTCTTCCTTTGCCACAGCGACCCAAGAACGGGAAGCTTTATTTTCATTCAGTTCAAATATGAAACTTTTTTTTGTCCAAGGAGCGGAAAAAGACCGTTGATCCAATTGATGGACCGCATCAATATCTTTTAAGTGCATCTCTCGGATGGAGATATTCTCGGACATTGCTTCGGTCATGCGGGAATATTATCCCCGGTTTGTAGATATTGGGGGAAAAGTGTGGCGGGATCATCGGTTTCTCCAGCCTTCCATCTTGCCCAAGCCAACTCAGCCAAATAGGCGGGTCTTCTCAGGCCTAAGGCGGGAGAGACCATCTCAATGTTTTTATTCTTGCTCAAGACTAGTTTTTGCGCGTCTTCAGATAATTCGCCACATACCCATGTGGGGTCTTGAATTGTGTCAGCGAATTCTTCTGGGGTGAAGATATCGGGTTGCCCCACCTGTACCCATGTTTCTTTTTGGGCTTTATAGATATTGGCTGATATTCGTTTTCGACCCGCTTCTAATACCACAGCTAATTTTTTATTTGAGTCTACAGGCTGTGCCGTGGCGAGGATGTCAAAAGTGCTTATCCCAACGAGTGGGATATGTCTTGCAAGGGCGATGCCTTTGGCGACGGCCATACCGATTCTTAACCCGGTGTAAGAACCGGGGCCGATAGCAATGCCGATCACTTCGATATCGGTTATTTGGTATCCGGCGCGCCTTATTGCTGAGTCAATGGCAGGGGAAAGTTCCACGCTATGCCGGTTCTTGCTAGACCAGACGGCTTCATGAATCACTTCGACACCATCATAAAGGGCGATCCCGATCTTTCGTGTAGCAGAATCTATTGCTAAAAGCATTAATTGCCTCCAAGCATGCTTTTCTGAAAATCTTCTAATAATTTTTGATAATACTCACCATTTGCTTTAAAGTGCATTTGGCGGTGTTCTTCTCCCACCCAGGACATTTTAATGTTGAGATTCTCCGCGGGGAGGACTTCAATAATGCGGGGTGCCCACTCTACAACCAGCGGACCGTTGGCGATCAATTCTTCCAGGTCAAGGGCATCCGCGTCCATTGCGGATTGCAGGCGGTAGGCATCGAGGTGGGCAAAACGCTCTCCGTCAATACGGCGATATTGATTAACCAAGACATAGGTAGGGCTAGAAATGGGATCCGTGGAGCCCCAACCGGAGGCTAAGCCTTGCACTAATGTGGTTTTCCCAGCGCCAAGATCACCCTCTAAACAAATAATATCCCCAGTTTTTAGCTCAGCACCGAGGCGCATGCCGACGCGACGCGTTTGTTCTGGGCTGCGGCTAATAAATTCGTAGGAATTGGACTCTAAAATCGGCATTATTAAAATTATACGTGAAACTGCTTGAGTCAGGTAGTCAAAAGTTCTCGATTTACCCGATTAGCTTTAGTAAACAACAAATTCACCCAACTATTTGATTCTTTTTAAAAACCGCTCTACTTCAATGACATAGCGTTCATGGGTTCCCCCGCCAACTTTTCGTTCTCCCTCCCATACAGATACCCCTAGGATTACTTTTTTATCTTCGATCTGATTGATCTCAACCCGCGCTTCAACCAATTTGCCCATTGCAGTGGGTGCCAAATGGCGGATATCGACATGCGTGCCCACAGTTGAATACCCCTCGGGTAAATAGTTATCCAGGAGCGTTCTTGCGGTAATTTCAATATAGGCGATCATCATCGGTGTGGCTAAAACCTTGATTGATCCACTGCCAATATGCGCGGCAGTATGCTTATCTTCGACAAGAAATTCTTTTTGCAGGGAAAGACCCACTTTTAAATTCGTTTGAATATCCATCAAAACAATTTAATCATATTTGAGGAGGATATGGAAATACGGCAGCCCTACGATTGCCCTACAATTGAGGAATAACTTATTTAAACCAAAGGGAAATCGCGTCTTTACCTCTCTAGAATCCTTCAATTTTAGAGAGGTCGGCAACACCTTCTGCTAAAGCAGATATTTTCTGAAGTAAGCCCAAGCGATTTTCTCGGAGTTTTTGATCTTCATCCATCACCATCACCTTGTCAAAAAAGGCTGAGACGGCGGGAATGAGGGGGGTAAAGGCATTGAGGAAATCGTCCACGGACCCAGCTGACCGACTGCTATCTTCAGCGACAGATGCCGCTTGATAAAGGGCTTTTTCCGCCTCTTCTTTTAAGACAGCAGAATCAACAGAAAAGTTTTCGTCTTTATCGCGCGTAATTCGCACACAACGGGCATAAGCGTCTAAGATCGAGTCCCAGTTGTCCTTTTTAGTCCATACAGACAACTGCTCAATTGCGCTTTTTGCACCAGCAGGATTGTTCCCTTGGGTGGCCAAAACGGCATCGACCACATCGTGGGCAAATCCTTCTTCGGCGAATAAACTTCGCATCCGTCCCTGAATAAATTCTAGGGTTGCTTTGTTATCTTCTTTGGTGGTTTCCACGGGTAATTCTTTTTGAGCTAACTCGATTCCCTTTAGTAGATCAAAGTCTTTGTTCCAAGCAATCAGGTTTTGAACCAAGCCCAATGCGGCTCTGCGCAGGGCAAAGGGATCTTTGTTGCCCGTTGGTCCCAAATTAACTGAGAATAATCCTGTAAGGCTATCCAATCGGTCGGCAATTCCCAATGCGAGGCCTGCTTCAG
>SWCD01023574.1_pt1 | contig 20123 bp, 13 predicted proteins | sample 4693011 | NCBI WGS metagenome assembly SWCD01 (sample SAMN10267278, study PRJNA491770) | bioreactor metagenome | isolation source: DHS bioreactor inoculated with marine | place: Japan: Omine Ridge, Nankai Trough | reverse complement strand
CTGATCCAACCCGTTGCCCTAAACCAGACCGCAACTGTGATAACATCGGACATCAATCCAAGCAGCCTGGGCGATAGTGTTATCCTTTCGGCGACGGTGACCTCGCCGACTGGCGAACCCGTGATCTCGGAATCGTCCGTCACTTTCTACGATGGCAACACACAGATCGGTAGCGGCAGCGTGGTCAACAACGTGGCAACACTCACCACTGGCCAACTCGGGTTCGGTAGCCATAACATCACTGGTCGTTTCAACGGAAATTACTCGCATAACTATGGAACGAGCTACGCTGATGTCTATGTGCAGAATGTAGATGGTGGGCCGGGCGCGGAAACCGAGACGACGATTTCAAGCGCCGATGCGATTGTTTATGCCACCCTTCCCGCCAATCTTACAATCAACGTAGCAAGTACGGCGGGAACGCCGACTGGTGACGTGGTCATTGCCCATAGCTGCCAATCTACATGCGGATCGGGTTATGTGACCATTGGCACGGTGACGCTGGTCGGCGGCCAAGCGACATTCGAGACACCCCCGATAAATGCCTATGGTGGGAACCAGACCAGTTATTCCTACCGCGCGACCTATCTTGGCGACAGTGGCGATAACTTCGCAGCAAGCGAATCCGATGTGCTGATCCAACCCGTTGCCCTAAACCAGACCGCAACTGTGATAACATCAAACAACAACCCCAGCATACTAGGTGAGAACATCACTCTGACGGCGACTGTGACGTCTCAAACTGGCGAGCCCGTGATTTCCGAATCGTCCGTCACTTTCTACGATGGCAACACACAGATAGGCAGCGGTAGCGTAGTCAACAATGTAGCCTCGCTGACAACAGATCAACTTGGCCTGGGCAACCACAGCATCACTGGTCGTTTCAACGGAAACTATTCGCACAATTATGGAACGAGTTACGCTGATGCTATCACCCAGTATGTGGGCCCGGTCGACAATATTGCGCCCCAACCAACGTTGACGAGCGCAGCCCCGGCAGAAGTGACGGGCGCCTTTGATGTGACAGTGACCTTTGATGAAGACGTGACGGGGTTTGAGCTTGGCGACATCGTTTTCACAAACGGTGCAGGCAATGCGTTCAATGCGCAATCGGCTACGGTCTACACCTTGACTGTGACCCCTGCCTCGCTGGGTACGTTGGAGGTAACCGTCCCGGCGGACGTGGCGATCGACGGCGCGGGCAACGGCAATACGGCTGCCAACCTCAGTCGTGTGGCGGTGGTGGGCGACGACACGATCCCTCTAATTGTCACGGAAACGACGCTGGATCCCACGACTGTCGGCGCGAGTTCATCGATTCAGAACCCCGGCACCGACCCGCTCGATTATCATGCGCAAGCGGATGTGAACTGGCTCGATGTCGCGCCCCTGTCGGGCACAATTGGCTCTTTGGCGCAAACCGATGTCGACGTGAAGCTCAACACCAATGTGGATTCACTCGCGCCAGGGCTCTATGTGGGTTTGGTGACGCTGACCACCGCGCCCGCCGGCGGCGGAACCGCTATCGCTCAGATCACTATTAACCTGACAGTCGAAGCGCGCACCGGAACGATCCGTATCAGCGCCGCGACACCTGGTGGAGCCTCGGGAGACGCGACGTTTACCTATGCCTCCACTGACGAAGACATCAACGGCCTGACACTTATGACATCAGGGGGCAGTGCCACTTCCGCATCCGTTGAAAAACAGTTTGGGACCTACGACGTGACGCAAAGCCTGCCCGCGGGTTGGCGGCTCGACACGCTGAGCTGTACGGGCGATACCGACGGTGGCTCGGTGATCAATGTGGCCGCCAACAGCGTGATGATCGATCTGGACGCCGCGGAGTCGATTACCTGCACCTTCAGCAATACGCGCGACGAAGATCAGGTACGTGCGGCCACACAAAGAGTGATCAACAATTTCGCAGTGCGCCGAGGCGACCGTATTCTATCAGCGATGCCTGACCTGTCGCGCCATTTGAGAGACCGCAATGACGCAGGGCCCGGAAACGCTGCCATTAACGCCGAGGAAGGGTCTTTCGAGGTCGCGATGAACGGCAGCCTGAACGGCCTGCGGAATCAGACGAGTGGTGGTAGCGGTCGCTTTGACATGTGGTTCGCGGCAGAGCTGTCGCGTCTTTCCGATGACCGTGCGGGTGAACGCGCCGATACTGACTTTGCCGTTGCGCAACTGGGCGCCGACTGGCAGCTCAGCGAAGGTGCGCTGTTCGGCGTTATGGTTCAGCGTGACTGGATGGACGAGACCTCCGACGAGATCAACGTGGGGCTCGGCGCCGTCGCGGGCGCCCGCATCAGCGGCGATGGCTGGATGGCCGGACCCTATTTGGTGTTCGAGCCGGTGAACGGGGTGATTATCGACGCCCTGGGGCTCTGGGGGCGATCGTCTAACGATGTGAACCCGTTTGGGCTCTACGAAGACCAGTTCGACACCACACGGTTCCTGATCTCCGCTCAGATCACCGGCGAGATGCGCAGCGGCGCCTGGCGTCTGCGTCCGCAGGCGAGCGTTGCCCATTACGAAGAACAACAGGAGGCCTATGTAGACAGCCTCGCGATTACCATTCCCGAGCAAACAGTGCAGATCGGCCGCTTCACCGCCGGGCCAGAAGTGGCCTATACCTTTGACTTCAGCGAAAGCCATTCGATGGACTTCATTGTCGGCGTCGATATGGTGTGGGACTATGATCCCGGTGAGCTGCTGAATGAGCAGGGCTTCATCGGTTCCAGCACGCGCAACGTCCGCGCCGATGCACGCGTCGGCGTCGAAGGTCACATGGATAGCGGACAATCCTATGGCGTCTCTGTCGGTGTTTCCGGTGTCGGCGAGGAGGACTATGACGCTGTCGATGCCCGCGCAGAGCTGCGGATTCCATTCTGATTTCGCTAGCCGAGAAAACGGTTATGCGATTAGCCGTTCAAATGAGGTCAGCGTTACTGAGATCTATGATTCGTGAGGAAGCAGACTTGGTTTGAATTGGCGAATCGCCAACCTGTTCGTCTACGGTTATTGCCTATTCGGTTCTGAGTATTTTCCTATTCTGAAACAAAAATTACCCGTTCCTTTGCTTGGGGCAATTGCGTTGAGAGCCGCAGAGGCATTGTCTCATCTACTACCCCGATCTTTCGGAATTATTGCGCCAGAGTATTTGTCGAGCGATCAAGCTCAAGATTGAACGCACTATTTGAACGGACGGAGAACCAGCTCAAGTCCAGGTTACCCAAGTATCGCCGTGACACATCGACCATCCCTTTTACCTTCTGCCCTCTCAATGAAGATGCCGGGATGGATGTTCTGGCGGTCGCCTTCTGATAGAGATCCTTGCGTTCAACTATTCGCGCCAATGGCTTCCTCATTTTCTGGATCTGTTGCCAATGATGCTCGTCATGGTGCGGTACATTTCGGAGGTGTCGTCATGAAGTCGAGTATTTTGAACGGGGCACCAACTCTTGAAAGGCGCGTATGATCCTCTCAAACTCACCTGGTCATGTTTGTCCTTTGTGCCTGGTGAGCGCTTGACCGTTCCCTTCAGTATCAAGTTGGAACCGTCCTCTGCTTTTCGGAAGTGCCGATAGAGATTGTGAAAGCTGGAATCGGTAGTGCCTGACCAGAATGTCGGATCGTCCGCCACGAGAATTGCAAAGCCATATTTGAAGCCAACGTCATCGATCAGTTGCTCCAGAAACTTCACATCGGTGCAGACCTGAAACAGCCGGCGGGGCACGGCCTTGTTGCGGGGGTATTTGAGTTCAATGGCGGCGAAAGGCTTTTTGCATCTGCCGTCCGCGCCTGCTTCATAGATCGCAAGATCAATCTCTTTCTTGACCAGGGATTGTGGCACTCGGGCGCCATCCTTCAGAAAGAAGCCGTAGGGCCGTTCAAAGTCCACGCGCATATCGCCAGCTTCTTTCACCAACTTGCGGCGGAGGAAGGTACCCATCTCGTGTTGAAGGCTGAACTCGTTGTAGACGGGGTGCGTCTTGCGTGGCGCGTCAAAGAACTCGTTGAGTTGAGATTCCAGGAGTTTTCGGTTCACGCGCGGGGTTCCTCGATAGCAGGGCTCAAAAACCTGATCCTATCCGCGGTACCTGCGCGTGCAACTCGTGATTTTATCGCGGGGGTGCTGCATTGGGGCGCCCTATTTTGCACCGCAGCGAAGAGCCGATAACGAATGTTATTGAATACTTCCTGTGCGACTAACGCACTTTGGAACTTCGCGTTGCAGGTCTTGATATTTCCAGGAAGCAAGTTCCTTCGCCTAATCGGGAATATACCCGACAACATGACGACGTGCTACCGGGTTTCGCCAGAGAACAACCTTCTCAACCACGCCCACCATCTGAATCGCCGTGAGACCTTCAAAGTAAATCGCGTGGAGGCTCTGACTGAGTGACGTCAACTCGCGACGTAGACCCGACATTGGTGAGGGTATCCGAGACTCATTCGCTTTTGTCTGACCGCACCGATTCCATCGACGCCAATATTATTGCCCGGCCAACTCGGAAGTGATCAACGTGTCGCAATCGCGCCCATCGTATATCCCCGACAAGTAATACCATCTGCGCGTCGCTTCCTCTCGCTCCGCCGCTTCTTCCTCCTGGCGCCTTCGCGACCGCTGCCCCAGCGCACGGCCGGCAATTCCCAGTCCTAGAGATAAGTTTCCGTGACCCTGATCAAGCGCAAGCCTTTGCCCAATATTCGTCCCGAGATTTACAACCTGATCGTTGCTGATGAGGCCGCGCTCAGGTGCGCCACCAAGAATTTCAGATTCGGCATTGAGGGCGTCCACGACTTCCATGCATGACATCTGAGCCATGCCGGGCTGTATCACCCCTGTCGCTTCCTCGTCGGCGTCGGCCTCTTGAGCACAAAGGGGCAAGGAAAAGCCCAAAATCAACGCAACGTAGACGACAAGTTGGGGGATTCTCATCTGTTCTTCCTCCCGGCGTTTTCTAGCAAGGCACTGGACTGTGTGGGTCGCAGCTTGGTTCCGGCTCCCTGGGACCTGAGCTGCTGCTCGTACCGCCGCCTTCGCTTATGACAGGGGCAAACAATTCAATGAAACTGTCGATATTCAAACCGGTCTCTCTACAGCGGCCATCAACCAGGCCTTGACCGGCCGGACAGACGCAGGCGGTGCGCGGCTCGTTTAATCGCATGGGCGGCGAACAGAAGAGTGGCGTGCAGCGCCCCCAGGTCGTGTTGAACACATGACGCGCGGGACAGGCACAGGTGTCACCACTCCATTCCCCATCAGCTTGCGAACAGGCCTGCGGGGTGTAGGGCAAATGGCCCACGAGAGCAGCGCAACTGGCCGCATCTCGCGCTCCAGTGATGGCAGCACAATTGACGGGCGCGCCCCACCTGGCCACGTCACGCAGCGTAAGCGTGAACCGGATCGTTTCGCCAGGTGCCAATGTCACACTACCGGCAGTGCACTCAATTATGCCGTCCCCTCCAACATGACAGGTCCAACCGGATTGAGCGCTTGGCCCATCCACAATAGAAACATCCGGACTGGGGCTCCTGAATGCGTCCTGAGGGAGGCCGGCGGCGTCCTCAATTTCAAGCGGGCCATTGAAGGTTTCATCACCTCTGTTGGTAATCTCGATCTCGAAAACACACACATTGGGATCTGGGTGGTCGGGCAGGACCGGACCGCTGCATTCCCAGGTGGACAATTTCGTTTTCCGGATTTCCAGAACAGGGCCAGTCGGCTCATCTGGTACCGGATTTTGAGGTTCATTCGTAGTGCCATGCTCCTCATCGCAAGTATAGCTGTTGGTAATCTCAACAACTTCAGTTGTGTCGTACTGTAAGTTTTCTATAGCGTTGGAATTGGGTCCTACTCCGCCAGAGTAGGTTGGCGTATTCCAGCTACAGCCATCCGGCAATCCAATCGAGCCTACGGGAGGTATCTCGTTGACCACGCAGTTGCTACCCATTGGCACCAATACTCCGTCCGTTTCTCCCGCGCTCAGGCTGAAGAAGTAGGTTATTGGAACGGGGCCGGGTGTGAGAAGCATCAGATCGCATGCGACCTCGATCTGGAATTCCATACTCGATGTATCGACACCAGGAGGGTCGACAACGATCTTGTTCACATCAACGCGGCCATCCATATGGCAATCAACATTATTCGCGACGGAAACCTGATACGTCGTTGCAGATTCTATCTCAATACTGGTAGTTGAAAAGTTTGGCTGAACCCACGAACAATTTTCTATTAGGCCGTAGATGCCTAATACCCATGACGGTGGCTCGAGTTCGGTCAACACGCAAATACTTCCAACGGGAATGTTGTGCACGGTTCCCGATCCTAGGCCATAGTCGCTTATCGCGTATCCGCCGACATCCTCCAAGGACACGGCCGTAACTGTCAGGTCCGACACCTCTGTGCTACCGTTCAGTTCGCAACTCACCTGAAAATCGAAATCGATCCCGTCATAGACGGGGAAATCAAGATGCGGGAAGAATTTCGTTATCTCTATGGAAGCGGTACCCGGCACGGGTTCTTCCTCATCGGGTGTTTCATCGCCCGGGTCAATGCAGGTGATCGTGTTTTCAACGGCTAATAGGTCGTCACCTGTGGTAACAATGCTCTGACCCTGCGGGTAGGTTGGTGTATCCCATGAGCATCCGTCCGGCAGGCTGCTATTTGATGGTACATGTTCTTCGATCTGACAGGTGCTGCCGGCCGGTACGTCCTGAACCCACGCAAGGTTTGCGCCTGTAACTGTCAATTCCTTTGAAGGATAGGTTCCGCTCGGCGGATCACAACTCAAGCCAACCACAAACGGCGTGTTTTGCAGTTCGTCCCATAGGTCTTGCGAGAAAGGTGGTCCAAGATCCTCGTCAATGATTTTCATGATCTCCAGTTGCCCAAGCCCCGGCACCGCGACTTCAACCGTGGCTGAACAACACAAGTCAGCGCCGTCCTGGTCGCCGCCGCCGGGTTCTACCGCATCGACCTGCATGTCGAAACTTTGGCCCGGCGTGAGACCGGAAAGCTGCCACATGGTTGTCGAAACACCGGGACCCCCTGAAAGACCTTGCGACTGCGGCGAAACGGATACCCCCGTCGGCAGGCCATTGAGGCTTATCCCGCCCGCACCGAACCCGCCCGGCGCGGTCGTGAGGAGCGTAAGGACCCCCTGTCCGTTCTGGCCAATGGTGAGGCTTGCTTCGCTTTCGAGGCAGTTGTTGGCGCATGCCGCGCCGCCGGTTTCGCCCAGGTCCGTGGCGGCGGTTGAAGTATAAACCGCCCCCGTCACATCAGCCTGAAGGATGGCGTCATTCGTTACGGGCCCGCACGCGCCAACAGTGGCCTGGTAGCATATCTGTGGCGGCGTATCCGCGGTGAACCCGATCTCCAGCTGGTACGCTGCGGTGGGATCGCCATTGTATGTCGGCGTGAATTCAACGGTCAGCGAGCTGTTGGCGCCCAATGCCGAGACATTGATGGGGTAGGTGTCGCTTCCCGTAACCGTTATCGTCGAGAGCACGGTACCGTTGACGTCTTTCAAAACGATCGTGCCGCCTGTCAGCTCGGCGGGCCGGTTCTGAATGGTAATCGTATCCCACGTCGCCGTTCCGGGCAGCGTTGAACAGAAGAAATCCGAGAGCTCGAACGTTTCTACCTTGGTTGTCGGATTGCAGACGTCTGAATCAAGACTGCCGTCGATGGCAAAGCGCCATAGTATCCCCTCGTGTCCCAACCCCAACAAACATTCACCGGGCGCGGAGGGATCAAGGCTGTAGCCGTAGTCTCGCATGGGACTGGACGAGGAAGACGGGTTCCAGGCTGGCGTGAAGTCCGAAGAGCTGCAACGTGCGCCCCCAGCGCTGAAGTCCCGGCAGTGCGGGCCGCCATAATTGTTGGTCGTCGGGAAGAGCATGCGCGCGGTTCCGGGAACACGCAGCGCGCCGAAAACAAGGGGCTGAGTGGACGGAACAGTAAACGGTGACGCAACTTGCGTCCCATCCGCCGCATTTACACAGTGCACCGTCGCAGACCATTCATGTATGCAAACACCAACCGTTGAGTTTCCCGTGCTGTCCAGAACCGGCGAAAGGCCCCAGCCCGCGCCGCTTGTGCCCGCCTGCCCCGCTGTCGATGAGGTCCAGCCGCTGCACGCCGCCCCGGTCGCCAGATCGAGACACGAAATTTGCCGATTGGCGCCAAAGGCCCAGACAAACACCTTTGTCGGACTGGCGCTTTCTTCAAGGATTATATCCCGCTGCGAGCTGCCGGTCGGCGCTCCATCCGGAATGGTCGCGCTCCAGCACGACGAGCCCGTCGTCAGATTCATGCAGAACACGCGGTCCGAGGCATTCATGAAAACATGATCACCTTGCCCGACGACCCCCGCCATGAAGCGATCGATGTTCTGTCCGGACCCCCATCCGTAAATACCTGTCCAGGTCATGGGCAATGGAATGAAGGCGCAAGGGGCCTCACCCACGGTCTCCCAACACCCGATTCCCGGTGTGGTCTCATCAGCAACAGGGTCATAGCTTGTTGAGGGATAATAGATGCGAGTGCCATAGACATAGTGCCGCGGGCGCATGGGTATGGCGCGACGGTCGGGATGCGGCAAATTGCTGTCGAGACGACGTGGCCACGTCGTGTCGCACCGCGCCAGATCGCTCAGGTTCCAACACATCAAACGGGCGCCGCCATAGTTCTGATGGTGGAAAATACCGTAAACGCGATTGCCGACTGGTATGGGGAACGTCCCGTCGCCCCCGACGGATTGGGCACCCATAGCGCTCACGGCAATATTCATCGTGAAACTTGTCTGGGTGATGTCGCCGGTATGGCTGTATTGCGTATGATTGTTTGTAGCATAGGGCGGCGTTGTCCAGGTCCAGCCCGGCGGCGTAACGATTGAGCCGTCCACAAAGGTCTGGTTCGCGCTCAACGTATCGTCGATGGTAACATTCGTGGCAGGGGGCGAACCGATCGTCTCGGCATAGCTCAAGACATAGTTGATCGTGTCGCCAACCGTGACAGGGCCTGAGACAGGATTGCCATTTTCATCCAGCGCTTGCTTCGTCAGCGTAACCGGCCAGGCATTCGGATAGGCGAATGTGGCCGTCAAAACCACGATGGCGGTGACGATGGCGCCAAACACGCCGGCGCCGACCCATGCTGCAATTCGTGTCTTCATCGAGGTTCTCATTGGATTGAACAGACCCCCTGCGGCATGTCCAGAACAATGGTCTGGCGGCAGCAATCATAGGGCTCCCCGGTCGCCTCGTCCGCGCTGTTGTACCCGCAAACATCAAGCGCCACCGTTTGCCCGGCGCTTGTCCCACTGAGCGACAACAGGGCCGGGGGGATTGCGGTCGAAATGTTCGGGCCATTGGCGACAGAGACGCCCGGCGTTTGCGAATAGACACGCAAGGTATCGATCCCGATCGACGTCGTATCCTGCACCGCGGCGGAAAAAACCCAGTTCCCCGTTGCGCCGTCGCATGCGAATTGCCCGCTGATGTTCATGCAGGTGCCGTTGACCGGCGACGTCGGATCATCATTGTCGTCGTCAAGGATGCCCGCAATTATGGGCGGTAGGAAAATGATAGGCGGCAGCCAATCCGGCGGTGTCCAACCAGACGGTGTTGTGACAGGTGGTGAACCGGCAGGCGGCGTACCACCCGGTGGTACCCCGGCTGGCGGCACCGCTCCCACCGGTGGCACCAGAGCGCCTGGCGGAATGAACGCCGCGCCTGGCGCAGCGCAATATCGGCCGCAGGAGAATCGATAGATGCGCACGCTGCCCACGTGACCACGAAAAGCTTCTTCTTCCAGTTGGTCATCGTAATTTACAAAATAGCTAACGAGCGGCGGTGTGTTGAATTCTCGCACCGGGCCAGCGGGGCTCGCCTGAAGACCATGAGCAATCAATGGTCCATCCGCGATGAATTCACGGTCGACAAACTCATAGCCGCGCAGATTATCCCCGGTTGTCCAAAGTGCTGCCTCGCAACGATCAAAATCGATGCGACCCAGCGCGTCATAACCGTACCCAAGCGCAATGCCACCCGCCGCGTTGCGGTGATCCGCGCGATAGCCAACCGCATATTCTTCGGGTTCGGCAATCCAACGGCTCGGCGTAAGGGCAACATCTGGATTTTCGCGCGTGTATCGAAATATCCGCGCGGGTTCGTCAGTTACAAAATCGCTGTAATCATATGATCCAATGGGCCCGCCACGTTGAGCAACAATCATGCGCCCATCATCCAAGAAAGCGATGTCCGATACGGGAAGCGAACCCTCGGGCAGGTCCAGCTCCCAACGGGGGTCATTCCCAAAGCGGCCATGAACGCGCAGGTTATCTTCATCTGTCCGTATGTTGATTGACCAGATTTGCGAAGGTTCCGCGACCGCGTAGTAAAGGCGTCCTCTGTGGTACGCCAGTCCAAAGACCCGGCGGCCCGCCTCCGTTAATCCCCAAGTCGCTGGATCTACCGTATCAAAGCCGGGATCCGTCGTACTGGGGTGAGGTACCGTACTTTGAGGGATCGTCGGCAAGTTCGCCGCGCGCCGGCCCCTCACCCCATGATCATACTGCTCAAGGTCTTCGCCATTGAGACCGAGGCGATGGATCATCCCCGTCGAAAGGTCGGAAACGAAGAGCTGCCGGTGGACCAGGTCATAAGCAAGGTTTCCAAGAGAGGCCGGACCCGTGCCAATCCCGTCCAGTTCAATATTCGCAAACAAACTGATGCGCCCTGTCTGTCCATCTACTTTCCATATGCTTCCTGGGCCGCCCGACGGACCAAATTGTCCCGGCATCCAGTTAGCACCCCGTTGACCAGTTGTTACACGCGTTGGAAATTCATCGTCAGCGCTTGCCGGTGTCAAAAGGTTCAGCCCATAGGCGGACGTCGCCGAAAGGTAGATGTTTGGATAGAGCAGATCATCAATGGCAACGCCGAAGACTTGGCCCACTTCCCCGGCAGTGATATTCCGCCTTGTCGGCGTCGTCCAAAGCCGCCCGTCCCAGACATAGCCGGGCGTGCTGTTGTCAAAGACGCGTGCCGCAGGCCCATTCAGATCAATAAAACGCCTGTCGGTCGGCGACACGCCGGGCGGCAAAACTGAATCGATATCAATCGGATTACTTGGCTCGTCGTCAATCCTAAACGTACCAGAAAATCCGGTTACAACCGCATCCCCGAGATGAAGAGTTGCAAGGCGCTCGCCTGTGACATGCGGGGCTGAAACCTGTTGCGGTGTCGGCTGGCAACAACGGAGTAACAGAAGGATGACGATGATCAGTATAATGATCAACGTAACACGAAGCGCCATTGATCTACGCGACTTCTTCAAATCATCCCCCTCAAGCAACCGCATCGCGCCCCGCGACACAGCGACCTTAGTTGTGTTCGCCACAAAGACGATACTATTTGGGGTAAATGTCAATCAAGACGTGAGGAACTGGATTGGTGATCCCCTTTGCGTTGCATTGCACCATTTCTGGTGCATACCTCTCAAAAAAGGAAGCAATCTGACCGAGAACAATGAACCCGAACGAGCAATTCTCCACACTCACCGGAAAACATTGCTGCAATGCACGCTTGTGAGCCGTCGCAAATCTGCAACAGATCGGATGTGATTATTCTGGGCTCTCGCCACCGTATCCGTGATTGTTCCAATGACCAGGTCCAAACGATCAAATGGTCCCATGAATGATCTGAAGGTAACCGCGAACCTGACTTAGACGCCATTGCCTTACGGTCACTACTGACTTCCAAACATACAGCTTCTATGATTACTTATGACGCTGCTACATCGCCGACCCTCGCTAAAGGGAGAGCGGCTTTGAAGTAAACCGCAGCCCGAGTATTTTACGGAGAGCAATATGAAGAAAATTATTGGAAGCCTTATCACTGCTGTCGGGATTTCACTTGCCGGTGTGGCACATGCTGATTTGATGGACGTCACCTACGACAACACCGTAAATATCGGAGTAGGCGATAGAGTCATCGTTTCCTATTACTTCAATGAAGACGGAACCGTTACGCTTTTGGGCATGGACGGAAGTAGTGCCGACGGGCATTGGACGCTGGACGGCACCACGCTTTGCGTCACCGTCGAGGATCAGAGCAGCTGCAATGAAATCGCAGAACGTGAAGTTGGTGATGAGTGGACCGAAGTCGCTGAGGACGGCAATACGATAACCGTTTCAGTAACGGAGGGCCGCTAAGCGGTCCCGATCGACAATTTGACTACAAATCGGCCCGAAGCGATCTATTCATTTTTTGACATGCGCCAATTGCGCCTATCAATCTCCAGTGGACGCACATCGAATTTTACGGGGAACAATACAAACCGCCTCTGGAATGTAGGCGGTATAGCAAAATTTCGTCATGCGCTCCCAACATGCTACAAAGTAAGCGGCCCTACCAAGCTCTACATTTGGTGGAAGGCGCCTGATGGGAGATTTGGATGATACGAAGACTCTTTGTGATAGCCGTTCTCATTGCGGCCGGTATCACACAATCTAGCGTTAGCCTCGCCGCATCTGCAAATAGCCGGGCCGAACGACTTGCCGAAATCCAGCGGCAAATCAATGACCCAAATCCACTGATGCGGTTAGCCTATATGGAGGAGATTGCGGCGTCAGGCGACGCAACTGCAATTCAACTAGCTATCAGAACCGCTATGGCAACAGACGATGAACAATTGCAGTCGTTGAGCTTGCGTGTGTATTTTTCTAATCTGCGATCCATTCACTTTCAAGTCGAAAGCAACCAGCAAGCCGATTCCGACGCGAGCGATTGGACACGGGTTTCATACAGTCTGGGTTATATTATTGGAAATTTTGATTCTTCGACCGGCGGGTTTGCGGCCCAATACATTACATCGAACCTCTCAGATAGGTATATGGGTATTGGCCAGGTAAGTGGTTTGGTCGTTCGCATTCAAACACCAGTGCGCTTTCAATCTGGCGCTGGCCGGAACTGCAATCTTTTTTTGGAAGCAGGAGAAGATCTCGTTTTCCGCGGCACGGTCAATTGCGATGGTCTAGCGCCGCGCACAATATTTGCAAGAATGTACTAAATTGCCCGGGGGTGCCAAGCACCGATGCTACTCCCCCTGCCTAGTCTTACTTCTATTCTCCTGCTCTGAACGTAAATCTAAATGCCTTGACATATCTTGGATTCAAACTGCTGAACCGGCATTGGATATCTGTTTGTCAAAAAATGGCGAATTAGTTTGGAGATTGGGCGGCTGACCTTATATCTGAGACTCATTGAGATTAGTTTTGTGTAGGGACTATTTGGGCCGATCCTAGGAGCAGTATCGCGCTATCGTCATTCGCAACAAATGATAAACGCAATGCTGATACATATCTCGGCGCAAAGTTACAGGTAAAAACCAAACCCACATAGTCCTGTGGAATTTCGCAATAGGAAGCAAAACTCCATCGGGGCAGTCCCTCGCCAATTGCGTTTGATTGAGTCTCAACGGAAACCGCGACTGGCCTACTTTCTAACCCTTGGCTTGGCAAAGTAATTCCGACTGAATCTATCCGAACGTTGGGCTCAGACAACAAAAATTCAATCGACGCCGCTCGGTTATCGGTCCGGACCAACCAATAGCTTTCGGGTGAAGGGCGTTGGAGAATACTCAAGACATTGAATCTCTCGTCAACGGTTGTGCCGCTACTACCGAGCAAACTCGCACCATTCTCAATTCGTGCAAGATTGAGTGTCTCCGCTATCGGTTCAGCACTCAGCTGAGTGGCCTCTGCTAATAGTGGCTCAATGACCTGTCGCACAAAATCGAATCTGATCGCCAATCCGTACCCTTCGTCCTCGTTGACCTCCAGCAACATACCAAAGGTTTGGCCAGCATCATTGACTATGGCGCCGCCACTCATGCCTTGCCGAAACTGCCCTTGCGCTTCGTCAATCTCAATTGCAAACATGTTGCCGCCGACCGAATCTCGACTTCGGTCACTGATCTGCACGTGAAATAGTTGAATTCCCAAATCTGAATGTACTTGCAGAAACGCAGATGTCCAACTGGGCGTCACAGAAAGATACGAATTGGGTATCTGATATAGTCTGGAGTTTGAACAACGCTCTGAAACTGAACCAATGACTTTGAACACGGCGAGATCAATATCACGGCCGATAGGCACCGTGATATTTACACCAATACCTTCGTTTCCAAATTGATCAGTAATTATTGGTGTTCGCTCGGTGACATTTGGTTCCAGGACATGCCGTGGTGTGATTCCAAAACACTCACCAGACCGAGATTGAAACAACCAAGCTTGGGCAAATGTGTCATTGTCCAAATGAAGATAGGCAGTCTCGGCAACACAACAATGAGAGCTGACAAGCAGCGAGAGAAATGATGTGATGAGAATTCGCATTGCCTAATGTACTAGTCCTTTTCATCCTCTCGTGAACTCATGGTCGGATTTATTTCAACGATTTGCGCCAAGGCCGCAAACGTTTGCAGCGCGAGAAACAGGACTGCCAAATATACTTGTGATCGCAAAACGTTGGGATCCCGAAATAGTCTGGCAAAGAATGTTACGCTTATTCTGTCGGGCCCACTCAATGTTCCGGGTGGATATAGAGAAATACTTTCAGCCGACGCAGCGATGTCGACTATAAAGCCGACTCCGGTGGCAGCTTCACCCTCTCCACCCCTAACAATGCCTTGCCAAATTGATCCGCGAAGAGCGTTTTCTCCTTCATCCAGCGACACCAATCTAGACCCAGTTGGCAATGAAACGTCGCCTGCCTCGTACAGATCGGGCTCAGAGGGTAGAGGAGGTACGAGTTTGGCCCCTCGTCCGTAAACTACGAGGTGGCCCTCTATCAACAAACCAGGCTCTCCGCTTGGACGACTCATAACAGATAGTCGTTCTCCAAGGTCAATTGGCCCCAAGATGGGAAATCTCACGGAACTTGGACTTGGACACGTCAAATTATCAGAATTGAAAATCAATGCTGTGCCGGCTGGTAGCACGATGTCATCACCACTTTGTTGAACAAAGAGTGCACCACTTTGAGTACTTCCAATATCTTCTAGTATGATTGCCGTGCGTCCGTCTGAGCCTCGACGGTATCGAATCACTGAATCCTGCCTCGGGAATAGATGCCCTATTAGGCAATCGCCCGATCTCGGGTCGCCAATTTCCGCTCCATCATAAATGGCATTGGTTATTGGTATTTGTGACGCCTCACTGTCCACTACTCGAAACGCAATCGTTTCACTTCGCGCATGCACAACCATGGTTGTGTCCCGGGTCTTCGAAATGGCTGCCAAGATCAAAACTATTGCAACGACCAAGAATGAAACTGCCGCAACAAATGCAAGTCTGCGAAATTGACGTGGCACGGTGACGCTAGGTCGAATTTCGTATCGCGCTTTCCGCTTGTTTGGTCGTTCATCGTTGTGATCAAGATTGGTATCGTTGTTGGCCACCTAGTTTCCCCCCTGCTGCGCGGGAAGGTATATCATCGTTTCATACTCGTTGCTGCTTCCTAGCCGCCCTTCAAGACGGATTACTAGATTTGCGACTGAGTTCCCGAACATTGGGGGAAATGTGAGAGCGCATATTCGATCATATGTCAGGTGAGGCCCTTCTGGTGGTATTGAACAATCACCTGCCAGTCTTTCATCAGAATCCGAGTTCAGCAGCCAAACGTGCGCCCGGGCGCCTTGAGCGTTGACCAAGATTGTCAATACATTTGAGTTCGGATTGTAGACCGCAGGAGCAATTGCGCTGACTTGGGACCCCTGGTTACAATCAGAAGCGGTCGAAAATCGCGCACGAAATGCGATCTCAGAAAAGTTGTAGTGTCGAACAACTCGTCGGTATCTACTCGTGATGTATTCGGGTCGAGCCAGAATTCTATCCGTATGGCTGGGAAGGATGAATGCATTCTCTGAAAAAAATTGACCATCACTAGTTAGTGCGCGAACACAGAGAAAGTTTCCAGACCCGATAACCCCTCCTACTTGATAATTGGGCAAACGAGAATTGAATCTGACATCTGGAGGTTGGCCTATCGAGGCACCAACAATAATTGAGCCACTCACTCGGGCCGCTGGAAAGAATGCCTCATTAAATTCACCTGTTGAACCGGCAAACGGGAGTAAAACGTCCGCGTTTTGACCGAACGCGTCCACGCATAGCAATTGTGAAACAAGTATCAATCCCGCAAGCGCATTTCGCATCAGCGATTCTACCCTATCTGGTACCGCATCGACATTCAGAATGTATCATAGCCGAATGGATCCCTATGCCTTTTTGAGTCCTTTGTTTTGAAGTTGGAGTTCGGGTCTGTTGCATTGCACACTAAGAGGAAATTCATTGAGAACCATGTTTGCAATTGTGTCTTCTCGTTGGGCCTGTTTCAGTTTTCATTGGAAATAGGTTAGCCCGTCGACCCATATTTGACATGTGGCACGATTCAAGATTCGAGTTCAGTCGTCAGTTGTTGCGCCACTTTTTCGTAAGTTTGAGGTTCAACCATGTCAGAAGCACTCGCTGATCGGTGCCCTACCCTTTTTCGTAAAAATTGGCCCGCGCGAAGGCTCGAACACGCAATTGCGTCCATCAGCTCAGATGTCGTTCAGGCGGAATATGTTGCACTACGAGAAAGTGCTCCGCGCAGATCTCAAACTGGAAAATCCTATTTTGTCGAACATTCCGGCATTGCCTCTGCCAAAGGAAGAAGCAATCGGCGAGAGGAACACTGCGCACTCGCACTCTATGGATTGAAACAAGACTGGCCGCTATCAAGTGGAAGTACATTTGAGATCATCGATTATCAAGTCCCACTTAAGGCGAGACACGCAGACAAAGGTATCGGCAAGATTGACCTTGTGGGTGTTTCGAGCCAGGGGCGGCTCATAGTCATTGAACTCAAAGTCGAATCCGAGAGTGGCGGCAAGAGTGATAGTCCCCCTTCTGCGATGATGGAGGGGCTGCGGTACGCGGCAATGATCGAAGCCGACATAGACGCAGTTGTAAGTGAGGCAGCGGAGCGTTTTGGGCGCGATGTCGTGAAGCAACCACCGACTGTTCAAGTGCTGGCACCCCAATCCTGGTGGCTCCGGTGGCTTGGGATCAAATCGGCCGGTAGCTGGCCCATTGAAATGGCGAAGATGGCAGATGCGATTGAGACCCAGTGCGAGGTACACTTTGAGTTTACGGCCCTTGATAATGTTGAAATCATCTACGGGGTCGACGGAGCCAAACCTCAGCTTAACCCCACCCCTCGCATGCGGCCTGTCAATCTGCGCTCGAGGGCCCCATTGGAAGACCAATAGCCAATGACGTCCCGCGGTAATCCTGTGGAAACCTACTCCGAAGAAATCAACTCTCTTCTCTGGGCGTGGGCAGACGCGCATCTCAAAGGTCAATTAGATGGCGGGGACAGGCGCAACCGCCCTCCGGTTCTCATCCGTGAGTTTGCGCATTTAAATGTTCTGATGCCAATTGGGGGGAAGCACAAGCAAAGGATTCAAGAAGCAATCCCAGCACACAAGCGCCACATGCACTTTGGAAGCCTGCGGAGCTCCCAGGCCCTCGCCCAAAGTGTATTTGGCGCGCTGGCGGCTTACGGACGGCTCGACATAGTTGAACGCCTGAAGGCTGAGTGCGGGAGACCTGCACTTTGTAATTGTAACAATGACTGGAACGTTGAGTTAGAGCATGACGTCGGAACGCTCGGAGAACCGCGGCCTACAAGTATCGATGTCTTGCTTACCCGCCCCGGTTATCGCATCGCTATTGAATGCAAGTTTACTGAGCCAGATTTTGGCACTTGCTCGCGACCTCGATTGCGGCCCAGGGACGCGAACTATGAGACGCAGTTTTGCGACGGAACCTACAGCATTCAACGAGGGCGAACGTCGCGGTGCGCCCTTTCAGAAATCGGAGTCCGATATTGGGAGCATCTGCCGAGTTTGTTCAACTGGGATGCCGCCAGCGATCAAAGTCCCTGCCCATTTGGATCTACCTATCAAGTTGCCCGAAATGCTCTCACAGCCGCCGTGACCGATGAAGGCCTTATAGATGTGAAGCTAGGTCACGCCCTAATCGTCTATGATGCCAGGAACCCCGCATTTCAATCAGGCGGGGTCGCTCATCAACAGTGGGAAGATGCGGCGGCGGCGTGCCTTGTTTCGGGGCTCCTACGCAAAACCACGTGGCAAAAAATCGTCGGGGCTTTGGCAGATGATGAAGAAATGCTCTGGCTTGGGTCAGCTCTCCAAGAGAAGTATGGATTTAGGCCTGACCGTACTTGAGCCTTCTCGCTCCAAGCCCAGGGGTACATTCAGCCCAACTCCCACTTTGAAAAGTCTTCTTCCTTGAGCAATCGCGGAAACCTTTCTCCAAGAGGATCAAGCCGCGCGGCGTAGCCTCTGGCCCATTCAATCCATTCTTGTATGGCTTCGAGATCTTCGGGCTTCTTCTTAAGTGCCGCGGCTTCAACGACCGCTACATAATTGAGCACTAGGTCCTGCTGTCGATGCCGCTCAATATCTGTAGCGAGAGACTCTACCCGCATTTTCTCAAGCACTTCGCGCCGCCGTAATTCCTGATTCCGCTTTTCCTCCTCAGCCCACCGCTTTCGTTGGTTCTCATCCTCAATTCTTTTGGTTTTGATGGCGGCAGACCATGTTGCCAGCGCTTCCAGTGTTGAGTTGAGAAGACCCTCAATACGTTGGCTCTTTCCATCACCAAATGAGCGCCTCAAGCCATTATATCCATAGACGCCCTCATTTAGTAGGATTCTGAGTTGACCGGTTGGGATGCAGTCCCATTCAGGAGGATTGGGCCGTGAAAACCAATCAAAGTACCCTCCGCGGTACCGTTGCTCATCCCTTTTCTTTTCCCACCTGGCAAGGGCTGCAACCTCTTCATCAGTAGGCTCGTGTTTGAACCGCGTTACTTTTTCAGCAATCCGAAATTCAATGGTTTCTCCATCAACCAACAATGCTTGCCCTTTCTCACCAATCTTGAGCCTCCATCCTCGGGCTTGGATCGCTGAGACAAGGCTGTTGAGATAGGTTGTAGTTCGCTCAATGCTTACCGGAGCGACTTCTACGTTGAAAAAGGTGGGGCCCTGGGCCTTCGCCAAGCCTTTCTCCGAAATCTTGACCTTGGAGAGCTTGGATGACGTTCGCGCGACAATCGGATGTAACTCGCCCGAGGACTTGGCAACTTCAATTTTGTTTTCTGGCTTGCTCTCGCGCGTCTTGGCTGCTTGCCTCGCCTGCCTGACGGGTTTGGGTAGATTTCGATCAGGGCCACCCCGAATGACAATTCGATCCAGGCCGGCATCCGCCACTTTGCGAAATATTGCAGTTTTCACCGGTTTGCCGGCTGCCATCCTGGCCCAATAGCCGCGCCCTGGAACTGGGATACGGTGCTTGTCACAGATCTTCTTGAGAGCAACGTCTGATATTCCGAAATCAGCCGCAACTTTGGTCATGGGTCGCTCCCATACTTTGGTGAATAGCTCCTCCCTGGTTAGTTCTATAGGCATTGGCTTTCTCCTTGGCGGTCGGGATCTGACCATCCTATTTGCCTGCGAGAAGACGCGCACCATTGGCGCGACATGGAGTGCTTGCACCCAAGCCGGAGGTGTCAATAAAAACTCAAAACATTGCCTGCTCGGGCCCAATCGTATCCCTGATATGCAACGGACATTTCCCTGTTCTTTGTCTTAGGGAATTAGCCAGAAGAGACGCAGAAACACTGGGCTATCTGTGTGCCAATCACTGTCAAACGCGCGAGATTAAGGAAATTTCCCTGTATTTTCCCTGTAAACAGGGAATTATGACGCTGAGCAGGTCTGATAGAGACCTGCCTCCTTCACCATCTTCCCGCAACAAAGGACATCTCCATTGCCTGACGCCCCGAACAGTGCTGAAGCGCCGCGCGCGGGCCTTGCGTTCCTGCGCGGGGCGCGGTTGCGGTGTCCTCGTTGCGGCAAGGGGCCGCTGCTCAAGGGTTACCTGAAGCAGGTGGACCATTGCGCAAACTGTGGCGAAGACCTGTCCGAGGTACGCGCCGACGACATGACGTCCTGGCTGACCATTCTGATCG